>Ga0308161_1000380_pt1 | contig 75901 bp, 80 predicted proteins | sample PhyFR2_FD_201034 | JGI IMG/M metagenome (GOLD analysis project Ga0308161, IMG submission 201034) | Phyllosphere microbial communities from UC Gill Tract Community Farm, Albany, California, United States - DLSLF.R2 | ecosystem: Host-associated > Plants > Phyllosphere > Unclassified | place: USA...
GCAATAAACAAACGATGGTCATTGATCTGGTACAGGCCGATGCATCACAACTCGCACTAGGGATGACAGTCACATTTACCGGCAAAGAGAGTCAGCAATCGGTCACTATTCCAGCTGCAGAAGATGTAATCGAAGCAGAAGAATTGTTTTCAACATATGATAGCTGGGATGATAGTTACGATGATGCAGATACGTCGACTTCAGATGACTGGACTTCATTTATGCTGACCGATGATGAATTTGATGCCTTGCTTGAAGAAGTCAGCGGGCTGTCTGACCAAATGAGTCAAGAAGACATCGACTTTTATCTGAGCTTTTATCAAGACTATTTAACTGAAGATCAATATCAGCAATTGGTCGAAGCATTACAGGTGAGTCAGACATTTTAACAAAGCAGACGACGTATGATCATGAATTGATCATACGTCGTTTTTTTATATTCGATTTTTATTTCGGTTTGCTACAAGCCGAAGCAGAACACTGGCAACGGCCAGTGTCGCGATCCCAGCCACCATCGCTTCCGGGATGCCTTGTGTGAAGATCACGCCCAATATCGCTGCGTAGATCGCGTTGCTCGCTTTACCAACAACTGCAGCGTATTCTTGATGGAACAAGAAATAAATCAAATTCATGACAAGAATCGTATTGGTTAAACCACCAGCGATGCCTGCCAGTAATAATGACAGACTCTGTTGTTTGTTTTTCCACATTTTTTGACAACCTTTAAAGACGAAATAAGGCACAACGCCAATCAAAATGCGGGGAATCAATGCAACGAGTACGGCTTTCCAACTGCCTTGATCAGTGCCATATAAAGGCACGAAGGGAGAAAAGACGAAAGACAGCGGTGTGATGATCAAGGTTGAGCGGATCATGCTGATGAGTCCGAAAGCGCCACCTAAGAATCCACCGATCCGCGGGCCTAAAATAATCGAGGCAATGATCACGGGAATATGCATGGTTGTTGCATTGATAGGACCTAACGGGATAAAACCCAAAAAGGGAACAGAAGCCAATAAAATCAAAATACCTAAAAAGAATGCGGTCAAGACTAAGTCAAAGGTTGATCGTTTTTTCATGTTAGACACTCCGAGTTTCTAAAGCTGCAACAGCTTTTTCTACAATCGTTTCGGTGGCAGCAAGGGCACCTTTACCAAAATCCCCACATGCCAACAAAGCATCCCGCGGATCAATTTCTTCGAAACCGACTTCCCGCAAAATAGCTAGATTGCGTTGCACGATCGGATTTTGATACATGACGGTATTCATGGCTGGGGCAATCAGGCGCGGCACGGATAAAGGCAATGCCAAAGCAACGGTCGAAATCAGATCGTCCGCCAAACCATGGGCGAGCTTGCCAATGAGGTTGGCACTGGCCGGCGCCAATAAGAATAAATCTGCCTGTTTGGCCAACTCGATGTGGTTGATGCGATCTGGCTGTTTTTCTTGCATGACGTCGACATGGATCGGACGTTTGGCTAATGATTGCAGCGTCAATGGTGTAATGAATTGGGTGCTGTTTTTGGTCATCAAGACATCGACCGCATACCCTTTCTTCGTTAATTCGTTGGTTAAATCAGCGGCTTTATAGGCAGAGATACTGCCGCTGATGCCAAGTAGTACGTGTTTTTGTTCCATAGCTGTTTCTCCTTTACATAGGTGTTAGGCAGAGTGCAAGTCGCGTTGCAATGTTGTGACAATCAAAGTGGCCAGTTCGGCTTTGGTTTTTCCTTGACCGACTTCGCCTGTTTGATTCAGTAAATACCCGATATGCTGGGTTCCGTGAATCTGTTGCAAGTCGTTGGCCAGCACATAATCGGCTTGACTCTTGCGCAAACTGGCTTGGGCCACAGCAAATAACGCTTCTTTGCTGACATTGGTCAATAATTTAAAGCCCACCAATAATGTGTCCGGTTGTAATTGTTTGATGATTTGGATCACTTTTGGGGTTTTTTCCAAAACCACAAATAAATGATCGGTGTCCGACGAAATTTTGCCAGTAGCTTGTTTTTCGGCTGAAAGAACCTGCTCGATCAGTGCGGGAGTTACTTGGTTGCCGAAATGCGGCAATGCTTGATTCAAAGCTTGATAAAAAGCACTTTCTGAAAAACTTGCTGCTGGTGTGAAATCACTGACAGCCATGCTGTGGATGACTGCATCATAGGTTTTAGCTGTCAGCAGTTGCTGCAAGGTATTGAGAAGCTCAGTCGTTCCTTCGATCAGATGTAAGGTCAAGCGTGGATCTGCTTGCGGCTGTTTGGCTGTTCTTGTCGTCACATAATCGATTTGACAAGTCGGATCATCAAGCCATGCCTGCGCCAGTGCTTGACCCAAAGCACCTGTTGAATGATTGGTGATCGCTCGGACATCATCGATTCTTTCAGATGTTCCACCGGCGGTAATCAAAATGTTCATTTCTCGGCAGCCACCTTTACGATGGTTCTGCCTTGGTGGCTGCCTGCTAACAAGGCAGCTAAGGTGTCTGGCAATTGGTCCAAGATGATTTCTTGGGTGTGCAATCGATCACTCACTGACCAGTCAGCAGCTAATTTCCCCCAGATCAGGTTTCGTACCTCATGTGAGACATTGACAGAATCAATGCCGACTATACGGATCCCGCGTAAAATAAAGGGCAATACCGTGGTTTCCATTTTGATGCCGCCAGCATTGCCGCACAAGAATGCACCCCCACCGTAAGCAATCTGTGGTAGTAAGCCGCTGATCAGCTCGCCGCCAACGGTATCGATCACAGCAGCAAATTGTTGTTTGGCCAGAGGTTTGATTTTCTCCGGCATCACTTCATCAGGTGTCATGATTGTAGTGGCACCTAGGTCCAGCAACCATTGTGCCTCTTTTTTGCGAGAAAGGGCAATGATGTTGCGATACCCTAATTTGTTTAATAAAGCAATACTGACACTGCCTACGCCACCGCTGGCTCCGGTCACTAAAATCGGTGCCGAGGCTTCAAGCTGTAATTCTTCTAGGGATTGGACGGCTAAAGCAGCGGTGAAACCAGCAGTGCCATAAACCATACTATCTTTCGCTGACAAACCAGCTGGTCTTTTGATCAACCAGTCAGCGGGGACCCGCTGGAATTGGCTATAACCGCCAGGGTGGGAAACACCGAGGCCGTATCCCGTCAGTAAGACTTGATCGCCTGCGGAGAAAGCAGCGGATTGACTGTCGATGACTTCGCCAGCCAAATCGATCCCTGGTGTCATGGGATAGCTGCGGATCACCCCGCCGTTTTCTTTCGCTGCTAAAGCATCTTTATAATTGACATCAGAATAGTCAACCTGGACAAGGACGTCGCCTTCAGGTAGATCAGTCAATGCTGCTTTTCTCACAGCAGCTGTAAATGTTGGTTCATTGTATACGCGGAACGTAGAAAAATTGGTCATTTCTGACCCTCCTTTGATTGTTTGTACCCATAATACCATAAGCGCTTCAATTTTTGATTCTTGAAGCGACAAAACGTTTTGTTCAGCAGTCATTTTTAAATAGAAACAAAAAAATGTCCAAATCTAGGCTTCTTCGATACACTAAAATAAGTGGTTGTGGATTGGCATGGCAAAGCGCGGGGCGTACATTGCACCTAACAGAGAAAAAAAGACAGTATTCTAATAAAAAATACTTGTTTTTTCTGCAAATATTTGTATACTGGAAAAGGTGAAATTAAACATGGAGTTTACTTATAGCAAACTTTTTTGCAAAGGTGCACCTGTTTAGGAGGAGAAGCCTATGGAAATTGGCGATAAGCTGCGTAATCTGCGAATCCAAAAAAATCTAACTCAGGAAGAGTTAGGGGAACGTACCGACTTGACGAAAGGGTATCTTTCTCAGCTCGAGCGAGATTTAAGCTCGCCATCAATGGAAACTTTTTTTACAATATTGGAAGTCTTGGGCGTAACGCCGGAAGAGTTTTTTCGAGAAGATCAAGCCCATCACCAAATCGTTTATCGTGATGAAGACAGTACCCGTTATGTTGATGAAGAAAATGGTTATGAACTCAAGTGGCTGATTTCTGATTCCAACGAAAAAGAGATGGAACCGATCCTCTTGACCTTCGAAAAAGAAGGCGAGTACAAAACGTTTGAACCATCGTTAGCAGAAACATTTATCTATGTGTTAGATGGCACCATCGCATTGACTTTGGGGGATACACAATACAAAGCCCGCAAAGGACAATCGGTCTATTATCAGGCCACAGAACCGCATCAATTAAAAAATATCGGGCGCCAAAAAAGCCGTGTGCTAGTTGTCGTCACGGATTCTTATTTATAAGTACAGGAGGAAGAAGTGTGGGAAAAACAATTATTTCATTCAACAATGTCGTGAAGCGTTTTGATGATGAAACAGTGTTGAAAAGTGTTGATTTTGATATAGAAGAAGGGCGTTTTTATACGTTGCTAGGCCCTTCCGGTTGTGGGAAAACAACGATTTTACGAATCATTGCCGGGTTCTCAGAAGCGACGGAAGGCGATGTTTATTTCGATGGGCAACGCATCAATGATGTGCCGGCAAATCAGCGCCAAGTCAATACGGTCTTTCAGGATTATGCGCTATTTCCGCATATGAATGTTTTTGAAAATGTGGCATTTGGTTTACGGATCAAAAAACTGCCTAAAGATGAAATCAAACAAAAAGTCTTAGATGCCTTGCGTCTGGTCCAGCTGCCAGGATACGAAAATCGTGAGATCAGCGAAATGTCTGGTGGTCAGCGGCAACGGGTAGCGATTGCTCGGGCAATCGTCAATGAACCAAAAGTCTTGCTGTTGGATGAACCTTTATCGGCATTGGACTTGAAATTGCGGACAGACATGCAATATGAATTGCGGGAATTGCAGCAGCGCTTGGGCATCACGTTTATTTTTGTCACCCACGACCAAGAAGAAGCATTGGCGATGAGTGATGAGATCTTTGTCATGAACAAAGGGAAAATCGTGCAAAGTGGTACGCCAGTTGATATTTATGACGAACCAATCAATCACTTTGTAGCGGATTTCGTTGGCGAAAGCAATATTGTCAATGGCACGATGATCGAAGACAATATCGTGGAATTTGTGGGTAAGCGATTTGAGTGTGTGGATGGCGGGATGCGGCCGAATGAAGCTGTTGAGATCGTGATCCGTCCAGAAGACTTGAGTTTGACAACGTTGGATAAAGGCAAGTTAGTGGTGGAAGTTGATACCCAACTGTTCCGTGGTGTCCACTATGAAATTATTTGTTATGATGAGCAAGGCAATGAATGGATGGTCCATTCCACGCGTAAAGCTGTTGAAGGCAGCAAAATCGGTTTGTCATTTGAACCTGAGGATATCCATGTCATGCGGTTCAATGAGTCTGAAGAAGATTTTGATGCACGTTTAGAAAGTTACGAAGATTAGGAGGGAAGCACATTGACGAAAATGCGTCGTTTATATGCGATACCCTATATCTTTTGGTTATTGCTATTTGTCATCGCACCAGTATTGTTGATCATTTATCAATCCTTCTTTGATATGAATGGCAACTTTTCACTGGTCAATTATCAAAGTTACTTAGGATCAGGGAAGTATCTGATCATGACATTGAACTCTGTCTGGTATGCGTTTTTGATCACGGTGATCACCTTGATCATCAGTTACCCAACAGCCTATTTTTTGACCAAGTTGCGGCACAAAGATTTATGGTTGTTACTGATCATTTTACCGACTTGGGTCAATTTGTTGTTGAAAGCTTATGCCTTCATTGGGATCTTTGGGATCCATGGCAGTGTCAATAATTTCTTGGAGATCATGGGTGTCGGGCCTAAGCAGATCCTATTTACTGATTTCAGCTTCTTGACAGTAGCGGTCTATATCGAACTGCCCTTCATGATCATGCCGATCTTCAATGCGTTAGAAGAATTGAATCCCTCTTTGGTCAGCGCCAGTCGTGATCTCGGGGCGAATAGTTTTGAAACGTTCCGCCGGGTCATTTTCCCGTTGTCGCTGAATGGCGTCAAAAGTGGCGTGCAAGCTGTCTTTATTCCATCTCTTTCCTTGTTTATGTTGACACGTCTGATTGGCGGCAATCGCGTGATCACATTAGGTACAGCCATCGAGCAGCATTTCCTCGTGACCCAAAATTGGGGCATGGGTTCCACGATTGGTGTGATCTTGATTATTGCAATGTTTATCGTGATGTTGCTGACAGGTGAGAAAAAGAAAGGAGGACAACGTAAATGAAAACATTTCGCTGGTCGAATCTGTATTTGATTCTGGTGTTTATTTTATTGTATGTGCCGATTTTCTATTTGATTTTCTATTCCTTCAATGATGGCGGAACGATGAACGAATTTACTGGGTTTACCTTGGAACATTATCAGTCCGTTTTTCAAGATACCCGGTTGATGATCATTGTGTTGAATACCTTTATGTTGGCTTTCTTGTCGGCTTTATTGGCTACGGCCATCGGTACCTTTGGGGCAATGGGCATTTACTATACAAAAAAACGACGGACACGCACAGCTTTATTGAGCTTGAACAATATCTTGTTGGTATCTCCGGATGTCATCATCGGTGCTAGTTTTTTGATTTTCTTTACAATGGTTGGCAGTTTATTCCGCGGGTTTAGTTTGGGATTCTTTAGTGTTCTACTGTCCCATGTGGCTTTCAGTATTCCAATCGTTGTTTTGATGGTCTTGCCGAAATTGCAAGAAATGAATGACTCGATGATCGATGCTGCCCGTGATTTAGGGGCCAACAATCTGCAAGTCATCAAAAATATCATTTTGCCTTTCTTAACCCCTGGAATCATTGCGGGGTACTTTATGGCCTTTACGTATTCTTTAGACGACTTTGCGGTGACCTTCTTCGTCACAGGCAACGGCTTCAGCACATTGTCCGTTGAAATCTATTCCCGGGCTAGACAAGGCATCAGTTTGGAGATCAATGCATTAAGCACGCTGGTCTTCTTGTTCTCAATGATTCTCGTGGTTGGGTATTACTTTATCAGTAAAGAAAATGTCTCGAAAAAAATGCGGAAAAACCGCCGGAATCAAGTGGAGGTGGCAAATCTGCGATGAAACGACTACAATCTTTGCTTATCGGCATTGTTGCGATCGTCCTTATTTTGCTCTTCGGCGTCCGTGAACTAGAACATTCTTCTGGCATGGCGGGGGCCAAAGTCTTGAATATCTATAACTGGGGCGATTACATCGATCCGGACCTTTTGACCAAATTTGAAGAAGAAACAGGCTATAAAGTCAATTATGAAACCTTTGATTCAAATGAAGCCATGTTCACGAAGATCCAACAAGGCGGTACTTCCTATGATATTGCGATTCCTAGTGAATACATGATTCAAAAGATGATGGAAGAGGATTTGTTGAAACCGTTGGATCATAACAAAATCACTGGCTTAGATAATATTGACGCCCGCTTCTTAGACCTTAGCTTCGATCCAGGCAATCAATATTCGATTCCCTACTTCTGGGGAACTTTAGGGATCGTGTACAATGACAAGTTCTTTGATGAAGGTGAGATCACTGAATGGGATGATCTCTGGAAACCAGAGTTGAAAGACAGTATCATGTTGATCGATGGCGCACGAGAAGTCATCGGCTTGGGATTAGACAGTCTGGGGTATTCCTTGAATAGTAAGAATGATGCTGAATTGCAAGAGGCCTTCAATAAACTGCGAGAAATGACACCAAATATCAAAGCCATCGTGGCTGATGAAATCAAGATGTACATGGCCAATGAAGAAGCGTCTGTGGCTGTGACTTTCTCAGGAGAAGCAGCTGATATGATGTACGAAAACGAACATATCCATTATGTGATCCCTTCGGAAGGCTCAAATTTGTGGTTTGACAATATGGTCATTCCAAAAACATCGCAAAATGAGGAAGGTGCCTATGCCTTCTTGAATTTCATGTTGGAACCAGAGAATGCTGCGCAAAATGCGGAGTACATCGGCTATTCAACACCAAATGAAGCCGCAATGGCCTTGTTGCCAGATGAAATCACGGAAGATGAACAATTCTATCCGTCAGATGAACTGATGCAGCACTTGGAGGTCTATGAGAATCTAGGGTCTGAGTATTTGGGTATCTATAATGATTTATTTTTGGAGTTGAAGATGTATCGGAAGTAAGGAAAACGCGAAAGATATTGGTGTAGATCAGTAGCTTTCGCGTTTTTGGATACGTATCACAAAAATGACGTCCTGATCATATGGTATCTTTTTTTTTATATTAATGAATATATAGTTAAGTAATTGGAGAAAGAGGGGATTATTGAAAGAAGTGAAAAATGAAATTTTGGTAACTGGTACGTTAAATATAGATATTTAGTATTGAAAACTTGTTTTTTTGTGGGCACTTGATTTTTGAGATAATATAGTTAGAATTTTTATAACAAGTATCAGATGATGGTACTGGTTTTATTGTTTAATTCTATAAATTGCAACAAGTAAACAATTTTGTTTCAAAGTTGCTGCAAAGAAATGTAATATTCAATGTTTGGTTATCTGTTTATAATAAAAACGTATAATGGTCCTTTTTATATAAAGGATATATCTTTATGGCTGACTATCAATTCAATAAATATAGTAGTCTGTTAGTTTTATTTTTCCAAACTATAAGGAATAAAAAAATGCATTGACGTGGTAAAATAGTTGTTACTAATGATTTTGTGAAAATGGCATTGATGTTTTAGATACATAAAATTTTACTTTTTAAGGAGCCCACATGAAAGCTGTTTTTTTCGACCTTGATGATACACTATATGATCAGTTACAGCCTTTTTCTCAAGCCTATCATGATCATTTCGCCTTATACGACATCCCAATCCCCGCACTTTATCAACGAAGCCGTGTCCATAGTGATACAGTATTCCATGACACCGAAGCGGGGACGATCAGTGTTTCTGATATGCACCATTACCGTATTCAGCAAGCAATGGCTGATTTTGGTTATCAAATTACTTCGACCGAAGCTGCCGCGTTTCAAAAAAGCTATTTTGCGTATCAACAAAAAATCACGCTGCTTGATGATGTACGAGCAACATTAAACTTGTGTTATCGGTCAAATATAACGATGGGGATCATAACGAATGGACCTAGTGACCACCAGCGTATGAAAATCAAACAACTAGCGCTTCAGCAATGGATTCCAGAGAACCGCATCTTTATTTCATCAGAACAAGGGGTTGCCAAACCGAATAAGAAGCTATTTTTAAAGGCTGCTTGGGATATTCACGCTTCGCCAAATGAATTACTGTATGTTGGTGATTCATACCAAAATGATATTATGGGCGCAAAAGCTGCAGGATGGCAGGTGATTTGGCTCAATAGACGTCAGAACGTGCTGCCGGAGAATCAACTCTTGCCCGATATGATTGTCGAACCGCAAGACAGCTTACTTGAAAAAATGATGGCTATACTCTCTCATTAAAAAATCGGTTTTTCTATAGCGTAATAAGTGTTGGCCTGTTTTTCAACCCATAACTTGTACTAAAATCAGATTAGAAGGCTGATAATGGTGGCGTTTATTCTACACGCTACACTAGAGGTAAGTCGTGGGCTTGGGTAAGATGGAGAAGTGGCATTGATAAAGAAATATGCTGTAAATTGTTCGTAAAATATAGTACAATATTTACAGGAGGATGATGATTATGATGAACATTAAGCCTGTATCTGATTTGCGTAACTATAACCAAGTTTTGAACGAAGTTACCAATGACCAACCAGTATTCTTAACGAAAAATGGAAGAGGGAAATATGCTGTAATTGATATTGAAGATTATGATCGATTAAAAGCTAGTTTAGAAATTTTGGAACAACTGAAAAAAGCTGAAACAAGTGAAACTGTAGATCTTTCAATTGCTAGAACGAGATTTCATATATGAACTACCAAGTAAAATTAACGAATGACTTGTTAGAGGATTTGGATCAACTGTCTGATTATTTAACAAATGAGTTTTCAAAATCTGTATCACAGAAAATATTAGTGTCACTATTTGATCATTTTGATTCTTTAGGTGAATTTCCATACAAAGGTAAAGAAGCAACAACATTGATGTATACTTTCAGTGGGTATAGATATTTGCCATTGAAATAAAATGTTGTGTTTTATACGATTGACGAAGAAAATCAAACAGTTACAATATTACAATTGTATTCTGTTACAGAAGATCCTATACGAAAATTTAAAAGATATTTAGAATAAATGAACCACTATATAGCAAATACACGAATCTTTGAAATATGCTACTACATAAGTCCTTATAAGTCCTTAAAAATAGCGCATGAAATGACGAAAAAACACCCCTTGTTAAATTCATTTAACTTGAATTCAGCAAGGGGTGTTTTTTGTTTTAGTTTATGGGGTCAATGCCGTGCTGTATTTTATTTGATCGTCTCACTGTGGACAGTGCATTTTATCTGTCGCAACAATGCCTCTTTATCTTCCTCTGCTGCAAAAGAATGCTGCACCGCAAGTGTCAGCATGTCTTGCATCTCATGGCTCGTTAGGCCGCAGTGCTGTACCATCTGCCAGTATTCATTGGTCAACGTGGTATTGGATACTGTTCGATTATCTGTATTTAAGCAAAAAGGCATCTTGCTTTCAATCCACTGCCGCAAAGGGTAGTCAGCATAAGATTCGATCATTTTGGTATGGAGGTTGCTTGTTGGACAGCCTTCTACCAATCGATCGTGTTGGCGGACAAAGGCTTGTGCAACGAAATCATCTTTCATTGCAATACCGTGACCGATGCGCTGTGCACCGCTCTCGATGGCTTGATAGACATTTTGGACACAGCCGCATTCACCAGCATGAAGGGTCAACTGTATCTGTTGCTGATCAATCAGCACTTGGTAGCTTTCAGCCAATGAAGGGACATATCCATCGTCTTCTGGACCAGCCAAATCAATACCAACGACCTTTGGCTCAGCCATAGAAAGTGCCGCATTGAATATCTCAGAGATATCTGCGATTGCCTCTTGCCGCATGCCAATCACCAATATATTGCCTTTGATTGGAAAAGCCTGTTCTGCTTGCGCAATCCCTTTTGCGACAGCGTTGATGGTTTGGATGCAAGTCAATCCTTCATCCATTGATAAACTTGGCGCGAAACGGATCTCAATATAGGCGACGCCATCTTCAGCAGCTTGTTCCATGACATCGTAGGCAGCCATTGACAAGGCTTCTTCACTTTGCAGGTAAGGACGCACAAAATCAAAGCAACGCAGGTAATCGACTAAGTGGTCACATACTTCTGGTGCGCGCATGTTGCGACTGACTTCAGCTAGATCTTGCGCAATGGGTAGTCCTTGTTGATTGGCAATATTTATCAGCGTTTGAGGGCGGATCGATCCGTCCAGATGACAATGCAATTCTATTTTAGGAAATTGTTGGATGTGGTCTTTGGTTAGCACATTGTTCCTCCTAGCAGCAATTTTTTTAAGTATGAATATAGCATAATTCGCTTTTGCCTGCTAGCAGAAAAAGAGAATTCTCATAATCAGCAAAAAAACAGTTGTTTTCCCGAATGTTATTAGGGAAAACAACTGTTTTGTTAACGAAAAAACTAAATAAATTCCGTTATGTCCGTATATTGTACAGATAAATCTTGGGCAGCTTCTTTTAATGTGAAGTACCCATCGTAGGTGATCACACCTTTGGCTAACGCAGGATTGTTTCGCAGGGCTTTGTCAGGATGACTAGCCAATTCTTTTGCGAAGGGGAGCGTGGCAATACTTAGCGCGACTGTTGCTGTTTGCGGAACGGCGCCGGGCATATTCGCGACTGCGTAGTGGATCACATCTTCGCGGATATATGTCGGATCATCATGGGTGGTAACTTGGTCTTCTGTTTCAAAAATACCGCCTTGATCGATGGCAATATCTACGATCACCGATTGTTTTGGCATGCTTTTGACCATCTCAGTAGTGACCAAACAAGGTGCTTTTTGCCCAGGTAGGAGTACAGCACCAATTGCGAGATCGGTGGTATTTAAGGCAGTTTCGATATTCAAACGATTGGAATAAAGCGTTTGGACTTGTCCAGCGAATTGACGATCCAATTCTTGCAAACGGGGAATCGAGATATCCAAAATCGTCACTTGCGCGCCAAGGCCAACCGCAACTTTGGCTGCGTTCTCACCTGCCACACCACCACCAATGATCGTGACACGACCTTGACGGACGCCTGGCACACCCGCAAGTAAAATGCCTTTGCCGCCATAGATTTTTTCTAAATATTGGGCGCCTATTTTAACCGACATGCGGCCGGCAATCTCACTCATAGGTGAAAGCAGCGGTAAGGTGCCGTCAGCTAATTGAACGTTCTCATAGGCAATAGCGGTGACTTTGGCTGATAATAATGCGTCTGCTAATGATTTGTTGGCGGCGATGTGGAAATAGGTGAATAAAATCAAGCCTTCGTGAAGGAATGGGTATTCTTCAGGCAACGGCTCTTTGACTTTCATGACCATATCCGCCCGCCAGGCATCTTTAACGGAAACGATTTTGGCACCAACGGATCGATAGGCTTCATCAGAGAAAGTTGAGCCTTCTCCAGCGCCAGTTTCAACGAAGACATCATGACCTTCTTGCACCAATTCGTAGACAGCGGCTGGGGGGAGTGCTACGCGATTCTCATTGTTTTTGATTTCTTTTGGCAAACCGATTTTCATACATATCACACCTCTCTGTTATCTATTATAGCGAGAAAGCGGATTCTTGTGCTAAAGTATGCGAAAAAAAATATTTTTGTACAAAAAAGGCGATCCGCCAATAAAGGGGACCGCACTGAAATGACAGCTAAAATAGGCGATTATAAGGACAATGTCCAAAAACGAAGACTTTGATCCGCGATTTCGTCTAAGGTGAAATAGGTATCATAGTGATACTTTTCTGGAGAATCGTTTGGATCTAGGACGATGACTTGCTCATCTTGCAGACGAGCGAGCACCATGATGTGCCCGGTATCTGTGAAGCTTCCCGGACCGACAGAAACAATGACTGGATGGTCAGCAGTTAAGTAGCTGGAAACCCGATCAAGATTTGTACCAAGGTCTTGATATTGATAGCCATAAGCTGCAGCAAAGTCAGAAAAAATCTGCCACTGGGTTCCTTGTCCCGCAGCATAATAATTGTCGCCGGCCCAATCGCTTACTTCTGGTGGCAATATTTCATCGCCGCTGATGGAAGAGGCAACCATTGCCAATGAAGCAATCCCGCAGCCATTTTCCGCCATTGTTTGGCTGCCGTCAAGGCCATAATAGTCATCCGCCCACTGTTCATTTGTCTGCAAATACAAAGGGGTATCAATCCCATTGTCAGATAAAAACAGCGAGGTCTCATCGTTAAATGCTGCGTAATCATCTGCCCAATCTGATTCGACCATGGATACAGATACCATGCTTTCGTCATCATACCCCATATCATATGATTGTACGAAAAACACACCCCGCACAAAAGCTACAAACAACAAAATAAATCCAATGAACACCAAGCGCGGCTGTCGTTTTCGATACGTTTTGGCCGATAGCATCAAATCTCCTCCTATCTATGTTTTACGTTTTCCTCTTACTTCCAGTAAAACAAAGGAGGAGAGGGCTGTCATCAGACCAGAGGCGGATTCTAAAGGGATGATTGCGCTTCTTCTAGCGCAAGGCTGCTTGCTTCCCAATCTTCCAACAGTTGTTCTTGCTGATGATGGGCAGCTTCCAACTGTTGATTGATGGTGGTTAGTTTCAAATGGTCATTCAATACTTCTGGTTCGGTCATTGCTTTTTCAATTTCGCTGATCGTCTCTTCGATCGTTGCCAAGTCGCTTTCGATCTGATCGACTTTACGTTGTAAGGTGCGAACGGTTTTTTGTTGTTCTTTACTCTGGACAAAGCTTTTCTTGCCAGCAGACTGTTGTTTTTCGGTTGTACTGGTGTCTAACAAAGCGGCGATCTCGGCTTCTTCTAATTTCTTTTCTAGATAGTAATCATAATCGCCTAAGTACAGTTTGCTGCCGCTTTCTGATAGTTCGATGACTTTCGTGGCGATCCGATTGATAAAATAACGGTCATGGGAAACGAAAAACAGTGTGCCTTCATAATCGATCAAGGCATTTTCTAAAACTTCTTTGCTATCGATATCCAAGTGGTTGGTTGGTTCATCTAAAATCAAGAAATTGTCATGGTCCATGGCTAACTTCGCTAGCGCTACGCGCGCTTTCTCACCGCCGCTCAGCAAAGTGATGGGTTTTTCGACATCTTCACCAGAGAAGAGGAAACTGCCTAATATCGAACGAATCTCTACTTCAGGTGTGGTCGGATGTTCGTCCCAAAGTTCATGAAGGATCGTTTTGGTCGAATGCAGATCAGATTGTTTTTGATCATAGTACCCAATGGTGACATTGGCACCTAAATGTACATCCCCTGTGATCAATGGTAATTGATGGATCAATGATTTCAATAAAGTCGATTTGCCGATCCCGTTAGGACCGACCAAAGCGATGGCATCTTTGCGGCGTACGTCCAAATTGATGGGTGCAGACAACACATCTTGTGCGTAACCGATGGCGCCGTCTTCTAACTGCATGACAACATTGCCAGAAGGCTTTTCGATGGAAAAAAGAAAATGGGCTGATTTTTCATCGCCTTGGGGCCGATCGAGGCGTTCCATTTTTTCTAACTGTTTGCGGCGGCTTTGGGCACGCTTGGTCGTAGAGGCGCGAACTAGATTGCGCGCGACAAAGTCTTCTAACTTATTGATTTCGTCTTGTTGCTTCTCGAAAGCTTTCCAATCGCTTTGCAGCTGTTCGGCTTTCAAATCTAGGTAACGACTGTAATTGCCTTTATAATGGCGCATTTTTTGCCGGCTTAGTTCATAGACTTCATTGACGACTTTATCTAAAAAGTAGCGATCGTGAGACACGATCAATAAAGCACCAGCATATCCCTGCAAGTATGACTCCAACCACGATAATGTATCAATGTCCAAATGATTGGTTGGTTCATCGAGAATCAGAATGTCTGGCTTTTGCAAGAGCATTTTGGCTAACGCCAGACGGGTTTTCTGGCCGCCGGAAAGTGTGTCGATCGATTGTGTATAAAAGGAAGGATCGAATTGAAATCCATGCAGCACTGAACGAATCTCATTTTCGTACCCATAGCCGTTCTTCTCCGCGAATTCATGTTGCAATTGGTCGTATTCTTTTAGTAAAGAAGACATGTCCGTCGCAGGAGCTGCATCTGAAATCGCTTGCTCAAGGCTGCGCATACGCTGCTCCATTTTCCGAACGACCGTGAATGCCTCCAACATTTCTTCCCACACAGTGGCTTGACTGTTCAGCCCTGTGTCTTGGGCCAAGTACCCCATGGTTGCACTTTTGTTCTTAGCGATCGTTCCTTTGTCAGGACTTTCGATCCCTGCAATGATTTTCAACAGCGTGGATTTGCCAGCACCATTTCGACCTACTAGGGCGATCCGAGATTGACTGGCGATCTCGAGTTGGATATGTTCAAATAAGACCTCGGCGCCGAATAGACGGGCGATTTGGTTGGCTTGTAATAGAATCATAAATGTCTCATTCCTATCTGTAAGAAGCGAGTGGCTTCAAGGATGCAATAGCTTCATTTTATCATATCTTAAAGAAAACGGCGATTGATGAAAATTTTGATTTTACCATTTTTAAAAATAAATTTCAATTTATGAGCATTCAAATTGATTTTTGAACAATGTATTTGATATGATAGCTACATCACACGTGAATTTTTCACAATGGGGGAGTAATTTCTTTGAAAGATCATCAAATTCCAAAGGCAACGGCAAAGCGTTTGCCTTTATATTACCGTTACTTACGCATTTTACACAATGCTGGCAAATTAAAAGTTTCATCTACTGAATTAAGTGAAGCTGTTCAAGTGGACAGTGCGACGATCCGCCGCGATTTCTCTTATTTTGGTGAATTAGGCAAACGGGGTTATGGTTACGATGTTGAAAGCTTGATGCAATTTTTTGCAAAAACTTTAAACGAAGATCACATGACCAATGTTGCCCTTGTTGGGGTAGGGAACTTGGGCAGTGCATTATTGAAATATAAATTCCACCAAAGCAATAGTATCCGGATCAGCGCTGCATTTGATGTCAGCGAGGACTTGGTTGGCCGCATCGTGGATGGCGTACCTGTATATCCGATGGATGATATGAAAGAACAAGTGAAAATCCAACAAATCGATGTAGCGATTCTAACAGTTCCAGCACAATACTCACAAGATTTGGTCAATGACCTTGTAGAAGCTGGGATCAAAGGGATCTTGAACTTTACACCAGCCAGAATCACCGCACCTAAAGGTGTTTTGATCCAAAATGTTGATTTGACCAATGAATTACAAACATTGATTTATTTCTTACATTCAGGCAACGTCCTATCCCACGAAGAACCCGTGGAAGAACAAGCGACTGAAGAATAGACGATAGAATAACCACCTTATGCCAACCCGCATAAGGTGGTTTTGCTGTGAATCACTGCGATTGACGACCAAAGGGCGTCAGAGTAGATGATGAACAGTACTAGCTGACCGGAGGGAGGGTAGACACCGCTCGCGCCGAATCACTGCGATTGACAACCAGAGGGCGTCAGAGTAGATGATGAACAGTACTAGCTGACCAGAGGGAGGGTAGTCACCGCCAAGCCGAATCACTGCGATTGACAACCAGAGGGCGTCAGAGTAGATGATGAACAGTACTAGCTGACCAGAGGGAGGGTAGTCACCGCCAAGCCGAATCACTGCGATTGACAACCAGAGGGCGTCAGAGTAGATGATGAACAGTACTAGCTGACCAGAGGGAGGGTAGACACCGCTCGCGCCGAATCACTGCGATTGACGACCAAAGGGCGTCAGAGCAGATGATGAACAGTACTAGCTGACCGGAGGGAGGGTAGACACCGCTCGCGCCGAATCACTGCGATTGACGACCAAAGGGCGTCAGACGAGCCGAATCGTTGTGATTGAAACGTGATAAATAGTTGTTCAGCCCATTATTCAGCTAACTGATCAAACAAAGACGCATAAGACATGCGTTCTTCATTCGTAGCCAAAGCGGTTTGATAACGCTGCATCTGCTTGTCCAGACGTCCAAAGTCGATGATGCGGGCTTCGCGATGAACTTCTTTGCCTTTAGCAATCAGCAAGACGACGGGAACGGTCATCACAGAAAAATGAGCTGCAATAGCGGGTTTCTCCAAACTATTGATTGAATGAAATGGTATGCCATACATCTGTGCAAGGTGCTGGATTCGTGGTTTGTCTGCCAGACAGATACTGCAATTTGGTTGCGAGAAATAAAGAATCGCCAACGGTGCATCATCAACGAGGGTTGCTGCAGTGATGTTGGTTTCATTTTCCATTGAAATCACCTCTTTTCTTCAATGTACCTGCCTGAGCCATTTCTGTCAAAATGTTTGCTGCTGCGCTGAAATCTAGCGAAACAAGCTGGGCAAAATGTAAAGCTATCGTAAAAAAATCAGTCTAAAAGATAAAAATCATTGTGTTAGCCAAAGAAAAAACGTATAGTAATGCCAGCAATTAGATATTATAGATAAAGAAGGTTAAAGAAATATGTTCCAATCCTTACCGAATTCTGTCTTGCAAATGAGTGTGATTTTTTTATCGATTGTCATCGAGGCGTTGCCATTCGTATTACTTGGTTGTTTGATCTCAGGGGCGCTGCAAGTTTTTTTGACGCCTGAACGGGTCACAAAAATATTACCTAAAAATAAATTGGCTTCTATTGCGATGGGTTGTGGTCTGGGGGTGTTTTTCCCTTCCTGCGAATGTGGGATCGTCCCCATCGTCAATCAGTTTGTCAAAAAGGATGTGCCGGTACATACCGCTTTTGCCTTTATGTTGACTGCCCCGATCGTCAATCCGATCGTGATTTTTTCGACATTTATTGCTTTCGGAAATTCAGCCAAGTTTGCATTTTTGCGTGTCGTTGGCAGTTTGCTCGTAGCCATGGTCGTTGGTGTCTGGTTGGCCTATTTCAATCAACAGGGGGTGTTGAAACAGCAATCCTTGCCCTTGATGCAAAGTCATACGCCCCATAGCCATCATCATCACGGGCATGACCATGCGCCGGTAGAGGGAAGAGGGCAGCAGATCAAAGTGTTGCTGCAACATAGCTTGGATGAATTTTTTGATACGGGCCGCTATTTGATCATCGGCGGGTTGATTGCTTCAGCCATGCAGACCTATTTGCCTACTGGCTTGATGCTGACATTAGGGTCGACAAAGTTGTTGGCGGTATTCGTGATGCTGCTCTTGGCCTTGACGTTATCTTTGTGTTCAGAGGCGGATGCCTTTATTGGCTCTTCGTTATTGAGTTTGTTTGGCGCAGGTCCTGTTGTAGGCTTTCTGGTTTTTGGCCCAATGGTCGATATAAAAAACCTTTTGATGATGAAGCGTTATTTCACTGGCCGTTTTATTGCTTCTTTGGTCGGTTTGGTGGCTGTCGTCGTGTCGATTTATGCATGGGTGGTGTAGGAAATGATACGTTTTTTGATATTATCTGGTTATTTTGAGCTGATGATGTATCTACAGGTATCTGGAAAACTCAATCAATTCATTAATGTCCACTATCGGTACTTGGCGATTTTGTCAATGATCATTTCATTGCTCTTGGCATTGGTGCAACTTTATTTTTGGGTCAAGCAAGAACCCGATCACCATCATGACGATGACCATCAGCATGGTTTAGAAAAAAAACATCAAAGGCTGTTGGCCTATCTATTGCTGGCTTTGCCAATCATTGTCGGTTTATTCTTCCCAACGGTCAGTTTGGATACGACGATTGTGGAAGCAAAAGGCTTCAACTTTCCCTTGAGTGAGGAATCTGTGGGCGATCCTGAAATGACAACGCAGTATCTGAAACCAGATACGAGTCTATATTTTAATAAAGATGATTACAACACACAAATGGAAACTTCTCTGGCGCGTTACGCCGATCAGACCACGATCAAGATCACGGACGAAAATTATTTGGAAGTGATGGAGCTGATCTATACCTATCCTAGTGAATTCATTGGCAAGAAAGTGAGCTATGAAGGGTTTGTCTATCACCAAGAACAAGATGATGACAATGAGATCTTTTTATTCCGTTTCGGGATCATCCATTGTGTGGCAGACTCCGGTGTCTTTGGTTTGCGGGTCGAGCTTCCTGCCGCCACACAAGCAGAGAACAACCAATGGCTGCAGATCGAAGGAACGATCCAGTCGCAATATTATGCACCGTTCAAACGAGATTTGCCGATGGTCGTGGTGGATCAGTCATCTACGGTGGAAGCACCGGATAATCAATATGTTTACCGAGCATTTTAGTTTTTTTTGATAAACTTCATAAAAACATCATAAAGCTTTGCTATAATAGAGAAAAGATAAGGCATATGTTTGTAGTTTTGAACAACCTTTAGTACAATTAGAGTGCAAGATATGCTAAAATCTACACAAAGAGAGGTGTCGTGAAATGGGTTTTACAGATGAAACAGTTCGCTTCGATTTTGATGATAGTCGAAAAAAAGAAGTTAGCGAAACATTGGCTATTGTTTATCGAGCATTAGAAGAAAAAGGATACAATCCAATCAATCAAATCGTTGGGTATCTCCTTTCTGGCGACCCGGCTTACATTCCTCGTTATCGGGATGCCCGGAATTTGATTCGTCGTCATGAAAGAGATGAAATCATGGAAGTGCTGATCCGCTATTATTTAGGCAATCACGGGATAAACCTATAATGAGAGTCATGGGATTAGATGTCGGCTCACGAACGGTCGGTGTGGCTGTAAGTGACCCGATGGGATGGACCGCCCAAGGGATCGAGATCATTCGGATCAATGAAGATGAAAATGATTTCGGCTATGATCGCTTGGCTGAGCTGGTGCAAGAATATGAAGTCACCCACTTTGTGGTTGGCCTACCCAAAAATATGAACAATACCATAGGACCGAGGGCCGAAGCATCAATGGCATATGGTCAAGCAATTGAAGCGCGTTTTGCGTTGCCTGTGGTGTATCAGGATGAGCGTCTAACGACGGTTCAAGCAGAGCGGATGCTCGTAGAACAAGGCAATGTTTCTCGTGCGAAACGCAAGAAAGTCATTGATAAGTTGGCGGCAGTCATGATTTTGCAAAATTATTTGGATGGCGCTGGAAAACAATTGTTTAATTGAAAAGAAAAGAGGAAATTATTATGGCAGAACATACACACGATCACAATCATGACCACGATCATGATCACGAAGGACATGAACATATCACGTTAGTGGATGAACAAGGCAATGAAACATTGTTCGAAATCCTTTTAACAGTAGATGGCACCGAAGAGTTTGGCCGCAACTACGTGTTGTTATACCCAGCAGGTGTTCCAGAGGATGAAGATGTCGAATTACAAGCCTATGCTTACGTTGAGAACGAAGACGGTACAGAAGGCGATCTAGAACAAATCGAAACTGAAGCAGAATGGGATATGATTGAAGAAGTCTTCAATACATTCATGGCTGAAGAAGAAGAATAGAACGAAAATGGAGCTGAACCCTTGAATGAGAGGGGTTCAGCTTTTTTTGTTATGTATTGAAATGTATAGATAGAGAAAGATAGAGAAAGTTTGTTTCTCTTAACGGCCTTGCAACCGTTACGCAACACGTTTTTTATATAGCTTTGATGCAATATGTATGTTTAAATAAGGCCATAAATACTAAATGCTGCGCATACTTATTAGTGCCAGACTTCATTGAAAAGGTGACACGGACAAAAATGTTGAATATTCTTGATGTGTTAGAAAAAATGGATTCAAATCAAAAAATAAATTATGACAAGCTTCTTCAACAAATGATTTCTAATTGGCAAGCAGCTGCCCAAAGACCCAAGATACTCTTACATAGCTGTTGTGCGCCATGCAGCACGTATAGCCTTGAATATCTCTCTGCGTTTGCCGATATCACAATATATTTTGCGAATTCAAATATTCATCCACGTTCAGAATATCAGCGACGTGAGGCTGTTCAAAAGCAATTCGTGGCAGATTTCAATACAAAAACAGCTACGAACGTTCAATTTCTGGCGGCGCCCTATGAGCCAAACCAATTTATTCAATTAGTGAAACAAAATCATTTAGAGGATGAACCGGAAGGCGGTCAGAGATGTGCCGGTTGTTTTCATATGCGGTTAGATATTGTTGCCCGCAAAGCCAGTGAATTGAATTACGATTATTTTGGCAGCGCGCTGACGTTATCGCCAAAAAAAGATAGCCAACTGATCAATCAAATTGGGATCGAGATTCAACAATTTTTCGATACAAATTATTTGCCTAGTGATTTTAAAAAAAATAATGGCTATAAACGGTCGGTTGACATGTGTCGGGCATATAATATCTATCGGCAATGCTATTGTGGTTGTCTATTTGCGGCTTCTAAACAAGGCGTCGATTTGAAGCACATTCAAAAAGAAGCGAAAGCTTTTCTTGATCAGCTAGAATGAAAAGGATACGCGTCATTTTCTTACTCTTTGGTAAACGAGTCATCCATTATATGTTTCGGAAAATAAAGGAGGAAATACTATGTTAAGGTTCATGACACAAGCAGATGCTGAGCGCGTTCAGAAATTAAATGCAAACGACTTAGGGTACCTCTATCCATTGTCATCCGTAAAGGAAAAGTTGGCCATCATTCTGTCGAATAACCATCATTATGTCTTGGTATATGAAGATGCGCATGGGGGTGTGGTAGGATATGTCCATGGAGAAATATATGAGACGTTATATGCACCGACAGTCATCAATATTTTAGGATTGGTGGTGGCTGAAACGTATCAAGGGCGTGGAATTGGCAAAGCGTTAATGCAGGGAATCGAAAACGAAGCGCAGAAGCAGGGCATACAAGGCATACGGTTAAATTCTGGTGCAGATCGAGGCGCTGCCCATCAATTTTATCAGCATATCGGGTATCGGATGGATAAGGAGCAAAAGCGCTTTTTAAAATATTTTTGAGAGCAAACAAACAGGGAAGGATTGACGCCTTCCCTGTTTTGCATGATCCAGACCTTAATTTGATCGTTCTAGCTTGCCCGCTTCAATGCGCTGGCTATCCAGAAACCAGTATTGATGAAAATCACCTTTTAGCGCAGTGAAGGGGATGGATTTCTTCCCTGAGTGTTGGAGTTGTCCTTCCAGATAATTCTTCAAAATCCATGGATCTTCAATATATACCGCATCTAAATTGGCGACTGCTTGAACATATGCAGTACTTGTATTGAGGGCCTGGGCGATCTCTTCAAAAGACTGATTCAGCAGGGTAATATTTTCTTGAAAAGACGTACGAGTGGCCTGCATTTCTTGTGGTGTCAATGACATAGCGCATCTTCCTTTCATTTCCCATGAGGTGGTACCTTTCAAAGGCGTTTTGAGCATAAACCTATTGCAACCTTCTGTCAACTATTTCACGAGCGGATGAGTTGCCCGCTCACCCAAAGAGGCGTAGGATATAAAATGTAAACGTTATCTTATTGGAGAGCAGGGATTGGCATGGAAAAATCATATGAAGCAAGTACAGCAGAAGGCACCATCGATTTTATCAATATGCAAGATTTAGCGGAAGAAGCAGAAAAAGTGATTCCCAAAGGCGGCTATGGCTATATCAGCAGTGGTGCTGGAGATATTTTTACCTATCGAGAAAATGAGCGGGCCTTTAATCACAAGTTGATCATTCCGCACATTTTAAAGGACATCGAACGACCAGATACAACAACTGAGATTTATGGGGAAAAACTTGCAGCCCCAATTATTATGGCGCCAGTTGCGGCCCATGGCTTAGCAAATGTCGCTGCAGAGCGCGCATCTGCGAAAGGTGTGGCTGATTTTGGTACCGTATTCACGGCGAGTTCCTATGCGTCTTGTACATTAGAGGAGATTCGCGCAGCTGGAGGCGATTCGGCACCTCAGTGGTTCCAGTTTTATATGAGCAAAGATGATGGAATCAACCGCGATATTTTGGCGATGGCGAAACGCAATGGGGCGCAAGCAATCGTATTGACAGCTGATGCCACGGTTGGGGGAAATCGGGAAACCGATCGCCGCAATGGCTTTACGTTTCCGCTGGCGATGCCTATCGTCCAGGCGTACCAATCAGGGATTGGCCAAACCATGGATGCTGTCTATGGTTCTTCGAAACAAAAATTAAGTCCGGCAGATGTGGCATTCATTGCGAGAGAAGCGCAACTGCCAGTGTATGTCAAAGGTGTGCAGTCTGAAGAAGATGTGGCACGGGCGTTAGATGCAGGGGCGCAAGGCATTTGGGTATCCAATCATGGTGGTCGGCAATTAGATGGTGGTCCGGCGTCCTTTGACTCACTGCAGATCGTGGCGGAAGCGGTCGCAGGACGGGTACCGATCGTCTTTGACAGCGGGGTTCGACGTGGGCAGCATGTATTCAAAGCCATCGCCTCTGGTGCCGACTTGGTAGCCATTGGCAGACCGGCAATTTATGGATTAGCCCTAGGTGGTCAAACGGGTGTGAAACAAGTTTTTGACTTTTTCAAGAAAGAATTGGAAATGGTCATGCAGTTGGCTGGCACACAAGATGTGGCAGCAATCAAAAAAGCTGTATTGCGAGAAAATCGTTACATGTAGAAGAAAAGGAGCCTTTACACAGCTCCTTGTTTTCTTTTTACAGAGGAAGAGGATGGAGAAGTTCGTTGTGGTGGATTGACTTTTAGGGGACTGTCATGCTGATTCAGCTGATGATAGTAGGTATCTCGTTCTCGATATTGCCGCGCAAAACGATTGCCTTGAATGGTTTCGATGATACCCATCACCAAAGCGAGCAGCAACGCAGCACGAACCAACCAAACAAAGAAAGTGAACCAGTAGATCAGAGAATAAAATAGTGCAATCAAATAAAAGAACGTCACGACATTCATGGCAAAATCCAGTTTGCGATAAAAAAAGAAGCGCTTGTTGCTGATTTCTTGATCCATTCCTATTCCTCCGACTTCTATTGTCTTAGTGAAAAATAATTGTATTGATTTTATCATGGATTTTCTGTTGAAGCAAAATATGCTGATTTTTCTGTTATTCCTTCTTTCCATTGTGGTGTAAATCATTTTGCATCATTCGTTGAATCGGCTACACTATTTATATAGACCAAAAAAAGGAGCGGTTCATATGATACCCAAAAAAATTCATTATTGCTGGTTTGGCGGCAATCCATTAGGTGAGCAAGAAAAGAAGTATATGGATTCGTGGCGCAAATATTGCCCGGATTATGAGATCAAGCGTTGGGACGAGTCGACCATCGATTTGTCTAAGTTTGGTTCGTATCTCAAGGAAGCTTATGAACAAGAAGAATGGGCTTTTGTATCCGATGTCGTACGTCTGTATGCACTGGTGACAGAAGGTGGCATTTATATGGATACCGATATTGAAGTGGTCAAGCCGCTAGATGAACTGTTGCAATTGGACGCCTTTATGGGGTTTGAGATCGAAACCAAAATCTCAACAGGCATCATCGGCGCTGCGCCTCATCAATCCTTTATGGAAGAATGGCTTGAGGATTATGATGGCCGGGCATTTGTGCGGGCAGAAAAAACAGAAGACGTCGTGACCAATGTGATTCGGGTAACAGCGTTATTGCAAAAACATGGATTACAGCTGAATAATGAGAAGCAAACCATCAAAGGTGTCACGATCTTCCCGCAAATGACTTTCTCACCAAAAAGTTATATCACGGGAGAAGTCCAGAAAGATCCAGCAACGATGGTCATCCATCAGTTTTCCGGTTCATGGTTATAACAGCTAAAAGCCCATATAGGGGCTTTTTTTTATGGAAGGGGAAAATCCTTTGTGATAAAATAACCCGATAGACAGAAGGAGGTATAGCCGTGGAAATCAAACAATGCACAGTCGCAGATTTAGAGGAACTCGCTGCTATCAGTATCAGCACCTATAAGGATACATTCGATGCGTTTAATACAGAGGAAAACATGCGCATTTATCTAGAAGAGGCCTATAACAAACCTAAATTGACCAAAGAACTGAATACGGCAGCTTCTGCTTTCTTTTTCTTACAAAGTGAGGGGCAGACAGCTGGCTACATAAAAATCAATTGGGGGGATGCGCAGACGGAAGCTATTGCGCCGAATGGATTAGAGGTTGAGCGGATCTATATCAAGAAAGAGTATAAACGACGCGGGTTAGGAACAGTATTGCTCTCCCATGCTGAAACATGTGCCAAAGAGATGGGGAAAACATCGATTTGGCTAGGCGTCTGGGAACACAATCCCAATGCATTGGCTTTTTATAAAAAAATGGGGTTTGAAAAGGTTGGCAGCCATTCTTTCTTTATGGGCGATGATGAGCAAATTGATCTCTTGATGGAAAAGCATCTGATCTAGAAATTGCTTTTCATTTTTTTGAGAATCAAGTATAGTTAAAAGGATCAATGAAAAAAAGTTGGATTGCTGCGTAGCGATCATGAAGGAGTTTGCAAGTAAATGGAAGAACGAAAAAACGAAAGTGTGTTATCCCGATTTATCAAAGGGGTCGTGATCGCATTGGGCTTTATTTTACCAGGGGTTTCTGGTGGGGTTTTGGCCGCTATATTAGGTATTTATGAACGCATGCTTCGGTTTATGGCGCATCTGACCAAAAATTTCAAAGAAAACCTGCTGTTTTTCTTGCCTGTGGGGGTTGGTGGAATCGTTGGGATCGGTCTGTTATCGAAACCGTTGGAGTGGTTACTGCAAAATTATCAGATCATTGTGCTTTGGGGATTTGCAGGGGCCATCGTCGGCACGCTGCCAGCGTTAGCCAAGGAAGCAACTATCAAGAATAAGCGAACCAAAGGCGATGTATGCTGGTTTTTTGGCACCATGATCATCGGTTTTTTATTCTTGTATTTCATGGGCGATATTTTAGGAACGATTCCCGCCAATTTCTTCGGCTTTGTATTAGCCGGCGGCTTGATTGCATTGGGGGTTTTGGTGCCGGGATTAAGTCCTTCCAATTTACTTTTGGTATTAGGGTTATATGACCCAATGCTGAAAGGGTTTAAGAGCTTCGACATGATTGGTGTCTTTTTGCCAATCGCGATTGGCGGTTTGGCCGTTATGTTGCTTTTTTCTAAATTGATGGAATGGCTATTGGCGCACTTTCATTCAAAAGTGTATCATTTTATATTAGGGATCGTAGTGGCGTCAACTGTGTTGATCGTGATCCCGCCGGTGGCCGATTATACAGGGTTTACTTGGTTGACAGCAGTGATCGGTCTCATCTTGTTTGGCTTAGGATTATGGTTAGGTCTATGGATGAGCAAGTTGGAAGATAAGTATAAATAGGCAATGATTGAGTGGATAAACCCACTCTTTTTTTTTGTGTATCAGTCGATGTTTAAACTGGCTCATGAGTATATAACAGGTTCATTAACTGTTTTAATTTTGTTGCTGTAAAGAGAAGATTTTGGTATATTAAACAATATAAATAAGTAGTTTTATGATTGTAAGACAGTTTGTATAATTGTTAGATTAAATAACGAATATTATATATAGTTTAGCGAATAGTACCCAAAGGATAGGAGGCATATCATGCAAGATGCAATGTATTGGTCAGAGCTGCTGAAAACTGGCAAAATCAGTTTTTCTGAGCGCCTAGAGATGATTGAACAAACAGTCGCACAGCAAAACCCTAAATTAAATGCCCTAGTTCATAGCAATCGGGAGGCGGCTTTGAACCAATTTCAGGCAACAGATTATCAAAATCGCCTTTTTGGCGGCCAACCAATCCCGTTGAAAATTCTCGGGCAAGGGAAAACCGGATGGCCAGCGACAGCTGGGGCAAAGTTGTTTGCGAAGACAACAGCTAGTCAGACGAGTCATTTCGTCAGCGGATTGGAGCAAGCGGGTTTCGTGCCTTTTGGTCAAACGAATGCGCCAGAATTTGGTTTCAAGAATGTGACGGATCCTGTGTTATACGGTGTTACCCGCAATCCCTGGAATGCGCAATTCTCTGCTGGCGGTTCAAGCGGCGGTGCTGCAGCTGCGGTTGCAAGTGGTATGTTTCCAATTGCTGGTGCGAGTGATGGGGGTGGGTCGATTCGTATTCCTGCTTCCTTCACAGGACTGATCGGGTTGAAACCGACACGTGGCACGATGCCGGTGGGGCCAGGTGAATGGCGCAGTTGGCAAGGTGCCTCGATCAATTTTGCCCTGACGATTTCGATGCGAGACACAGAACACTTATTTTATGCACTGCGGACATCACAACCGGCAGCGCCCTATCAAGCACCACAAGTGGAATGGACCCATCAGAAAGCCAGCGATAAGACCCCACTGAAAGTCGCGTTTTCTACCCAATCTCCTGTAGGTGGACACGTATCAGAAACGGCGATTCAAGCAGTGAGAAAAGCGGCTCATTTTTTGTCAGAACAAGGCCATCAAGTAGAAGAAATCGATTATCCAATCGATGGACAGCGCATGATGCAGAGTTATTATGCCATGAATGGTGGTGAAACAGCCGCTATGTTTGCGGCGATTGAAGCGGCTGGAGGGAAAGCTGCAGGGATGGATGAGATGGAATTGATGACCTGGGGCTTGTATCAATATGGCCGTAAATTATCAGCAGCTACCTATATCGAGTCATTACAATATTGGGATCAGATTGCAGAAAAAATGGAACGATTTTTCGCGGGCTTTGATTTGTTTTTGACGCCGACGACAGCCTATACAGCACCCATGATCGAAACGGATCTGCAGAGTGATGGTATCCGTCATGGTCTGCGAAAAATCGCAGACTTGTCTGAAGGGCAAGCAGCTGATTTGATTTATGAGATGTTTGATCAAAGCTATCAGTTGACACCGTATACACAACTGGCGAATTTAACTGGTCAACCGGCCATTAGTTTGCCTACGATGGTTGGTGAAAATGGGCTACCACTGGGAATCCAGTTTATGGCATCAAAAGGCCGGGAGGATCTACTTTTTCAAATTGGCCGTCTTTTTGAAGCGAAAGGGCAATTCCAATTGCCGCCACAAGTAGCAAAATAGTGTTTAGGAGGATATCATGAAGTTTTTGAATAGAAAGAAAAGTTGGGTAGTCATTGGTTTGGCAGGTTTGATCTTAGGTGCTTGTAGCAATCCGTCCGCTACGTCTCAGGAAGATCAAAGTTTAAGCAAAGTGGAAGAAGCCAAAGAGTTGGTGGTTGCAACGTCAGGCACGCTGTATCCGTCTTCTTATTATAACGACAACAATGAATTGGTCGGCTATGATGTCGATGTGGCGAAAGAAGTCGCTGAGCGTTTGGGTGTTGAAGTTGTTTTTAAAGAATATAACGTCGATGGTCAAGTTTCTTCTTTGACTAAAGATGAGGCGGATCTTGCCGCCAATGATTTTGGTTTGACAGATGAACGGGCAGAAAAATTTAGTTTGTCAACACCATTCAAATATTCCTTCAATAGTATGATCGTCCGTGAAAGTGATGACTCTGGGATTGCTTCTTTAGATGATTTGGCTGGCAAAAAAGCAGCTGGCGAACCAAATACCAGCTATATGCGGTTGGCTGAATCATATGGTGCAGAGTTGGTGACCTATGACAATGCGACGAATGATCAATATTTGACGGATGTTGCCAATGGACGAACTGATGTGATCATCAATGATTACTATTTACAAAAGATGGCGGTTGCGGCTATGCCAGACATCCCAGTCAAAATTTTAGAAAATGTGTACTTTGATCCCAATGAAACAGGCTTTTTATTTGTCAAAGACCACAAGGCATTGCGGGAAAAAGTGAATGAAGTTTTGGCGGAAATGAAAGAAGACGGCAGCTTAAAGGCACTTGCTGAGACGTACTTCCAGACAGATATCTCTGTGGAATCTGATCAAGAGATCCAAACGGTGGACACAGAGTAATGTATATACCAACGCTTGATTTTCCTTTGATGTGGGAATCGCTGCCGTATTTGTTGTCGGGGTTGTCCTATACTGTGGGGATTGCCGTTGTTTCCTTTCTTGGGGGCAATCTGTTGGGGTTGCTGCTGACGTTTCTAGGTATGCTGCAAAACCCGATTCTTAGTGGGCTTGTTCGAGGTTATTTGTCATTTCTTCGAGGCGTACCAGCATTGGTCTTGTTGTTTCTGCTCTATTTTGGCTTGCCATATCAGTTGTCCGCGCTTAGTGCGGCAATCATTTGTTTTACTTTGACAAGTAGTGCCTTTATTGGCGAAATTTATCGTGGATCCATTGCTGGCGTGGATCGTGGGCAGTTTGACGCTGCATATGCTTTGGGACTGTCCTTTACCAAAACGATGCGTTTGATCATTTTGCCGCAAGCGTTTCGCATCTCAGTTCCTGCATTGAGTAATGTGGCGATGGATCTGCTAAAAGGCACCTCCTTGGCTGCGATGATCACGATTCCTGATATCTTTCAAAAAGCCAAAATCGTAGGGGGACGAACATTTGATTATATGTCGATGTATGTCCTTGTTGCGGTCATTTATTGGGGACTATGTCTGTTGATCGAAGTGGGGCAGAAACGATTAGAAAGATATTTTTCCAATCGGTTGACTGCAAATAGGGCAGTCAAATCATAAAAAAAAGAGCCGTAGCTCTTGTACTGCAATCAACGTGCCTATATGGGACGTTGATTGCAGTTTTTTATTTAAAAAAAAGAAATAACTGTTTTTTCGCTAACTAGCTATTCATGGTAGAATAGAGAAAAGCACAAGAGGCAAGGAGGATATGATGAAATACGAATGGCGCAAGCAAGAAAAAGATGTCTATCTACCGAAGAAACCAGGGGTCTTGGTGCTGCCTGCTTACAATTTTATCAGTATCAGCAGTCAAGGAGATCCCAATCGTCCAGCATTTTCACAACAAATCGAAGCATTGTACAGTGTTGCTTACAGCATACGCATGGGATTAAAAAAAGGCACGATTGGCACGACACCTTTTGAATATACTGTCTATCCTTTAGAAGGGGTCTGGACAACCGCAAACAAACCCGATGGCCCTGTCCGAAAAGACGAGCTAATCTATAAGATCATGCTGCGACAACCTGACCAAGTGACAGAAGACATGTTTCAGGAACAACTGATGCAGGTGAAGAAAAAGAAAGACAATCCTTTTCTCGATCAGCTGATTTTTGAGCGCTATGAAGAAGGTTTGGTCTTGCAAGCTCTTCATGTTGGTTCTTTTGATACAGAAGCAGCTACTTTTGCTCAGATGGCTGAAGTGCTGCAGCAAGCGCATTTGGCGATGCGGCCAACTATGGACAGTTTTCAGCATCGAGAAATTTATTTGACCGATCCTAGAAAGACTGCGCCTGAGAAAGCAAAAACGGTCTTGCGATGGGCTGTCACAGGGGAGGTTGTTTTATGAGCAGACACTATCTAAGCATCGACATCGGCGGGACGAACATTAAATCGGCTTTGATCGATCGTTCCGGCAATATTTTGTCAAAAACACGGACCAAAACGCCAAAAGAATTGTCTGGTTTTTTGGCGGCAATTCATGAAATCGTGGCTGAGCACCATCACGACGTTCGTGGCATTGCGTTCAGCACACCAGGGAAAGTGGATACACATACGGGGAAAATCTCTTTTGGCGGGGCACTGCCTTTCCTGAATGGGGTATCTTTAAAGGATGAGTTGGCGGAAGCTTTTGATTTACCTGTTTCAATCATCAATGATGGCAAAGCAGCAGCTTTAGCTGAGTTATGGTTAGGCAATCTGCAAGGCGTCGATCATGGTGCGGCGATCACGTTAGGGACTGGATTGGGCGGTGGGATCATTCTCGATGGCCGATTGATCGAAGGGGCGCATTTCCAAGCTGGAGAATTAAGTTTTATGTTGAATGCCAGCCGAACTGCAGATTCGGAAAAGGTCGACGGTCTAACTGTACAGCAATTATATGGCTTTAGCGGTTCAGCTGTGGCGATGATTCGCGAAGCGGCCGAGCAGCTGGCTTTAGCTGATTTATCTGACGGAGAAACGGTATTTGACGCCATCAATCAACGGGATGCACGCGTTTGGCCGCTGTTTACAGCCTACTGCCGAGAGATTGCGTGTGTGATTCTGAATGTGCAATCGGTGATCGACTTATCATGTTATGTGATCGGCGGCGGGATCAGTGCACAAGACATTGTCATTGAAGAGATTCGCCGTCAGTATTCGCAGATCCAAGAAAGTCTGCCATTGCTCAAACAAACCCTCACGACACCGGCGATTCGCGCTTGTAAATTCCAAAACGACGCCAATATTTTGGGAGCATTGTACCAATTCTTTTTGTTGTCAGAGTCGTAAACGCTTGATAAAGGGTACCATCTATAAAACAACGACAAATACATCATCTGATGGGTGGTTTATTTAAAATGGTACCTGTAAATAGGACACTTGTAACAACGAGTGTCCAACCTACAGGTACTTTTTGTATACTTGAATTGAGAATTTGAGCGTTAAATGTCAGGCGAACGTGTTTATAACAGTTTTCCAGAAAATGACTAGTTTCAGGATATTTATCTTAGTTAATAACGAATAGGATAAATCTTCAAAGGAGTTAGAATCTCAATAGTTTTTGACCCCATGAATACATTCGCGATATAATAGGCTTGAGGGTGTTTCACAAACTTATGTCATAAAGTTAAAGGGATTTTGCATGATTTTAGAGAATAAATTGGGTTTGACCAATCAAGTTGAGTTGGCAAAGGCAGAAGAAAAACTCAGTAAGCAAAAAGCGAAGGAATTATTCGATTCAGGGAAAATAAATGAAATCGAAGTCGGCACGTTCAAAGGCTTATCTGATATTCACGACTTTCTCTTCTCGAAAGTTTACGATTTTGCCGGGAAAATTCGAGGGGGCAATATGGCAAAGGGAAATTTTCGATTTGCGCCGGTCATATACCTGGAACATTCGTTAAAGCATATTGATCAAATGCCACAATCTTCTTTTGACGAGATTATCGAGAAATACGTGGAAATGAATATCGCTCACCCGTTTCGTGAAGGCAATGGTCAAAGTGCTAGAATTTGGCTGGATCTCATTTTGAAGGAAGAATTGCAACAGGTTGTCGATTGGAACTTGATCAACAAAGAAGACTATCTTTCTGCAATGGAAAGGAGTCCGGTAAATGACTTAGAAATACGCGATCTCATTTCTAACGCGCTAACTGATGAAATTAACGATCGCGAGTTGTACATGAGAGGAATCGATGTCAGCTATTTCTATGAAGGTTACTCGGAGTATAAGATAGATGATTTGTAATAACAGGTGGATCAAATGACAACCTATGGTTATGCACGATTTGTCCGTCTACCAAACAATATATATCATTCAGAGTAAGTCACATTTCGTAACGTGGCTTTTTTGGTGTTATTATCGATCAATAATCTATCGATGCAACTGATGTTAGTTGCATAACGCTACGGTGTTGATTCGCTCTAGTTTTTTCTTTCAAAAACACAACAGAAAAAGTTAAATGGAACTTCATCATTATCGTGATCAATGGAATGAAAAAAAGATGACGCCTATTCAATATAGGAATCATCTTCACGTTGCTCAATGCCTTTCTTTATTGTGTTCTAGACATAGGTACCATTTTAGACAGGCAGTACTCTTCTTTTGTATTTAGGATGAAATCAATGCTCAAAGTGAACCGATGTGTTTATTTTTTAGCGGCTTCCTCTTCATCCCCTAAATAATCTTTACTCGTAAAGGCGCTATGGAAATATTTGCCTTCTTGCCCGTAGTATCGATTATAGCGTTGCTTGAATTTGCGGAACAGATAAACCACCAATACTTTGATCAAGCAATAAATCGGAATCCCGAAGATCACACCCACTAACCCCATCAAATCGCCCATGACCAACAAGACGATCAAAATTGTGATAGGATGGATTTTCAAGCGATCTCCCATGACGCGAGGTACGACCAAATCGCCGTGCAGCAATTGGACTGCAAACCAGGCAATCAAAAATTTGATCAGCATACCCGTTGAATCTTGCGCAGCGATGAATAGCCCAGGGAAGAAGACGATAAATGGTCCAATGTAAGGAATAATACATAATATACCAGCAGCAATCGCAATAATACTGGCATATTCTAAACCAATCAACAAGAAAACGACCCAGTATATGGCACCCAGAATCAAAGAAGAAATGACCTGTCCCTTAAGGAATGCGCCGACTTGCAAATTAGAGATTTTTACAAGTTCGTTGAAATCTTTCCTAAAACGAGGTGGAATCAAAGATAGCGCCGAAAAATAGAATTTGTTGGGGTTGCGCAGCAAGAAAAACGCAATGATCGGTCCTGTGAATAAGGCAATAAATAGGGTAGAGATCGTAGAGAAAAGACTACTCAATCCTGCAGCACCAGTTTGCCAATAGTCGCCAATAAAGGACATGATGTTGTTGGCAATATCTTGGAACGTATCCGTGATTTGACTCATTTCATCGTTAAATGGCGTGTTTGCCAAAAACGAGTCGGCATTGCGTTGGAAATCATTGACTAGATCCGGCAAGTTGTTGATCAAATCTGTGGTTTGTTGTGCCAAAACAGGATATAGTTGAAAACCTGCAAAGACGATCAACAAAATAATGATCAGATAGATCCCTGCAATCGTGACCGTACGCGGTATTTTTGGCGCCAATTTATCCACGATAGGGTTAAATAGATAATACAAAATCAGACCAAAAAGAAACGGTGGAATAATTGCTGTAATGATTGCTGTAAAGGGGGTAAACAAAAAAGATATTTGATTAAGTAAAAAGATAGCGATGGTACATAGAATAATCAAACCCAATACATAATAGCTGGTTTTTCCGCCTAAAAATTGAATCAAACGATTTTTTTTCATGATTTGCCTCACTTTCTATGCTTCATTATAGCGAATCTCGTTCATGATGTAAAAAAAGAGCGAGTCTTAGCAAAAATATTTTTACTTTGGCTTCTTCCCCTCGTTTCTATTGATGTAAGGGCGCCACTTACAGAGAAAGAAGCCAGAAAAAGAACCAAAGATCAATTGAAAGGAAGTGGAACGCATGAAAATCGGTACTACAACGAAGTTGGCGGTGCGGATCGACACACCTGATTCAGAAAAACCTGTCAATCAAACATTGAATCGTGTGAAGAACGGTGCCAGTGAAGCACAAATCGTTGCCGTTGGAGAGGCACTGACACAATTCTCAGCGACAGCAGCATTGTCCTCGGTCGTCGAAACGATCCAAAATGAATATGTCAAATAATCGTTGCTGAACAAGCACAGAAAGGAACAGCCAATGAAGAAATTACACACGATTTTTTTGAACAGTGAAGGCAAGAAGCATACCTTGCAACCCAAAGTATTTGATGAAGCGATTTCGGCAGAACAAGTGCGACAAGGAATGGCATCTATCGCGCGGTGGGGATTTTTGAAAGCAATGACATTCAGTATTACACAGAAGTGTCAGGGGCAAAGATCGTAGAAACGATTGAAACCAAATTGTTTTAAACAGAATCATGAAAAAACAGCGAAAAGCAAAGTCCTTTTCGCTGTTTTCTTTTATGATACAAAAAGGGGATAACCATAGGGTGAAAGATGAAGAGAGGCAAGCAACTGGAGTCAGCTGCTTGCCTTTCTTTTTTTCAAAGTGGTCAACGTACAGCGACCAACTGCTGTTTTCGGCCCTTCTTTTTGCCAAATGGTTGCTTGCCAAGTTTGGATGCGGGCACCGATTTTGTCAGGTACTGCTTCAACGATCAGTACCCCTTCTTGCACAGCGGCTAAATGGTTGACTTGCAGATCAACACCGGCTGCAAAAGCATCGTCTGCGGCCAAAGCTTGATTGGCGCCGATGCTGCAGGCTGTTTCGATCAAGACACCATTGATACCACCGTGAACGATCCCAAAAGGTTGTTTATGCGCTGCGCCGATTTCCATACGCAAACGGACATGCGCCGCTGTGGCTTCTTCGATCTCAATCCCTAATAGTTCAAGTAAGTTCATATTTATGGCCTCCTATTTTGTTTGATTATAGCATGTTTTATGGCAGACTCGCCCATTACAGTTGAAGAAACTTACCACGCTATGCGTCAAAATAATTCGCTAAAGTAAAGCAATTTCCAACGAAAAGCTTGGAGTTATGTGTATAATGGAACTATGTGAGTTGAGGAGGAAATCAAAATGAGAGAATGGAAATCCCTTAAAGAATACGATGAAATTTTGTTTGAACAACACGGCAAAGTGGCGAAGATCACGATCAATCGTCCCCATGTACACAATGCCTTTACACCGAAAACAGTCTTTGAAATGATCGACGCGTTTTCAATCAGTCGTGATGAACCTGGTATTGGTGTGATTATTTTGACTGGTGCTGGCGATAAAGCCTTTTGTTCTGGCGGTGACCAAAAAGTTCGCGGACATGGCGGCTATGTTGGAGAAGACCAAGTACCCCGCTTGAATGTGTTGGATCTGCAACGCTTGATTCGGACGTTACCTAAACCTGTCATCGCGATGGTCAAAGGCTGGTCGATCGGTGGCGGAAATGTCTTACAATTGGTGTGTGATTTGACGATTGCTGCTGAAAATGCAAAATTTGGCCAAACTGGACCAAATGTTGGTAGTTTCGATGGCGGCTATGGTTCCGGTTATTTGGCACGGACGATCGGTCACAAGAAAGCCAAAGAAGTTTGGTTCATGACCAAACAATATACTGCTGAAGAAGCATTGGCGATGAACTGGATCAATACGGTCGTACCATTAGAAGAAGTTGAAGATGTCACGATGGAATGGGCAGAAACGATGCTGCAAAAGAGTCCTTTGGCACTGCGCATGATCAAAGCTTCAATGAATGCCGATACGGACGGATTAGCAGGGATCCAACAATTAGCCGGAGATGCGACACTCCTGTATTACACTATGGATGAAGCCAAAGAAGGCCGCGATGCCTTCAAAGAAAAACGACAACCAGACTTCGATCAATTCCCTAAATTCCCATAATGGCAGGGAGTTGGCTGCAAAGGCAAGCGCAACTTCATCCAGAACGACCAGCTTTTTATTGGCAGAATAAAAGCTGGTCGTTTGCTGCCTTGCAAGCGGAAGTTCAGCAATATGCTGCCTATTATGAAGCCCATTTGATCCATTCCCAACGGGTCGCGGTTTTCAGTGACAACAAACCAGAAATGGTCTTTACGATTTTGGCACTCTGGGAGTTAGGGATCGAGCTACAGTGTTTGAATACACGTTTGACCAATAAAGAGCTGGCCTTTCAACTGCAAGATGCGGACTGTCAGCTGGTGATCACAGATAGTCTGCTTGAACTTGATGGCGTCCAGCTGCTGCCATTCGGCAAAAAAAACACGATCGCTTTTCAAGGCGAGGATCGTTTGGTTTATCGTCCCACTCAGATTGCCTCGATCATGTACACATCGGGCACGACTGGCCAACCAAAAGGCGTCCCGCAAACATTTGACAATCATCAAGCGAGTGCCAAAGCCACACAGCAAAACTTAAGTATCGCAGAAGATGACTGCTGGCTATGTGCGGTACCTTTATATCACATCAGCGGATTGTCGATCGTGTTGCGGATGGTACAATTAGGTATCAGTATGCGATTATACGACCGCTTTGACCCGAAAGCCATGGCGGCGGATCTAGCTAACAGCAAAGGAACTGTCGTTTCATTGGTGAGCAAAATGTTAAGAGATATGCTGCCTTATGTACCACAAGAAGGCTTTCTTGGCTTACGCTATATTTTGTTAGGTGGCGGCCCAATCGACCGCAGCTTGCTTGAACAATGTCAGCACAAACAGCTGTCAGTCATTCAATCCTATGGGATGACTGAAACCTGTTCGCAAGTGGTCGCATTGCCACCGGCTAAGGCAACTGCTAAACTAGGTGCATCGGGCATTCCTTTGAAGGGTGTCCAGCTGCAGATTGTAGATGCGAAACGTCACCCAGCCACAGCGATCAATGAAGCAAATCGCGTCGGAGAAATCTACTTAAAAGGGGCGGCTATTGTGTCAAACTATCTCAATGCCCGTGGCTGCGAACAATGGAATCAAGAGGGGTGGTTTGCCACTGGGGATCTGGGATATCTCGATGAAGAAGGCTATTTGTATGTGGTGAGCCGCGCAAGTGAATTGATTATTTCTGGCGGTGAGAATATTTATCCTGCTGAAGTCGAACAAGCGTTGCAGCAGCATCCGGCTATTACGGAAGCGGCTGTTGTGGGCCAAGACAATGCCCAGTGGGGCCAAGAAGTCACTGCATTTGTAGTGTTGAAAGAAGCTGTATCGAAGGAATCCTTACTGGAGTCTTTGGAAGATACGATTGCCCATTATAAATTTCCCCGCCGTTTTTATCAGGTTGCCGAATTGCCGCGTACAGCAAGTGGCAAGGTCATCAAACGGCGGTTGTTAAGCGAAGAAAGAGTGAACGAGATTGAATAGTAATGTGACAAAAGAATACCAACAAGCATTAGCTGCTGGGAAAAGCTACTTTAGTACCTGTGAAGAGATCGTCTGTGGGGATGTATTGGCCCTTTATACTGCGGCTGAAACGGCCAAAGGGGCGCGCTATTTTTGGCGTAATCCTGATCAAACCATGACGATTGCGGCTTTCCATTGGTTGGTTGACTATCAAAAACCAAGATTATCGACCTTTGATACCCTGCAAAAAGACTTGAAAGATCGTCATTATCAGCCACGAACAGATGCGTGCCAAGCGCTATTGCTAGGCGGTTTCGCATTCGATGAAACCCATACTGCACAAGCAGAATGGGGGCAGTTGGGCAGCGGCTTATTTGTTCTGCCGGAAATCATGATCAAACAAGAAGGGGATCAGACTTGGGTCGTATATACAGTCAAAGCAACAAATGAAGAACAATGGCTGGCCAAAGTCGCTGCCTTACGCATGCAAGTCATGCAGTGGGTCGCTGATAGTCAACGCTGTGCTGCAACAGCAGCATTTTCTGTTGTGACTGGACAAGTAGAAGTGGCAGTACCTGAATGGCTGCAAGCTGTGGAAGATACTGTCCAAGCAATCAAAGAACCAACGACAGATTTGACAAAAGTTGTTTTGGCACGACAAATGCGTTTAACGACAACGGAGACCATCCGCAGCGAAGCGGTATTGGCGCATCTAAGCCAACAGCAACCAAATACGTATGTCTTTGCTATGGAACAAGGGGAAACCTTTTTCATCGGTGCCACACCAGAACGCTTATTAAAAGCCACAGTTGATTATTTTGAAACAGTCAGTATTGCAGGTTCAGCGCCTAGAGGACAAACGGAAGCTGAAGACCAGCTTCTTGCTGCTGCACTCTTGCAAGATCCTAAGAACACCCATGAGCATCAAGTAGTAGTGGATCGATTGACACATGCGTTGTCCAGCTTGATTGAAGGCGGCTTCCACTCTGAAACACGCGCTGTGATCAAGAACCGTGATATCCAGCACTTGTTCCTTCCGCTAAAAGGAAAACGCCAAACAGCTGTTTCGTTTTTGACAGCCGTTCAAAAACTGCATCCAACTCCGGCTCTGGGCGGAGAGCCCAAAACAGCTGCTGTTCTTTGGATCAAAGCGCATGAGCCGAATAGCCGTGGCATGTATGGTGGGCCATTTGGTTGGCTGGGCATCCAAGAAGATATCGGTGAGTTTGCGGTGGCGATCCGTTCAGGTGTGGTGACCCAAAATAGAGCGACCTTATACGCCGGCTGCGGCATCGTCGCTGATTCGCAAGCAGTTGATGAGCAGCAGGAAACACGTTTGAAATTTCAACCAATGCGAAGGGGGATCATCGGAGATGTCTAATCAAGAAGTGATGACTGATTATTTGTTGGCCGCTATTGAAGGACTAAAAGCAGCTGGCGCAAAAAGGGCTGTGATCAGCCCAGGATCGCGTTCAACCCCGTTGGCCTTGCTCTTGCATCGCGATCCAGATCTAGAATGTTTTGTTGATGTCGATGAACGCTCGGCGGCTTTTTTTGCACTGGGAATGACGAAAGTGGATGGTGCGCCAACAATTTTATTGTGTACATCTGGTACAGCTGCCGCCAATTACTACCCAGCGATTTGTGAAGCAGAAGCAGTCAATCTGCCGTTGATCGTATTGACAGCAGATCGCCCCCCTGAGTTAAGAGGGGTTGGTGCGCCGCAAGCCATGGATCAGCAACAGCTGTATGGTTCTCATGTCAAGAAAATGATTGAAATGACTGTCCCTGAAAACCAGCCCAACATGTTGCGGTATAGTTTTTGGCAAACGGCCAGTAGTGTGACAGAAGCCACGAAACAACCAAAAGGTCCAGTTCATATCAACTTTCCTTTAAGGGAACCTTTATTGCCAGATTTTGCGCGACAAAGCCAGTCTCAGCAGTCTTTTGTATATATGGCGCCAATCAAACAGCTGGCTGAAGCAACGACCCAGTCCTTGCTGCCTCAGCTGCAAAAGAAGGGAGTCATCGTTGTGGGCGAGAGTTTGACAATAGCTCAAGCCAAACACTTGCGCCTTTTTGCAGCCAAAATCGGTTGGCCGATCATAGGTGATCCGCTGACGAATTTGGCGACTTGCGGGGTGGAAGCAGGCACGTTTATTAGTCAAGCAGACCTAGTATTGCCCCAAGTAGACGATGCCTTTCAGCCAGAAGTTGTCTTGCGTTTTGGCCGTTTGCCCGTGACCAAAAATGTGCTTTTGTGGTTGAATCGCTTGCCTGAAACCACCACCTGGCTTTTTGTGGATCCCTCTGGGCAAAGGCAAGATCAGTTGCAGCGGGCAACTTATTTGATCGAAACAGAGATCGATACCTTCGCAGCGCATTGGCAAGGGCACCATTTTAAGATTGACCAAGGATGGGTCACGCAATGGCAAAAGGTGCAAAAGATTGGGCATCAGATCGTTGCCGAACATTTCGCAGATCATCCCTTTGATGAAAGCCAATCCGTGCGGATCTTGCAACAAACCTTGCCGACTGATGCCCAGATTTTATTGGCCAACAGCAATGCGATCCGTTTCTTTGATCGATTTGGCAGCGAAACGACCAACGCTTATCGTGTGTATGGAAATCGAGGCGTCAATGGCATTGACGGGTTGGTCTCAACTGTTGCCGGAATTGCCATGATAAGCAAAAAACCAACATATCTATTGATTGGTGATTTGGCATTGTATCATGATATGAACGGGTTGCAGTTACTGCGACAATATCATCTGCCCGTGACGATCATCTTGTTGAACAACAATGGCGGCGGTATTTTTTCTTTCTTATCGCAGAATAGTTTGGCACCGGAAGATTTTGAGCCGTTATTCGGCACACCTTTGCATCTTGATTTTCAAAAAGCAGCAGCACTTTATGAAGCCGATTGGCTGTTAGCGGAAAATATAGAAATGTTTCAAGCGCAAATCGCTGCTTCAATTGAACAGCCAAAATTTCAAATCATCGAAGTCCGGGGTACGCAGAAGGATCCTGTCTTTCTTTGGGAAGAATGCCAGCAACTGTTTGCTGAGGAGTGGTCAAAATGAGCCAACAGATCCGCGGTGTCGATTACGCTTATCACTGGCTCCAGCCTTACAATGATCAGCTGCCAACAGTGGTCGCCTTGCATGGTTTCACTGGTTCCGGCAAAACGTTTAGCCCGATGTTCGGGGAACAGCAAAACTACAATATTTTGACGATTGATCTAATCGGACATGGCCAAAGCGCTGTCTATGCACATCCTTTGCGCTATGAAGTCCCACAACTTGTGACTGATTTGGCAGCCCTGATGACAGCCTTAGCTGTACCAACGTATATCCTGTACGGCTACTCAATGGGTGCAAGAGTGGCTTTGGCTTGGACGGTGCTTTATCCAGAGTCTGTTGCAGGACTGATCATGGAAAGCGGCTCGCCAGGTTTAGCCGACACTGCAGAAAGAGCGCTGCGCTATCAACAAGACCGCCGACTCGCGATAAAACTGTTGCAAGAGCCATTAGCAACATTTGTCGATTACTGGGAAGCTTTGCCTTTGTTTGCTAGTCAACAAGCATTGTCTGATGACCAGCAGAAAGTGGTGCGGCAAGGACGACTGCAGCAATCGTCTTTTGGCTTGGCGATGAGTCTGGCTTACGGCGGGACAGGGAAGCAGCCGAGTTATTGGGATGCCCTCGCAACGATTCATTGTCCAATCCTCTATATAGCTGGTGAGAAGGATCGTAAGTTCCAAGAAATTGGTCGAAGAATGAAAGAAAACCAACCGCTTATCAGTTATCAATTGATCCCGGCAGCCGGACATTGTATTCATTTAGAACAGCCGCAGGTGCTTTTGCACTGTATCAATCAGTGGATCGCGCAGATTAAGATCACAACCTAAAAAAGAAAGGGGCGACGCCTATGCAAATCCAAAAAATTGAATCCATTGCTTGTCGTTTGCCGCTGAAACAACCTTTTGTGACAAGTTATGGCCAATTGAATGAGAAAGCCTTCGATATCATTCGTATCACCGCAGCTGATGGGACCGTGGGAATGGGGGAATTGGTGGCTTTTGAAGAACCGGACTACATTGAGGAAACAATCTTTTCAGCACGGCAGGTGATTCGGGAACAATTGATTCCGTTGGTGACGGGTGCAACTATTGCGCATCCTGACCAAGTGGCTATATTATTTTCAGTTATTCAAGGCAATGCCATGGCGAAGTCCGCCATTGAAACCGCTATTTGGGATTTGTATGCCAAACAATCTGGCTACAGTATGGCGGATGTGTACCCATCCATCCACAATCAAATTCCAGTAGGTGTTAGTGTGGGTATACAGCCAACGATTGGCCAATTGCTGGCTCAAGTCGAGCAATATGTCGCACAAGGATATCAACGAATCAAATTAAAAATCAAACCTGGCAATGATCTAGCACCCTTGCTGGCGATTCGTGAGCGGTTTCCAGAAGTCCTGCTTATGGCAGATGCTAATGGAGCCTATGTGGGACAAGAAGACGTATTGCTGACTTTAGACACCCTCGGATTGGCGATGATCGAGCAGCCATTAAAGGTACGAGACTTGACAGGACATGCTGCGTTGCAAAAGAAAATGCAGACCCCTTTGTGCCTAGATGAAGATATTCGTTGTGTTGAAGATATTGCCACGGTAGCCGTGCTAGGCAGCTGTCAGGCGATCAACTTGAAAATTCCACGGGTAGGTGGAATCTCAGAAGCACAGAAAATCGTGAAGGCGTGTAAAGATCATGGACTCACTGTCTGGTTAGGTGGCATGTTTGAATCAGGTGTTGGGCGTGCTATGAATCTTCAATTTGCCAGCCAAGCAGGTTTTGATTTTCCTGGTGATTTGTCTGCGGCAGATCGGTATTATTTTGATGATATCGTAGCGCAGCCAGCTGTTATCGAAAATGGCTGCTTATCCGTACCGAAAGGTAAGGGTTTTGGCGTATCTTTAGCCGAGGAAAAGCTGATAAAGTATGGAGAAAGCCCCTTCGTTTTATTTGAAAAGGCATACTAAGGTCAGAGAAACCACCATCGCAAAAAAGCGCATTGCATAATCCATTCGATTAGGCGATGCGCGCTTTTCGTTTTTAGCTAAAGAAAAGTTTTCTGGAGTCATTCGATAATTGCTTGGCTCTTTTTTCATCATAAGCCAATTTGCACTGGAACCAAAACAGCTAAAGAGTTAACTGCGATGGCGTCTGCCTTTACTGTAGGCCTGATCGAAATACATTATGCGGATCACTTAGAAGCAAAAAAAGGTCTGGATAATCAAGAGGCATTGTTTGCATCATTTATTGATCTGTTGCTTCATTAATCAAGTGGAAAGGCTACTGCTTTTGATTCAAAAAACCGACCGCAAAATGTGACTGTTTTGCGGTCGGTTTAGTCGTTCATTATGATACAAAAGATTTCATGTATAAATCATTTAATAGCAAGTCTTAAGCTTTGAATTCTTTTTCGATCTGTAATCGTTGGACTTTCATCGTCGCGGTTCTTGGGATCTCTTCATAAGCTCTAAGCATCGGTTCATTTAATCGGGGTAGATCTGCGACAGCTTGCCACCAAGCAGCCCAGTCCATTTCACGATTTGGTGCCAAAGCAATGATTGGTTGTGGTGCATTTTCTTTATCGCGAACGACCACAACTTCTGCTAGAAAATCAAGTTGATCCAGCAATAGGTCTTCGAGGGCTAAATTGCTTTCGATCGATTTGATCAAATCGACTTGACGGTCTTTGAGATACAAGTGACCGGATTCATCGATCATGCCATAATCCCCACTGTCCCACCAGGCATCATAGACGTTATCGGCAAAACGCTGATCTTCTTTGTAGTAGGTCAATGCCCGACCTTTAGAAAGGAAATGAATATGGCCATCCGTATTGTTTGGTAGTTCATTCCCTTGGGCATCGGCAATCCGCGCTCGGGTCAAATCGGTAAGACCAATACCCATATCACGGGCATTGTTTTCTTTCAAACTTTCCAAGGTATGGGCCTTCAGAATCATTGGTCCACATTCACTTTGGCCATAGACTTGTAAAAAGATCGCTTGATGATCAGTTGCAGTGGCTAAAAATGAGGCCATTGTTTGATTGTTGATGGCATCAAATGTGGAATGGTAATATCGAATACCAGCAAAGGCTTCAGGATATTCTTCAGCCACAAAGCGCCATTGCACAAAGTTGTTTGGATGAGTTTCCAGCGCAATCGGGGGATACTCTGACAGCATACGGACAATATGGGGGCCATTCGATCCTGCCAAGGGCATCATTGGAAAACCCATCGCCATCAATGATGAGATCCCAATATTGAAGCGTGAATGCACCGGCGAGATGTGGAATGCGACCAAATCAGAATCTGCTTGCTGCCGATCGATCTTGGTGAAGATCGTTTTTTGCCATTTGGTGCGCCAGCCCATTGATTGCGCAGAATGGCAAATCAGTTTGGGGATCCCAGTCGTACCAGATGTATGGGTCATATAAGAAATCTGATCGATAGGCAATTCGACTTGTTCAACAGATTCTGTTGGCGCCAACAATAAATTGCGCACCGCGATTTGCTTTTCAGGACTACTGTTTTTGACCAGTGCCACCCGGCCTTCTGTTTCATCATCAAATAGGATATAAGGATCTTCCAATCGATCGACAAAAACTTCGATGGTAGATGCGGGGAAATGATACGAAATCATCGCTGGTACCGCACCTAAGTATGAGGCAGCAGTAGCCAACAAATAGGTGTCAAATGTCGATGATTTGTATAAGATGATTTTATCTCCTGCTTTGACACCTAGGGCAGACAATTGATAGGCACGCGTTAAAATCGCTTCGTGGCTTGATTGGTAGGTGCTTTGATAGCCTAGCTCAGGAAACGCGCCTAAAATTTCATCGTGGATGATGTTGACGTCAGGATACGTTGTTGCCGCATCTCGATAATTGTTATAGAGGTTTAATGGTTGATAGCTTAATAGATCCATGTGGTCTGCTCCTTTGACTTCGTGAATAATTTCATTTAGTGTTTATTTTAGCATAGTCATGCGCGCTTACAAGGTTTCTTTCTTGTTTTTTTAAAACAAAAACCTAGTCCAAAAATAGACTAGGTTTAAAAGACGAGCTTATTTTTTATTGTATGCAGCAATGAAATCTGCAATAGGTAAGCGAAAATCTAAATAACGTGTCTCAAGTTCTTCCCGAGACCAATTCCACCAAGCAATCGTTTGTAAAGCTTCGATCGTGGCAGGATCAAAACGATATTTGATGATTTTGGCAGGTACACCACCAACGATTGCATAAGCTGGAACATCTTTGGTGACAACAGCATTCGAAGCGATCACTGCACCATTGCCAACTGTAACACCCGCTTGAACAACCGCACCATGTCCAATCCAGACATCATTGCCAATGGTGGTGGTCTTTTCTTTTCGTTTTGCTAGAAAGTCGCTGTCTTTCGGTTTGAAGCCGTATCCTTCTCCGTTATACGCAAACAAGTGCTGACTGGGTCTTTCGTAGGGATGATTGGTGGGGCCGATCCGGACGGCTGCTGCAATACTGACAAAGCGGCCAATATGACTATTTTGAATAAAACAATATTGTCCAGTATATGTATAGGCATCTAACGTAGAATGATCGATATGGTTGGCCTCGCCAATCTCTACATAATCCTCTAACTTACTGTCTTGAACGTGTGAATCTTTGCCGATAATAGGTTGTTCATCTGGAAATTCTGTCATCGATAAGTGCATCACTATCACCCTTTCTTGCGTATTGCTATCATTCTACCGCACTTTTGGGTAATATTTGATTCATAAGCATTTCAAAAAAGGAGGGATCTGGATGAAAACAATCTATTTACTTGATGAAATCACCGAAGCAACCAAAGAAAAAGCCCGAGCAAAAGGCTATCGATTTGCCGATACCCAAACCCCAGAAGCGATTTTTGTCAGAAGCAAACAAGTACCGGATGCCCTGATTACTGCTGATCTGGCTGTGATTGCCCGGTCTGGAAGCGGGACAAATACAATCAATATAGACAAATGCACAGAAAATGGCACTGTGGTCTTCAATAGCCCAGGTGTCAACGCCAATGCGGTGAAAGAATTGGTGTTGACGAATTTATTTTTGAGTGTCCGTCCGTTAGACAAAGCCCATGAGGTGATGCGCCAGATCGAAGTAGAGATAGCGAAAGGCAATATTGCAGGCGATGCAGTCTTAGCTGCCGCTGAAGAGAGAAGATCCACCCTGATCGGTGAAGAACTGACAGGTAAAACGATTGGGATTTTGGGACTGGGAGAAATCGGCGAGCGTTTAGCAGAAGCTTGCTATCATCTAGGCATGGATGTGATTGGCTATGCCCGAACCCAAAAAGACAGTATGTACTTTGAACAAACAGCAGCACTTTCTGAGTTGCTGAAGGAAGCTGATTTTGTGGTGGTCCTTTTGCCTTTAAATGATCAGACACAAGGCTTGATCAATGAAGAAGCGTTCGCATCTATGAAACCAGAAGCGATTTTACTTAACTTTGGTCGAGGAGAGATTGTTGACGAAGCAGCAGTATTAAAGGCTTTAGATGCTGGGAGGATCAAACAGTATATCACCGATTTCCCAACCACATCTGTTGTGCAGCATCCGAAAGTAGTGACCTATCCACATATTGGCGGCACGACTGTCGATGCATTAACTGCGGGTGATCGTATTGTGTTTGCACGTATGGATCGTTTTTTGCGGTATGGCACCATCAAGGAATCAGTCAATTTTCCAGAAGTGACATTGCCATTTTTGGCACCATATCGGTTAACGATTTTTCATAAAGATGCACCAGGTGCGTTAGCGCCTTTATTAAAACTGTTATCAGATGCAGCGATCGATATCGCGCATCTGGCAAGTGAACGAAAAGCCGGTATGGCCTATACGATCATTGATATGGCTGAGCAAAAAGTGGAAGAAGTACAACAAGCAGCGGCCATGCTGCAAGATGTGCCGCAAGTTCATCGCGTCCGTCTTTTACACAATCCGCATCTCGATGTTTAGTTGTCAGATAGGTCAATTCTTGTTATCATGAAAAAAAATGCAAAGGAAGTTTCACATGACCAATCAGGTGCCAAACAAAAGGAAAGTCGCATTGCCCAGATATCAGCAGATCGCTGTCGAAATCGCAGAACGAATCGTTGAGAATCGCTATCAGGTCGGGCAAAAAATCCATGCTCGCTCCACACTAGCTAGTAATTTTAATGTATCACCTGAAACAGCGCGAAAAGCCATCAATGTATTGGTGGATCTTGAAATCATGGATGTTCGTCATGGTAGTGGGGCCTATATTGCCTCAAAAGAAAAAGCCCAAGCCTTTGTTGAACAATACCAGGATGTCCAAACAATCCAAGAAATTCGAGGAGATATTTTAGAAAGTGTTGATCGTCAGCAGCAAGAATTGAATAATTTTTCAGAACTCTTGAATGTATTGGTTCAGCAGACAAAAAAAGCCCATCAAATGAGTCCTTTTTTGCCTTTTGAATTGGCCTTGACAGCAGAAGCCCAGCATCTTGAAAAAAGTGTCAACGAATTGAACATTTGGCAAGTAACTGGGGCAACGATCATTGCCATCCAAACCGCACAAGAACTTCTATTGTCTCCTGGTCCATATGCGAAGTTCAGTGCAGGAAATAAGATTTACTTTGTGGGCAATGAGCTATCGTTGCAACGGATGACCAACTTTTTTTACCCAAATGATTGATCGTGTAATGCGTCTGCTTTTATCTTTGTATAAAGCAGACGAATTTTTTTTTTTGACAAAGTGACCACATCTTGTTAGTATGGTATGGTCACTTTCGTGAAATTTTTCAGAAAAAGGAGTATTATACATTTGAGTAAAGTTAAAGTGGAACATTTAACCAAGATCTTTGGCAAAAAGAAACAGCAAGCTTTCGCCATGATCCAAGAACAACGCAGCAAAAATGAGATTTTAGAAAAGACCGGTGCTACGGTTGGTGTCTATGATGTCAATTTTGAGGTCAACGAAGGAGAAATCTTTGTGATCATGGGGTTATCTGGCAGTGGGAAGTCGACCTTGATCCGTCTGTTGAATCGCTTGATTGAGCCTTCTGGCGGGGACATCTATATTGATGGTGTCGATATTGCCAAAATGAGCAAAGAAGAATTACGAGAGGTCCGCCGTCATAAGATCAATATGGTTTTCCAAAGTTTCGGTCTGTTTCCTCATCGTACGATTTTAGAAAATACCGAATATGGTTTAGAAGTGCGTGGTGTATCAAAAGAAGAAAGAACGCAAAAAGCAGAGAAAGCTTTAGACAACTCAGGGTTATTGTCTTTTAAAGATCAATACCCCGATCAATTATCCGGTGGGATGCAACAGCGGGTCGGTTTGGCACGGGCATTGGCCAATGATCCAGAGATCTTGTTGATGGACGAGGCCTTTTCAGCGCTAGATCCATTGATTCGCCGTGAGATGCAAGATGAGTTGCTGGAATTGCAAGCCAACGTGCAAAAGACGATCATCTTTATCACGCATGATTTGAATGAAGCATTGCGCATCGGTGATCGCATCGCTTTGATGAAAGATGGCCAAATCATGCAGATCGGTACGGGTGAAGAAATATTGACCAACCCTGCCAATCAATATGTGCGGGACTTTGTAGAAGATGTTGATCGCTCAAAAGTTTTGACTGCACAAAATATCATGGTGCCGGCTTTAACTACCAATATTGAAATCGATGGACCAAGTGTTGCATTGAACCGCATGCGTAAAGAAGAAGTCAGTATGTTGCTAGCTGTCGACAAACGGCGTCACTTAAAAGGAAGTCTAACAGCAGAGTCGGCGCGGGAAGCCCGTAAAAACAACTTGACCTTAAAAGATGTCATCGATAAAAATGTAAAAAAAATCGACAAAGATATGCTGGTCACAGATATTTTCAATTTGATTTATGACTCTCCAACACCATTAGCGGTCGTAGAAAATGACCGATTGATTGGCGTAGTGATCCGAGGCAGTGTGATCGAGGCATTGGCAGAAACGGATAGCGCGTCAAACAATGAGAAAGGAGTGGTCATCAATGGGTAATTTCTTACAACAAACAATTCCAGTAGCAGATTGGGTCGAGTCTTTCACTGAATGGCTAACGGGAACATTCAGCGGTTTATTCTCCGCGTTGCAATCTTTTGGTCAATTGATCATGGATACAATCACCAATGTACTATTGTTCGTACCACCATTGGTTTTGATCGTCTTGTTGACGATTGCGGCATTTATGGTTTCAGGTAAAAAATGGGGGTTGACCGCTTTTACTTTTGTTGGGTTACTATTTATTTATAATCAAGGATTATGGACCGACTTGATGAATACAGTGACTTTGGTCTTGCTTTCCAGCTTAGTGTCAATCATTATCGGTATTCCGTTAGGCATCTTGATGGCCAAAAGTGAGAAAGCCCAAAGTATAGTTACACCAATTTTGGACTTTATGCAAACCATGCCAGGTTTTGTTTACTTGATTCCAGCGGTTGCTTTCTTTGGTATCGGTATGGTACCAGGGGTCTTTGCCTCAGTGATTTTTGCATTGCCGCCAACCGTGCGAATGACTAATTTAGGGATTCGTCAGATTTCAAGAGAATTGGTTGAAGCATCAGATTCATTTGGTGGTACTGGCTGGCAAAAACTGATCAAGCTTGAATTGCCATTAGCCAAAAGTACGATTTTGGCCGGTGTGAACCAAACAACGATGTTGGCCTTGTCGATGGTGGTTATTGCTTCCATGATCGGGGCACCCGGATTAGGTCGCGGTGTGTTATCCGCATTGCAGCGGGCACAAGTCGGAAATGGCTTCGTCAGCGGTGTGTCATTGGTTATCTTAGCGATCATTATGGATCGGTTTACCCAAAACCTAAATAAACCGGCATACAAAAAACAAGCAGCAACAGTGAAAAACCGCAAACAAAAGCGATTATTTGGCGGCATTGCTGCCGTGGCAGTCGTTGCACTGATCGGCGCTTCTGTTGCATTTGGCAATGTGTCAGACAACAAAGGAACAGTCAATTTGGCCTATGTGGAGTGGGATACTGAAGTTGCCTCAACACATGTCGTTGCGGAAGTCTTGACTGAGATGGGCTATGAAGTCAAGACGACACCTTTGGACAATGCAATCATGTGGGAATCGGTCGCAAAAGGTGAAGTGGATGGTATGGTCGCAGCTTGGCTGCCTTCAACCCATGAAGCACAATATGAACAATACAAAGACCAAGTAGAAAACTTGGGTCCCAATTTAGAAGGGGCTAAGTTAGGAATCGTCGTGCCAAGTTATATGGATGTCGATTCGATTGCCGATTTATCAGATGAAGCAGGCAAAACGATCACAGGAATCGAACCAGGAGCCGGTGTGGTTTCTGCAGCTGAGAATACTGTGGCGACATATGATAACTTGTCTGATTGGGAAGTCGCAACGTCTTCTTCAGGAGCAATGACTGTTGCGTTAGGACAAGCCATCAAAAATCAAGAAGATATCGTGATTACTGGCTGGTCGCCCCACTGGATGTTCGCCAAATATGACTTGAAATATCTTGATGATCCTGAAGGAACCATGGGCGATGCTGAGAGCATCAATACGATGGTTCGTCAAGGCTTGTCGGAAGATATGCCAGAAGTCTATGATGTGTTAGACAAGTTCAGTTGGACCCAAGAAGATATGGAAGAAGTGATGTTGGCAATCAACGATGGCGCATCTGCAGAAGATGCAGCCAAAGATTGGGTCGACAATCACGCAGAAGAAGTCGCTGCTTGGACCAATCAATAAGACAAAAAACCAGTCCTTTTTTAGGGCTGGTTTTTGTCTATCTTCTTAAGCAAATGAATGAAGTGTCGGGGTCATTTGATCGAAGGTATACAGACCGGCGAAGCCAAGAGATTGCAGCAACGCTTGTCCTTCTTTGATTTGAAATCCAAGATGGGCAGGTTCGTGGCTATCACTACCAATCGTGATGATTTGACCGCCCAAGTCGCGATACAGCGTCAAAATGTCAATTGACGGTGTATAACCGTGGATACCATAGCGATGAGATGAAGTATTCAATTCGATCCCTTTGCCATCTTGAATCACGACTTTCAAGATTTCTGCAATTTGCTCTTTGGTCGTATCGAAAGCATCTGTTTCTTTATCCAGATATCGGCGAATCAAATCCATATGGGCAAGGACAGAATAGTCTTTATACAAAGTGACCAATTCATACATTTCCTCGTAATAACGCTGATAGCTTTCTTGTTACGTGCGTCCTTTTTGAAATTCTCCCGTCCAAAATTCTAAATTGTCGATCTGATGCACAGAGAGCAGAATAAAGTCGAATGGATGGGCATCAAAGAGTGTCTGAAAGGGGGCGATCGTGTGCTGTTGCATTCCAAATTCCATACCGGTTTTGATGGTGATTTGATTTTGATACCGCTGCTTTAATTCTGTTAATTCTTTGAAATATCGAGGATAATGGACATTTTTTACGACTTTATTTTTACCCACTAAGTAATTGTCATCCGGGAGCCAATCTTCTTTGACCCCATAATCGACATGTTCCGTAAAACATATTTCAGATAAGCCCATCTTGATCGCATCCTGTACGACATCCTCCATTAAATACCAAGAATCATCACTATAATCGCTGTGTACGTGGTAATCCATAAATTGCATATTCTCTTACTCCCTTTCAAGTGGATGAGCCCATCAAGGGGGCGGTTTTTTTTCTCGTGATATTGTTGTGCGGCTTCGATGGGTCAGCAAAATCATCAGTCTTGTAGATCATCACCTGAATCGTTGGGGAGATCAGTCGTCAATTCAATCAAATTGCCTTCAGGATCCTGGATGACTGCTTCGTAATAGCCATCTCCCGTCGTTCGAGGACCACTCAAAAGCGGGTAGCCATCTGCCACGAATTGCGTAGCGAGTTGATCAACTGCTAACTTGTTTCCGACTGCCATGGCAAGATGGGTATAGCCAAAACTTTCGGCAATGCGTGGGCTCAAATGTGCCTTTGTCGTTAATTCTAAGCGACTGCCCGAAGCGAAGGTGAGAAAGTAGGATTGGAAGCCCGTTTTCTGATTGTGGTATTTTTCGCCGCTTGTTGCGTCAAAATAGATTTCGTAAAAGGTTCTCATTTTTTCTAAATCTTTTGTAAAGATAGCCACGTGTTCGATTCTCATAGTAATTCTCCTCTTCATCATAGACTGTCATCAAACTTTATTAACTTTATTTATTAAGTTACGATCATTATACCTTTATGAACAAAATTAATAAAGGTATAAATTCTAAGAATCATCTGCTATGATACAAATGATAAGGAGGGAGCCAGATGAAAGCATACCAACCCAAAAACATCAAAGCCCACAATCAAGCCTTGCTGCTTTCTCTTTTGAAAGAAGAACATCGAGGGATGACAAAGCGCCAATTGGCAGAAGCGGCGGATTTAAGTGTTGTGACTGTCAATAAATTGTTGCCGGAAATGGTTGACAATCAATGGATCATACCGCTAGATATCCCGCAAAAGACCGGTGGCAGACGCGCGTTAGCCTATCAATTCAATGCCATGAGAGCACTAGTGCTGGTGATTCAATTTGTTGAAGTGCATCAGAAGATTCGTGTCAGTTTTTTCATCACAGATTTAAACGGCGCAGTGATGTCAACGATTAAAGAGGCTGTTACTGATAGCAAAGCCTTTCAACAATCCTTAAAAAACATCAAACAAACCTATCCATCTATCTATAAGACGGTTGTTGGCATCCCTGGCGTGGAAGTAAACGGCAAGCTTGAGCTGATGGATGCGGCCGCGTTTAAAGGTGTTGCACTCAGGTCGATCATTGCGGCAGAAATCAGTGACGAGATCATCATTGAAAATGATGTGAATGCGGCTGTGATGACCTATCGGCAAGACGCAGCAATTGTTGCAGCAATTTATTTCCCAGAATTGTTTCCACCGGGGGCAGCACTTGTCATTGGCGACCATTTATTTACCGGAGCCAATCAAATGAGCGGGGAAATCAAATACTTGCCACATTTTGACACAGTGTCCTTTCCTTTGACACTGTCAGACGTGTCAAAACATGTCGCTGCATCGGTGCAAGCCATGATTGCGATGTATGATCCCCATAAGATTGTCGTATTTATCCCAAGGACATGGTCAGAACTGATATCGCCGCGAACCATCACATCTTATCTAGCTGCTGCGTCAGGTGCGTTCATTGTACCTGAGATCACGGTTGAAACTGATTTTAGTCAAGCTTGTTTGACAGGACTGATCCAGATTGGTCGTGATGCACCTCAGATGGTCATGTGATGCATCATGGTCAAAATGGGGCAGCGTCAGACGGACAAATAAATCTGACAAAAAAACTGTCAGTTGCATGAACTGACAGTCAGTAGATGTTTAGTTACGCGACGCGATTTTTTTTGCCTTCTCGGTATTGGCAAAATGCAGCTTTGCATACTTGCCCAGTAAATTTTCACCGCCGAGTTGCAGTATTTTGGCAGCAACAAGATCTGAAGGGTTGCCGGCACCAGAAGGTACACGAAAACCAAGCTCTTTTGAGGCTTTGTCTAATTCCTCAAGGAATACGGTTCGGCAGAGAATCGATGCCGCAGCGACGGACAGGTGATATTGTTCTCCCTTTGTCGCAAAATATAAAGGTGAGGTAACGGCATTTTTTTCTGATTGTAGATAGGTGCGGTAATTTTTTTCTGAAGTAAATTGATCAATCAAAATCGCTTCCGGTTTTTGTGGAGCGATTTTTTCCAATAATAAGCGGATGGCTTGATTGTGCAAGGCAACTTTCATTCGAACTGTATTATAGGCTGGTTGGATCTGATTGTATTTTTCTGGTGTGACTGTCAGTAATTGAAAAGGAACTAAGGCTTTGATTTTTGGCGCCATTGCGCGAATTTGCGGATCAGTCAACATTTTGGAATCTTTGACGCCGATTTCTTTTAGGCGAGGCAAATGCGTCCTCTCAGCATAGACCGCACAAACGACCAACGGGCCGAAGTAACTGCCATTTCCAACCTCATCGCTGCCGATGGCATTTCTTTCACTAAAACCGGCTGGCAATGGGTCGCCACCAGAAGCGGCCTTTTTTGCCGTCGGGGTTGTCCCTGAACTGGCCCAAAGTGCCGCTTCTTTCTCTGCATTGGCTCCTTGGAACATCACCTTTCCAGATTGATAGGCTGTGATGGTGGTTTGATTTTTCTTAGCAGTGAATAACGTGTAGGGGGCCGTTTTTGCTAAACGGTCAGATTGATAATATAGTTGTATTTTTTTCATTTCGCTTGCGGAAACTTTGATGACAGACGCAGACATGTTTTTCCTCCTCAATCATTGTTTTTGCAGACAAAAACAAAGGATACGTTAAGATTTTACCATATTTTCTGAAGTTTTTTTGGCTTGCAAGTGGATTAGAGGCTAGGGGCATGGAAATTCAGATGAAAATCACGTATAATAGTGAGGAGTTTGCGGCAACGGTGCTTGAAGTGATACAATAATACAGAATGTAAGCAGTGGGAGGAAGTTTTCCTATGATGGAGCAAAAAAAACGCTACAAAGCAGTGATTGCGAATCAAAATTACACAATCATTGGCCGCGAGAGCAAAGAACATATGGACATGGTGACCAAACTGGTCAATGAACAATTGGTAGAGATCATGCAATTGTCCCCACAAACGGACAAAGAGCAAGCGTCGATCTTGCTAGCGATCAATGCTATTTCTGATCAATTAAAAAAACAAGAACAGGTATTGGGGCTACAAAAGAAAGTCGATGAATTGCGCAGTCAAGCCATCAAGGCTACTGAGTTGGAAAACCGGATCAAGCGCATCGAAGCTATTGAGTCGGAAGCACGTCAGGTACTTGATGAAACTGGACGCAGCGATGTGGAAATCCATAATCATGTGGAAGCACAACAAATTTTAAATGAACAAAGAAAACGCAATATTCAAGAAAAAACAGCCCATGGCTAGTGTGGCGTAGAAAGGATACCTAAATGATTGGATTAGTGGTTGCGATGCTGCTTTTAGCTGCCTTTTATAGCGGGGCGCGTCGGGGAACCAGTTTACAATTGGTTTCCGTTTTAGGGTATATCATCTCTTTCATGGTCGCTGTAGCGAAATATCAGGAGATTGCTAAAAAAATTGAATTATATGTTCCTTATATGTCAGTCACAGCAGATTCTACACTCAAATATTATGATTTGGAAATGGCACTAGATTTAGATAAGGCTTATTATGCAGCTGTCGCCTTTGTCATGGTGTTGTTCGCTGGGTGGCTGATTACTAAATTGATTGCGATTTTCGCAGATAGTCTGCGGTATAAACGGCTGCGTTTTTTGTACGGCTACGATTGGGTCTTGGCCGGTGTCTTGAATGTGGTACTCATGTATATCAATTTGTATATCTTCTTCATGATTTTGTCTATGATCCCTTTTGCAACGGTACAAAATCTATTTGATAAAAGCAGTACGATCGATTTTATCGTCAATCATTCACCGATCATTTCAGATTATTTCTATCGAATTTGGATCACAGATGTGATTGGTTAAGATCTCTAGGCAGATGGTTGGAAAGCCAGACTGCCTTTTTTACAGCAAACAATAGCAAAGCAGGTGAAAATAAATGAATAAAAAAATATTAGGCGTATTGGCATTTGATCAGGTCAAACAAAAAATTGCCCAATATATCGTCACAGCACAAGGGAAAGAAGCCCTTGAAAAATTAGTGCCTTCAAGCGAAGAACAAGTGATCACTGCATGGCTTTCTGAAACACAAGATGCGTTGAAGGTGCAACGGTTGCGGGGTGGGATTCCTGTGCCGAAAATCGAAAACATCCGTCCGCAAATGAAACGAATCGAAATTGGTGCGGACCTGAATGGCATTGAATTGGCACAAGTTGCTAGAGTCCTGTCTACTACACAAGAACTCAAACGCTTTTTCGATGATTTAACGGATAGCGAGATCGAATTTGGCCGTTTGTATCACTGGGAAGAACAGCTGGTTTCATTGCCGACACTCAACCGCCGCTTAAAAGAAGCCATTGATGAAGATGGCCGCGTCACGGATGAGGCTTCGCCGGCATTGAGAGGGATCCGCCAATCGATTCGCCGTGCAGAGCAAACGATTCGTGAAACCTTAGATAATATCGTTCGAGGCGGCAACGCGAAGTATTTAAGCGATACGATCGTCACCATGCGTAACGATCGCTACGTGATTCCTGTCAAACAGGAATATCGCGGTGTCTTTGGCGGGGTCGTCCATGATCAAAGTTCTTCTGGACAAACGTTGTTTATCGAGCCGAAACAAGTGGTCGAGCAAAACAATCGTTTGCGGCAACATCAAATTGCAGAACGAGATGAAATCACACGGATTTTAGCAGAACTGTCTGCAGAGTTGGTACCGTACCAGAAAGAAATTTTGCACAATGCCTATGTGATCGGCCAGTTCGATTTCATGAATGCAAAAGCACGTTTCGGTAAAGAAATGAACGCCATCGTACCGCAAATCAACCGTGAGAACCATGTCGTGTTCAAACAAGCGCGTCATCCTCTGATCGATCAAGAAAAAGTCGTACCGAATGATATTCAAATCGGTCAAGATTATCAAGCGATAGTCATCACGGGACCCAATACCGGTGGGAAGACGATCACATTGAAGACCTTGGGCCTATTGCAGATCATGGGGCAAGCAGGTTTGCCTATTTTGGCCGAAGAAGAGAGTCAAATGGGGATCTTTACGGAGATTTTTGCGGATATTGGCGATGAGCAATCTATTGAGCAAAGTCTCTCCACATTTTCTTCTCATATGACGACGATCGTGGATGTTCTGGATAAAGTCAATGAACAAAGTTTGGTCCTATTTGATGAATTGGGCGCCGGAACGGATCCTCAAGAAGGTGCGGCTTTGGCGATTGCGATTTTAGATGATTTAGGTGCCAAATCAGCGTATGTCATGGCGACGACCCATTATCCCGAGCTGAAAGTGTATGGCTATAACCGTGCCAATACCATCAATGCCTCGATGGAATTCGATGTGGATACGTTAAGTCCAACCTATCGTTTATTGATTGGCGTGCCGGGACGAAGCAATGCGTTTGAAATATCTAAGCGATTAGGCTTGTCAACAGGTATCATTGATCAGGCTAAGCAAATCATGGATGGCGAAAGCCAAGATTTAAATGAAATGATCGCTGATCTTGAGAACCGTCGCAAAATGACGGAAACAGAATACCTTGAGATTCGTCATTATGTCAAAGAAGCCCAAGATCTGCATAAAGAGCTGCAAAACGCCTATGGGTACTTCTTCGAAGAACGAGAAAAAGAATTGGCTAAAGCACGCAAACAGGCCAATCAAATCGTCGAAGAAGCCAAAGAATCATCAGAAAAAATCATTGCTGATATTCGCAAAATGCAATTGGCTGGCGGTCAAACAAAAGTCAAAGAACATGAGTTGATCGACGCAAGAACGAAATTATCCGGGTTACAGCAAGAAGAAAAATTACAGAAAAACAAAGTGTTGCAAAAAGCCAAAGCGGCCAAAACGTTGAAAGTCGGCGATGAAGTCCTGGTGACGTCCTATGGCCAGCGTGGCGTACTGCTGAAAAATGTCGGCAAAAATCAATGGCAAGTACAAATCGGTATTTTAAAAATGACGTTGCCTGAAGCTGATTTGCAACCGGCCGCGCCGGTCAAAGAACCTGTGCAGCGCATCGTCAACACTATCCGTTCCGCAGACAACAGCCCTGTCATCAATCAATTGGATCTAAGGGGAAAACGGTATGAAGAGGCTTTAGCAGAAGTCGATCAGTATTTAGATGCCGCTATCTTAGCTGGGTATCCGCAAGTCACGATCGTCCACGGTAAAGGAACAGGTGCCTTGCGTCAAGGCATCACTGAGTATTTAAAAAATCATCGATCTGTCAAAAGTTATGAGTTTGCGCCGAGTAATCAAGGGGGAAATGGGGCAACCATCGTAAAATTTAAGTAATTCCTCATTATTCTTACCTTTTGTAAGCAGACGGTTTTAAAAATTGATTGATCCATGGTATACTTTTTTTAGTCACACAAATGGAGGGGAAGTACAATGGCATTAGAAATTACCGATAAAACTTTTGCAGAAGAAACCGATAAAGGTTTAGTCCTGATTGATTTTTGGGCAACATGGTGTGGTCCTTGCCGCATGCAAGCGCCAATCTTAGAACAATTAGCAAGTGAATATGATGAAGATGAATTAAAGATCGTGAAAATGGATGTGGATGAAAATCCTGAAACACCGGCTTCGTTCGGCATTATGTCGATTCCTACACTGCTGTTGAAAAAAGACGGTCAAGTGGTAGACAAAGCGATCGGCGTTCACACAAAAGATCAATTGAAAGCATTGATCGCCGAACATAGCTAAACCTATTTTTATACGAGAGAGCATCGACTAAGGTCGTCGCTCTCTTTTTTTTTATGTTTTTTTACGGTCAGTGGTATACTAAATATGTAGGGTTTATTCATATAATGAGCACAATGAAAAAGTAGCATAACAACGAGGGGGAGTTAGGATGAAAAAAGTGAAACGACGGTTGTTAAATGGGGCCTTTGCGTTTCTATTACTCGCAACACCGGTTTTAGGCACAGGGATTGAGGTTTTCGCTGCAGCAACAAACACTGTTGCCACAACAGAAAGTACCACAAATGATTCCAATCAAAGCACCAATCAAGAAAATAGCGCCAGCAATAACGAAGACAACAATACAACTGGGGACACGTCCACTTCAGCAAGCAGCTCGGACACTGATACACAAGAAAGTTCAAAAAACCCTTCCTCAGAGGAAAGCATAGATGAAGGGTCGTCGGATGCAACAGGAAAAGAAGCGGAAACCGAAACAGGACCCTCCAGCTCAACTAGCAAGGAATCGCGGACTGTCACTGCATCATCAGAAGACACAACAACAACGATCGCAGTACAAGAAGTACAGGGCTATGCAACCCAATATGTGAAGCTGAAAACCATTGCTATCAGCGATGCAGAAAATGTGCCAACCAGCAGTCTCTTCTACCAACTGACAGAGGGAACTTTATCCGAAAATGGCTCAAACCAAGGATTTGCTGGACAAGTATTGAAGGCTGTTAAGCAATACAAAGATTCCACGACCAACCAAGCGTATCTCCTCTTGCAAAATGAGCAAGATCAAGGAGGCATCGTTGAGTCTGGTGCCGTATCGATTGCTTCTGGTACGCTAAAAACAGAGAACAAGTACGTCACGATCCAAAAAAATAACTATCCACTGTGGCAATCTGTCTTTTTAGACAAACAATTGACCACTACGGCAAATTACAATCAAAAAACCTATTTAGTGAAAGAAAGTTTTTATAAAAACAGCAACAATGCTACGTATTACGCACTATATGACAATAAACAAACTTTCATTGGTTGGATCAATGGAGCTGGTACCAACATCGCAGCCAACGCAGGCGGTGTTTGGCAAAAAGAAAACAGCTATGCGACCATCACCAGCAGCAATTATACGTTATGGCAGAATTTCAATTGGACAGCAAAAAAAGGCACGAGTGCAGCTATCAATGGCCAAACGGTCAAAGTGACAGGGAAACACAGTCATTTCAATGGCTCGACGTATTATTCCTTATATGACAAAAACAACAAATGGCTCGGCTATATCAATGCGACAGGTGTCAAATTGTCCAGTAACGCCCAAGGTGTTTATCAAAATTACGGTAAATATGTCACATTGACGAAGCAAAACTATACGATCTGGGGCAATTTTAGCTGGACAAGCAAGAAAAACAATACGACTGCCTTAGCAGGCAAAACCTATCTTGCCAAAGGGAAATATAGTCATGCCAATGGCGCACTATACTTATCATTGTATGACAAGAGCGGCAAATGGATCGGTTATGTGAATGCAAGTGCAGCAACAGTTGCCACTAATCAAGGTGGCATTTGGCAAAGCGAAAAATTGAGTGTTCAAGTCAAAAACAGCAACTATACACTATGGCAAGACCTTAACTTTTCTAAGCAAAAGGCTAGTAGTGGCAGTTATTTGAATCAAACGATCAAAGTAACGGGTAAATACCAGCATTACAATGGCTCGACCTATTACTCCTTATACGATAAAAACAATAAATGGCTTGGGTATATTAACGCAACAGGTGTAAAATCAGCCCATACGATCTATTCACAAAGTACCATTAGCCGTTATGTGATCGTCAACAATAGTAGTGGGAATTTCTTTGATCAAGCAGATCCAAACAGTACTAAACTAGGTGCCAAGAGTACCTACAAAGGCTATATGGCACAAGCGACCAAATTAGCGAAAACCAGTGACGGGAATTATTTGTATCTGGTATCACCAGCTGGCAAGATTGGTTGGATCAAAGAAAGTCAGACCTATAGTGTCAACAGTAATTTTTGGATGTATACCACAGGTGGCAAATATCCATCATTAGATGTGAAAAAATTGAATATCCAAGTGTCTATCAGCAAGCAAAGAGTCTACATCAAATCTGGCGATAAAGTGATTTATACCATGCTTTGTTCCACTGGAGCAGTAGGTACACCAACCCCATTAGGCAGCTTCCGCATACAAGCAGAAAAAGGATTGGCCTTCTCAGGGGCAGCGTACTATCGCTCGTTTAAAGACCACGGCATCTATTTGTTCCACACGATCCCAACCAGCATCGCCTGGTCAACCAATACTTTCAGTGCTGTGGAGGGACGTAAATTAGGCACACGGGCCTCCCATGGCTGTATCCGTTTGGCGGTTCCTGATGCCAAATGGTTCTATTACAACATGCCTTACAATACACCAGTCAAAATCGTGAATTAAAGATAGCCGCTGCTTTCCTTCTGGAAGCAGCGGATTTTTTTTGAAAGGGTTTGACATCGCAGGTCAGATTCGCTACTATATCATTAAGTGATATAGTTTGCGGGATGGAGGAAACAAATGGAGGAAGGGTTGACCGACGCAACCTATTTGATTTTATTGGCATTGCTCAAGCCGCAACACGGCTATGCGATCATGAAGCAAGTACATGAAATCAGTCAAGGTTCCTTTGAGATTGGTCCAGCGACCATGTATACGATTTTAAAAAAATTGACCAAAAGAGAATGGATCGTCCTAGATGAAACCGCAGAGCGCAAAAAGATTTATCGCATGACCGATCTCGGACGCTCAGTCTTAGAAAAGGACATTCAACGACGGAAACTTTTTTATGAGATCGGGGCTGGTTTTGTTCAGCAAATAGGAGGGAGTGAACATGAAAAAGCGTAGGAAATATTTGTATTCTCTGGGGGTTGCCTATTACCCAGAAAAAGAAATGCTCCGCTTGCAAAAGCAAGCCATGTTAGGCTGGCAGTTTGTGGGCATGAACCGATGGGGATTTTTAAAGTTTGAGCAGCAACCGCCGCAAGCAAAGAAATTTGCGGTCGATTTTTTTGAGGGTGAACTATCAGAAGAATCTGACTATATCGCATTATACGAAGCGAGTGGCTGGCATTACATCAGCCATTACCGAAAACGCTATTATTATTTTGAAGGCAATTTAGATGCGCCATCGATCTTTAGTGACCAAGACAGTTACCAAGAGCGAATCAACGCGGAACAACGTTACTTGATCAAGCGTGCCTTTGTTGTTACGGCAATAGGCGCACTGTTGCTGGCGATGCTATACAGTATCAAAACACTCTGGGATTGGCAAAACAGTCCTATCTGGTCTTTCCTTTTTGGTATATGTACCGGCTTGCTGTTTGTTCCCGCCATGGTCGCGATCGTGTCTTATCTTATGCGTAAATTATACAAAGATCGTGCCACCTATTACAATAAACCTGAGACTATCGCCAAACGCCAAAAGGTGGTGCGAGATCTCTTGCTCATGGCGTTGGCAGGCGCTATTGTAGGTGGCATTATCGGCTATATATTTTGATAAAAGCAAAAAGAGGAAGGTGAAAATGTGTTAGAAGCAAAACAATTAGTGAAAACATTTGGAGAATATACCGCTGTGGATCATCTCTCATTTACGATCAATGATGGACAAATCATGGGATTGATCGGACAAAATGGTGCAGGAAAAACAACAACTTTTCGGTTGATTTTAGATTTCCTAAAAGCAGATCAAGGGGAGGTCTTGTGGAACGGACATCAAATCAGTGAGAAAAAATATAATATCATCGGCTATTTGCCAGAAGAACGAGGGTTATACCCTAAAGTAACCATTGAAGACCAATTGATTTATTTTGCCCGTTTGCGGGGGAAATCGAAGGCGGAGATCGTGCCGCAAATCGATTATTGGATGGAAAAATTTCAAGTCAAAGGCAAAAAAACTGATAAAGTGAAGTCCTTATCGAAAGGAAATCAGCAAAAAGTTCAATTGATCGCAACATTGATCCATGAGCCAAAACTTGTGATTTTGGATGAACCATTCAGTGGATTAGATCCAGTGAATGCTGAACTGTTGAAAAACGGTATTATCGAATTGAAAGAAAAAGGTTCCTGTGTTATTTTTTCTAGTCACAATATGGACAATGTGGAAAAAATTTGTGACCATTTGATCATGTTGCGGGATGGTTCCACTGTCTTAAATGGGCGTGTCCATGAAATCAGAGAATCATTTGGACGCACCAAAGTCTTTCTTGAATCTCATTTGACGAAAGAAGCGGTCAGCGCAATTGATGGTGTGAAAGAATTGCATGTCAGAGAGGATGGCAGTTTTGATATCACTATCAGTGAGCCGCAAGTTGGCCGACGTATTTTTGATTTAGCAACGGCGGATGGCTATATTCCAATGTTCAATCAACAACCGCCAACCTTAGAAGAGATTTTCAAATGGAAAGCGGGGCACGAACATGAATAAATTTTGGGTAATTGCATTAGATGTTTATAAGAAAAATATCAAATCCATTTCTTTTTTGATCATGATTTTGGTGCCATTTATTGCTGTCGGCATCTTTTATGTGATTGGTTTGTTTGCCGATGGGATGAACAGTGCAGATACCATTGCTGTTTACGCCAATGACTCGGCCATTGCCGAAACTTTCAAAGCACAAAGTACGGATGATTACGCATTTGAAATCGTTGAGAGTCAATCGGATGGGGAGAAGAAATTAGCGGATGAAGAGGTAGATGGCCTACTCGTTATCGATGCTTCCGGTGACCAATTGAATGGGGAACTTCTTAGTGAGTCTTCACTGGGACAAACTGCTGAATTAACGATCCAACAGCTATTGAGTGGGATCCAATCTTCATTAAGAGCAGATACATTTGGTCTGACAAGTGAAGAAGTGGGGCAACTGGCTGAGCCAGCAACATTCAGCAAACAAAAGGTCTCTTTTGATGAGGACGGCACCATGTCATTCGGAGAAGACCATAGTGACATGCAATATATCGTCAGTTACGTGGCAACGATCATCTTGTTCTTCTTTATTTTGACATATGCACAAATCATTGCCCAAGAAATCGCATCGGAAAAAGGCACGAGAATCATGGAAGTGATTTTATCTAGTACACGAGCACAAACCCATTATTATGCTAAGTTGGCAGGTGTGATCATGGTTGCAGCCACACAATTGTTGGCGTACGCTGCTATTTTTGGCGGTAGTTACTTCTGGATCAAAGATATCCCAATGATCAGCGGCTTTATTGCCAACTTCTCGTTAGATGGAATTTTTGGTTCCTTCCTTGTTTTCTCGCTCATCTTTGTCTTTTTAGGCATCTTGATCTATGCAGTTCTTTCAGCCTTATGTGGGTCTCTCGTCAATAAAGCCGAAGACACGGCAAAAGCCATCATTCCAGTGACCTATCTTTCGTTGGCAGGGTATATGTTAGGATTGGTATTAGGTGCAGCGGATCCGAACAATATCATTATGCGGGTCACCTCTTACATCCCATTCTTGTCTTCTTTCATTATGCCGGTTCGATTGGCAAATGATACAGTGGGTGTCGGAGGGGCATTGATTTCAAGTGGGATCCTTTTGATATCGACGATTGCCTTGATGCTGGTGTCTGCTAAAATGTATAAATCGAACGTGTTGATCTACAACGACAATGGACTGATTGCTTCATTGAAACAGTCCTTTGTCCTGATGAAAAACGAAAAATAAACACAGAAAAGCCAGCTTGTGCAGCTGGCTTTTTTGTATTTTGAGCGCTCATAGCGTGTGGACAAAAAATTCAAAAATTGCTTGTTCAGAAGGACGTGATTGCGCTGCAAGTTCTGGATGCCATTGGATGCCTAACACTGGGGCAGCAAAAGCCTGCGATTCAATTGCCTCTACAACACCATCGGTGGCAGTCGCGATAATTTGAAAGTCTTTTGCGACATCCTTCACTGCTTGATGATGAAATGAATTGACCTGATAGCTGCTGCCCAAAAGTTGACCTAACTGACTGTCAGAATTGATGGTCACATCATGGGTCGCAAAGCGAAATGGGGTAGGCAACTGGACATGTTTCAAAGTTGGCTTCTCCATCAGTGAGAGATCTTGATACAAGCTGCCGCCAAAAGCCACGTTGATCAGCTGCATCCCGCGACAAACACCGAAAATTGGTTTCTTTTGGGCAACTGCTTCTTTGATCAAAGCCAATTCAAAAGCATCACGTTCTGGATGTGTACCTTGAATCAATGGATGAAGGGTTTCTCCATAGTAACTAGGGGAAACATCGTGACCTCCTGCCAGTAACAGTTTATCGATCTGTTGGACATAAGCTTTTGCGTCTTCTAAGGCACCCATCGGCAGCAAAAGAGGAAGACCGCCAGCTTCTTGGATATGGGTGACGAAATTTTTTGGGGTGTAGGTTAGCCAATGTTCACTTTCTTCGATCATGGATCGTTCATTGGCTGCAATACCGATGATTGGTTTCATAGCTTCTTTCCTTTCATATCACAGGATGAGAAAAATAAAAAAGGACGCAATGTCCTTTTCAATAGACCTATTTCTCACGAATCACTTCGATTTTGTAACCGTCGGGATCTTTGACAAAGTAGTAAGAAGGCTGGGTGCCAGGCAATCCTTTCAGATCAGTGACATCAAAACCAGCGGCTTTGTGTTTGTCATGTAAGGCTTCTAAGTCCGCGCTGCTGATGGCAATGTGGCCGTAGCCATCGCCTAAATCATACCCTGGATGGTCATAATTGTAGGTCAATTCCAATTCATACGCATCTCCAGGTAAAGTTAAGTAGACCAAAGTAAATTTGTTTTCTGGGAAATCACGGCGGCGAGATTCTTCAAAACCAAACGCTGTTTGATAAAAATCTAATGAGGCCGTCAAATCTTTGACCCGTACACAAGTGTGTGCCATTTTCATAAAATTCATTCATCCTTTCCTTTATATTACCTTCATGATAACATAATCCGTTTTTTCACGGGAAGAAAATGTTTCGAGAGACATTTCTCGCTTGTCCACCGCAATCTCATAGGGTAAAATGAAAAGAAAACTTGTTGGAGGGTATTATGTCGGAAAATGACATTGTGTTTGGGGTCAAAGATGAACAGCAAGTATATCAGCCTAGGTTTGGTGCCTATGTCGTCATCCCTAATAAAGAAGGCAAGATTATCTTGGTGCAAGCACCAAACGGCGCTTATTTTTTGCCGGGGGGCGAAATAGAAGCGGGGGAAACGAAAGAAACGGCGATCGCACGTGAATTGATCGAAGAATTAGGCTTTAAAGGCGAAATCGAGACCTATTTTGGTGAAGCAGTGGAATATTTTTATTCTCGTCACCGAGATACGTACTATTATCATCCTGGATACTTTTTTTTGATGACCAATTGGCAGAAAGTATGTGCCCCGACGGAAGTCAACAATCAACTGTCCTGGCAAACACCAGAAAAAGCGATCCAACTGTTGAAACGCGGCAGCCATCAATGGGCTGTCAAACAATGGTTACAGCAAAAAAGCAAGCAGGAATAAAAAACCTGGCTTGCTTTTTTTGCTGGCTGAAATTAGCCCTCTTTTGTTTGTAAGACGTATTCGTTGATCACTTTTGCCACACCGTCTTCTTCGTTGGAAGCTGTGATGACATCTGCCATGTTACGGACATTTTCGGTTGCATTTGCCATTGCGACACCGATTCCAGCGTATTCAACCATCGTCAAATCATTTTCATTGTCACCAATTGCCATCACTTCTGATTGGTCGATGCCTAGATGTTCAGCTAATTTTTTGACTGCAGCGCCTTTATGGGCTTTTTTATTTAAGACTTCTAAGAAGAAAGGGGCACTTTTGACAACATTGTATTGTTCTGTCAAGGTTGCAGGCAACTGAGGAATGACACTGTCTAATAATGCTGGTTCATCGATCATCATCATCTTGATAATATTCAAATCAGGCGTCATTTCTTCTGGTGTGCGATATTTCAACGGCATGTTGACTAAGAAAGCTTCATAGACCGTATAGGGACTAATGTCACGATTGGCTGTGAACATGGTATCTTGCGTTTCAACATGCAAGTGGACACCTAATTGACGAGCAGTCATTTCAACAAAGGCATAATCTTCGTGGGATAAGCCAAATTCAGAAATGATTGCTTGGTCTTTGGTTTTTTGTACCAATGAACCGTTATAGGTGATCACAAAGTCATTGTCGGTAAATAAGTCCAATTCAGTCAATAAATCTTGGACACCTGTTAATGGGCGACCGGTACATAAGACGATCCGTACACCTTGCGCTTCTGCTGCTTTCAATGCTTGATACACTGCTGGTGTGATTTTCCGGTCGTCATTTAGCAATGTGCCATCGATATCGATAGCGATTAGTTTGATACTCATAATTTCCTCCTAAAGGTTGCTGGGTTTGATCAAAGCGCCATTGCGAATATAAGCCGCGAACGCTTGATAGGTTTCCTCAAATAAATCATAGTGATTTTGCAAGTTGGGGTCAATCATTTCTTTTGGAAAATAAAAGCGCCGATCCCCTTGGGTCTGACCAGCCAATGCTGCTACAAGCTGACTGGCTTTCGATAACTCGGTCAATGTGCCATCTTTTTCTTGTAATTCGATTTGGGTGCGGTGCATCCCAGATGTCGGACGATAAAAATCATAAGGCAGATCAAAACTTGAATTGATTGCCGTATAATATGTTGGGTTAAAGCCGACTTTCTCAACCAATTTCTTTAAGTCTTCGATCAATGGCAGTTGCGAATCGTCTTTAAAGCGAATCGATTTGAGGGGTTTGCGGTTCAAGAAACGTTTCGCAAGATCACTTAGGATCAAATCTGACTCTGACGTCCATTGGGTAAAGTAGGTATTTAACACACCGTCATCTAGTTTCAAGTACGCTTCTAGAGAAAAATCTTGTCTAAGAAAGGGCAGCAACAACTGTGAATGCTGTTGAAAAGTTTCCTCATTGTCAGCGTAACATTCAGCTGCCCGGTTCAAGAGGTGGGCCAAAACCACTTCCATCCCTCTTGAGCTTGCGTGAAAATATACTTGTACATACATTTGATAGCGGCTGACGATATAGTCTTCTACTGCGTGCATGCCACTCATTGAAAAGGCGATTCCGCCTTCGTAAGGGCGAATGACGCGTAAGATTCTCGTCAAATCAAATGTGCCATACTCTGTCCCTGTGAAATACGCATCTCGCAATAGGTAATCCATCCGATCGGCATCGATTTGGCTGGAAATCATTTGGACTACTTGCGGATTGGGATAGGTTTTGGTGATGACACTGGCGACTTTTTCAGGAAATCCTTCCGCTACGCGATTCAAGATCTGATGGACTTCGGTTTCTGGCGATGTGATGATGGCTACGGTGATGGCTTCATGATCGGTATGGAAAATATGCTCAAACGTATGAGAATAAGGACCATGACCGACATCATGCAACAGTGCTGCACACAAAGTCACCAACCGTTCCTTGTCGTCCCAGCCAGTCGGGCCAACTTTATCGACTGAATAATTTCGCTGGAAAATGTCGCAAATCCGCCGACTAATTTCATAGACGCCTAAAGAGTGGGAAAAACGGCTGTGCTCTGCACCATGAAAGGTAAAAGAAGCAGTCCCTAACTGCTTGATCCGTCTCAAGCGCTGTACTTCTTTGGAGTTGATCAAATCAAGGATCACTTGGTGCTGGACATGCACATAATTATGCACAGGATCGCGAAAGACTTTTTCGATAGCTAAGGTTTGGTATTTATAAGGGATTGGCATCGGTGACCTCCTTTAAAGATTCGTTTCTCTGTGCCATACTTGTCAGACGGACAGCGAGTGCTTCTGCTTGTTCTTTTGCAGTGAGCCATTCGTCTAAATCAAGGGGCAATACAGGTTCGTTGTTCAACACGTGTAACGCATGCTTCAAACGTTCACAGACTTCTTCAATCGTAAAGTCGCGGCCAAAGACTTCTGACAGTGTCGTCATCGTTTCAGGATCGACCGCGGGATAGCCATTTGTACCGAATGCCGATCCTAAGCCGGCTTGATAAAACCGGCGCACCAGCTCGCCACGTGCGTGCTGATCGCCATTGACACTCAAGTACATCATGACAGCAACCCCTTCTTTGATTCTGCGTTGGGCGGTACCGGCAATTTTTTTGCCGTCGATACTCAGATCAAAGGTGCCGGGGCAATAAGAATGCGTGATTTCGTAGGCCGCAATCTGCTGTTCAGGAAAAGCAAGCTGCAAGAGTGCCTGCATTTTTTCATAGGCAACATCCGTTGTCGCTGCCAAATCTTTCGGAAAGATGAGCGATACGTTCAATATACCACGATCATTGATCACACCAAGTCCCCCTGAATTTCTGATCACAGGACGAAAAGCGGCTTTTTCCACTTCAGATAATGCCGCTTTTAAATGGGGGATTCGCGTATCTTTCATGCCAAGGATCAAGGTATCTGGCAACTGCCAAAAATGACAAAAGGTTTGCTGCTCATTGCCGGCATAGGCCGTCAGGACATCAGTCAAGGCAAAAGGCAAGAAAGCGGAAGGGGCATTGGGTAGTGTTTGGTCAATTGAATAAATCGTCAAGACGCGTTCAAACTCCTTTATCTATCAGTCTATGTCTTTATTATATACGATTATGCGACAATTAAGTATAAGAATGAAATGATTCAACTTATTTTCATGCTATCGATCAAAAATGGACTAGTTGAAATGATTGACAAATGTGTGAAAAAAAGCAAGAATGAGAGTGAAATCTTTGAAGGAGGCAATAAAGAATGCAAGAATTGTCACAAGGTGTACCGATTTCGATCCATTTGACCACGAATGTTCGTCAAGGCGATCAGACAGAAGATTTTCTCTTTGATTTACAAGGACAAGCGGTGAAGATTGGCGATACCTTATACATAAGATACAAAGAAATCCAACCAGACGGGGAAGAGATTCCTGTTACCATGAAAATCATGCCGGATGGCGTGATCCAGTTGATCCGCTCTGGTGAAATGCGGATGCGTTTGAAATTTGCCTATAAGGAGCGGTTGGAAACAAGTTATCAAACGCCATACGGCAGCATGATGTTTCATACCTTTACCAATCATATGCATGTCAGTCTGAAAGATCGTCCTTATTCTGGCAAAGTCGATATTGAGTATGATTTGTTCATGGCAACGGATAAAATTGGTGCCTATAAACTGGCTCTTGAATTTACAGCATAAAGGATCATAAATTCTAAAAGAAAAAATTGCAATTTGATCAACAATTTTGTATGATTAGGAGTAGACTGTGAAAGGACGTGTCCAGTTTGGAAATTAATGTATTTGAAGGTGTAAACAAACACGAATTATCAATGATTGAAGTTGCCCATGCAATTTTAGAACAACGTGGAGATGTAATGGATTTTTCTGATTTGGTCAACCAAATCCAAAATTATCTTGAAACATCCGATAGTGAAATTCGTGATTCATTGGCACAGTTTTATACTGACTTGAATATTGATGGTAGTTTTATTTCTTTAGGTGACAACCGTTGGGGCCTGCGTTCATGGTATGCCATTGATTCGATTGACGAAGAAGTCAATCATGGTGTAGATGACGAAGATGAAGATACGCCGCGTCGTCGCAAACGTAAAAAAGTCAATGCCTTTATCAATGATGATGAAGATGCAATCGACTATAACGATGACGATCCTGAAGATGCTGATTTATCTGAAGACGAAGAAGACGATCTCTTTGATGATGATGACGACGAAGATGAAGAAATCTCTGCTTACAACTCTGATCTGCAAGAAATCGGCGCTGACAACAACGACGATGACGAAGAAGAGTTGCCAGGCAACATTGAAGAAGATTTAACGATCATCGATGATGATGAAGAAGATGATTTTGCAGAAGAGGAAGAAGAGGAATAATCCTCTTCTTTTTTTGCGCCGCTCCATCAGGCATCAAGTCGCTCATCAAGTCGCTGAATGACTTGCTCATTTAGGCACAAAAAAAGGATTGCTGTAAGCAATCCTAAGATGGTTTTTGAATTATCGGTCAAAAACAAGTATACTGAATGAATTGAAGCGATAAAAAAACGCGCCTTGAGGGAATCGAACCCCCGTCTCAAGAACCGGAATCTTACGTGATATCCACTACACTAAAGGCGCGAAGCACAAATAATAGTTTAACCAATTTTAAAGAAAAAAACAAGGGGTAGAATGATGAAATTTCAACAGCAATTTTCACAACAGCAAAAACAAACGCAAAAGCTTGCTATGACGCAGAAATTACAGCAGTCGATCCAAGTGCTGCAGTTTTCTGCGGATGAGTTGATTGCGTTTATCGACGATCAAGCGCTGGAAAATCCGCTGATTGAACTCGGTGAATACGATACACCAATTATCCCAGCGAAAAGCAGTCAGTCCTCTGATCAAATGATGGACTACTTGAGTCAGATTCCAGATCAACAGACTTCTTTATTTGAATACCTGATCGAGCAAGTCCATCTTAATTATCGGGATACGTTTTTGCGGACGATCGTATTGTTTCTGGTAGAGTCAATTGATCTGAACGGTTTTTTGACAATTGATCTGGCGCAAGCGGCACAGCAAATGGGCGCATCGCCGATCCAAGTACTAGATGCGTTGACTTTGATCCAGCAATTAGATCCAGCAGGTGTGGGTGCCAGAGATTTGCGGGAATGCCTCATGCTGCAGACAGAAAGAGATGATTATGCCCCGCCATTGGCATATATCATTTTAGAAGAGTATTTTGATGATCTGGCTGGGCGCAAATGGGAGAAGATTGCCAAAGGATTGCAGATCGCCCTTTCGGACGTTCAAGTCGTTTTTGATTATATTCAAACGCTGACACCTACGCCAGGGGCGGCTTTTGGTTCTTCAGACGGTTTATATGTCGTTCCTGATTTGAGCGTAAGGATCGAAAAAGGGGTGCCAGTGCTCTCTTCTAATAAGCGGGCATTGCCGGAAGTGCATTTTCAGCAAGGGTATTTTGACCGCTTGAAACAAAGTGGAGACCAAGAAGTACAGCGCTACTTAGAAAACAAAGCACAAGAATTTGAATGGCTCAAAAAAACACTCCAACAACGAGGCGATACAATTTACCGCGTCGGTGAACAAATCGTGACTCGTCAACAGGCTTTCTTTACCGATCCGGCACGCCCTTTGAAGCCGATGATCTTGAAAGAAATTGCTGAAGCAATCGGTGTCCATGAATCAACAGTCAGTCGTGCCGTGAATGGAAAATATTTGGAAACGAATTTTGGTGTGTTTGAACTAAAAATGTTCTTCGGCCAAAAGGTATCAACGCAAGAAGATGGCGATGATCTGACAACGAAAGCAATCAAACAGGCGCTTAAAGCGTTGATTGAGGAAGAAAACAAGCAGAAACCACTATCCGATCAAAAATTGACAGATCAGTTGAAAAGTCAAGGTATTGATATTTCCCGTCGAACCGTAGCGAAATATAGAGAAGCGATGGGCATCCAAGGATCTTCTAAGCGAAAGCGGTTTGATTAAAGCATGCAGTTTACATCATGGAAAGGCGAGGCGCGAGCCAAAGCCTTTCCATTTTTCATTGATTGACTAAAACTTCTCATAATGTGAATATTTTCCGAAAAACTGACGATTTACAATTGAAATAGTTGCGTATAACGGCCAGAAGTGCTACTATTATTGGTGTAGGAAATACAAAACGTATTTTTTTTACAGTCAATGGGTCATTTTAAGTCATTGTAGGACGAAAGTTGTCCAACGGGAGGATGTATCATGCTCGATGAATTAAAATTGATTGAGGCAATCACCCCGGATATTCTTGCTGTACTCCAAGAACGTTACCGTATCTTACGGAACATCTATTGGATGCAACCAGTCGGACGCCGAACACTTTCAGAAAGTTTGACTATGACCGAGCGTGTGTTGAGAACCGAGACGGATACCCTCAAAAAGTTGAAACTGATTGATTCTTCTAAAAGCGGTATGCAATTGACTGCCTACGGAGAAGAAGTGTATACCAAAATTGGGACGTTGATGGATCAGTTGTTCGGTATGCATCAAATCGAAAAACGCTTATCAGAAATTTTTGGCATCGAACGTTGTTTGATTGCCAGCGGAGATGGTGATCGACAGCCAAAAGTGATTGCAGAATTTGGGCAATTGCTGAATGAATCACTTGATTTGCTTCTGCCAGAAGGCGACAATACGATTGCAGTCATGGGTGGCACCACGATGGCAAAAGTCGCACAAGAATTGACCAATCTAGAAACAACGAAACGCCACAACTTATTCGTACCCGCAAGAGGCGGGATCGGGGAGTCAGTCAACGTTCAAGCGAACTCGGTGAGTTCTGTGATGGCGATGCAGACCAATGGTGATTATCGTTCATTGTTTGTGCCAGAACAATTAAGCATGAACACGTATGAGTTTTTATTGAAAGAACCAGCGATCGTTGATGTCTTAAACTTGATAAGTCAAGCAAATTGTGTTATTCATAGTATTGGACGAGCTTTACACATGGCAGCAAGACGCAAAATGTCTGAAAAAGAAATTTTGATGTTGAAACAAAAAAATGCAGTAGCAGAATCGTTTGGGTATTTCTTTAATGAAGCGGGTGAAGTGGTCTATAAAGTGCCGCGGATCGGCTTGCAGTTAAAGGATCTGCAGCAAGTCCCAATCGTATTCGCGATCGCTGGCGGAAAATCAAAAGCCAAAGCGGTCAATGCATATATGAAAAATGCACCAAAACAAACCTGGCTCATCACTGATGAAGCTTGCGCAAATGAGATTTTAAAAGGGGCAACCCTTTAAAATAAATAATTTTTATGATTTTCATAAGGAGGAAATCTTAAATGACAGTTAAAGTAGGTATTAATGGATTTGGACGTATCGGACGCTTAGCATTTCGTCGTATCCAAGAAGTAGAAGGAATCGAAGTTGTGGCTATCAATGACTTAACAGATGCTAAAATGTTAGCTCACTTGTTAAAATATGATACAACACAAGGACGTTTCAACGGTACAGTTGAAGTTCATGAAGGTTCATTCAACGTGAACGGCAACGAAATCAAAGTTTTAGCTAACCGCAACCCTGAAGAATTGCCTTGGGGCGAATTAGGTGTTGAAATCGTGTTAGAATGTACTGGATTCTTCACTTCTAAAACAGCTGCTGAAAAACATTTAACAGCTGGTGCAAAACGTGTAGTTATCTCAGCTCCTGGTGGAGACGATGTACCAACAATCGTTTACAACACAAACCATGAAACTTTAACAGGTGAAGAAACAGTTATTTCAGGTGCTTCATGTACAACAAACTGTTTAGCACCAATGGCTAAAACATTAAATGACAAATTTGGTGTTATCGAAGGCTTAATGACAACGATCCATGCTTACACAGGTGACCAAATGACATTAGACGGACCACACCCTAAAGGTGACTTCCGCCGTGCCCGTGCTGCTGCTGCAAACATCGTACCTAACTCAACTGGTGCTGCTAAAGCTATCGGCTTAGTAATCCCAGACTTGAACGGTAAATTAGATGGCGCTGCACAACGTGTTCCAGTTGCAACTGGTTCATTAACTGAATTAGTTACTGTTCTTGACAAAGAAGTAACTGTTGATGAAATCAATGCAGCAATGAAAGATGCGTCAAACGAATCTTATGGTTACAACACTGACGAAATCGTTTCTTCTGATATCGTAGGTATGACTTTTGGTTCATTATTTGATGCAACTCAAACTAAAGTAATGACTGTTGGCGACAAACAATTAGTTAAAACTGTTGCTTGGTATGACAATGAAATGTCTTACACTGCACAATTGGTACGTACTTTAGAATACTTCGCTAAACTTTAAGATTAGCGGCAAGTAATTTAAAACCATCGCAAGAGAAAGCGGGGAAGCAGCGCGCTTCTCCGCTTTTTTTACAATTATGATTAGGAGGCATCTCTTCATGGCTAAAAAGACAGTCCAAGATATCGATGTGAAAGACAAAAAAGTGCTTGTACGTGTAGACTTCAACGTGCCGTTAAAAGACGGCGTGATTGGTGACGACACACGGATCAAAGCAGCATTACCTACAATCAACTATGTGATTGAAAATGGTGGAAAAGCGATTCTATTTTCTCACTTAGGCCGTGTAAAAGAAGAAGCAGATAAAGCAGGGAAATCCTTAGCACCTGTAGCTGCTCGTTTAAGTGAACTTTTAGGTAAAGATGTTACCTTTGTTGACGAAACACGTGGCGAAAAATTAGAAACAGCAATCAACAATATGCAAGATGGCGATGTGGTTGTCTTTGAAAACACCCGTTTTGAAGATATTGACGGCAAAAAAGAAAGCAAAAACGATCCTGAGCTTGGTAAATACTGGGCTTCATTAGGTGATGTATTTGTCAATGATGCCTTTGGTACGGCTCACCGCGCCCATGCATCAAACGTGGGTATTGCTTCAACTGGGATCCCAACAGTTGCTGGCTTCTTGATGGAAAAAGAAATCAAATTCATCGGCGAAGCAGTCGAAGAACCAAAACGTCCAATGATCGCGATCCTTGGTGGTGCGAAAGTATCTGATAAAATCGGTGTGATCGAAAACTTGATTCCTAAAGCGGACAAGATTTTGATTGGCGGCGGGATGACGTATACTTTCTACAAAGCCAAAGGAATGGAAATCGGCAACTCTTTAGTCGAAGCAGATAAAGTTGAATTGGCGAAAGAATTGATCGAAAAAGCAGGCGACAAATTAGTATTGCCAGTAGATTCAATCACAGCAGCTGAATTCTCAAACGATGTACCGACTGAAGAACATACTGGTGATGTTCCTGCAGGTCAAATGGGCTTAGATATCGGACCTGAAACGATCGCCTTGTTTGCAGAAACATTAAAAGGTGCAAAAACAGTTGTTTGGAATGGCCCTATGGGTGTATTCGAAATGTCTAATTTTGCCAATGGTACGATCGGTGTTTGTGAAGCCATCGCTAACCTTGAAGATGCAACGACGATCATTGGTGGCGGTGACTCTGCAGCTGCAGCTGAACAATTAGGTTTTGCAGATAAATTCACCCACATTTCAACAGGTGGCGGTGCCAGTCTAGAATTATTAGAAGGCAAAACGTTACCTGGATTAGCAGCAATCAACGACAAATAATCAATCCCGAGGGGCAGGTGCTAAGCAGGATGCTTAGTGCCCCTTGATCATGAAAAGGAGTGCCAGAATATGCGCAAACCAATTATTGCCGGCAACTGGAAAATGAACAAAACTGCAAAAGAAGCAAAAGCATTTGCTGAAGCAGTCAAAACGAACATCCCTAGCAACGATACTGTTGATTCAGTGATCGGTGCCCCTGCACTGTTTTTAGAAACATTGACAACTGCAGCACAAGGAACTGAACTAAAAATCGCTGCCCAAAACAGCTATTGGGAAAATGAAGGTGCCTTTACAGGTGAAACATCACCTGCAGCGTTAGCTGATCTAGGTGTGGACTATGTGATCATCGGCCATTCAGAACGCCGTGAATATTTCCACGAAACAGACGAAGACATCAACAAAAAAGCCAAAGCAATCTTTGCGAATGGTATGTTGCCAATCCTATGCTGTGGCGAAACATTAGAAACATATGAAGCAGGCAAAACTGCTGAATGGATCGAAGGACAAATCACAGCTGGTTTAGAAGGTTTGACAGATGGTCAAGTCAGCAATCTAGTGATTGCTTACGAGCCAATCTGGGCAATCGGCACAGGTAAATCAGCGGATGCGAATATCGCAGATGAAATCTGTGGTGTGGTCCGTAAAACTGTAGAAAAATTATACGGCAACGAAGTAGCACAAAGCGTACGTATCCAATACGGCGGTTCTGTGAAACCAGAAAATATTGCTGAATATATGGCGAAAGAAAATGTGGATGGTGCTTTAGTTGGTGGCGCAAGCTTACAAGCTGATTCATTCTTAGCATTATTGGACGCTGTAAAATAATTTTATTTTCATGAAATTATCATTTGCAGTATGCTGATTTTTTCACTACAATGAATATGTTCGCAAGGGCTCGTCCCTTAAGATAAAACAAACTCAAAGGAGAGACAAAACA
>Ga0308161_1000381_pt1 | contig 75857 bp, 69 predicted proteins | sample PhyFR2_FD_201034 | JGI IMG/M metagenome (GOLD analysis project Ga0308161, IMG submission 201034) | Phyllosphere microbial communities from UC Gill Tract Community Farm, Albany, California, United States - DLSLF.R2 | ecosystem: Host-associated > Plants > Phyllosphere > Unclassified | place: USA...
TCCTCATAGGCGTGGTGGGCATGGGGGAATTGACCGAACGGCGCACGGGGTGGTACCGGGCACGGCTCGCCCCGCTGTTCGCGCACCGCCCGGCACCGGCGCACACGGGTCATCCGGCCGCGCCCGGCGGGTTGGCCGATCCGTTGTCCGAATCGACCGATGAACGGTCCATGCCGTAGCGGCGGGCGTCGCTGCCGGACAACGCGTCCGGCGGTATTGAAATTTATTTAATATAAACTAATGTTGTTGGGTGGTAAAATCATGCCGCTCGCGCAGCCCGGCGTCTCCACCACTCGTCCTTTCGTATGTCATCGTCCCTCGTATTCGGCGTCATCGGCCCCTTCGGTCCCGCTCAACTTGCCTGTCTGCGCAGCTGGCGGCGCGCAGGCTACCGTACCGCCTTCTTCCAGCTGGGCGGACGGCGTGTTCCGCCGCGCTTGTCCAGGCTGGTCGATGCGTATCACTTCTATCCGTCCGCGCTGGCGCTGGACGACATCCTGGGCCGCGTATCCGAAGAGGGCGGGCGCATGGGGCTCACGGCCCTGACGACGCTGTCGGAAAACCTGGCGCTGAAACTGCAAGAGCAGCAGCGCGCCGGGCGTTTCGCGGCAACCCGCCTGCTGCTGAACAGCCCCGAGGTCTATGCGCTGCTCGAATCGAAAGTGCGCCAGGCGGACCTGGCGGCGGAGGCCGGCCTGCCGCTGATGCCGACGTTCGTCCTCGACCGCGACACCAGGCGGCTCGACGCGTCCGGGCCGCTCGTGCTGCGGCCCGACGTCTCGCGGCTCGTCCGGCCGAACTTCAAGGTCAAGCTCGTCGACGGCGCGCAGCAGGCGCTGGCGGTCGCGCACGGCATGACGGCGCCGGAGGGACGGATCATCGTCCAGCCGTTCGTGGCCGGTCCGAACCTGGTTGTCCACGCGGCCCGCGCCGAAGACGGATCGTGGGATCACCACGAGGCGTTCCTGACCGAGATCAAATCGGGCGGACTGGCTGTCGCCCTGCGCCCGTATCCGCTGCCGGACAGCCTGGTGGCGGCCTGCCGGCGTTTCGAACAGGCGGCGGGCCTGCGCGGTGTCTTCCATTACGACTTCATCCTCGATGCCGCGACCGGCCAGGCCTCGTTCCTGGAGGTCAATCCGCGCCTCGGCGGCACGACCGGGAAAGTGGTTGCGGCGGGCTACGACGAACCGGCGATGCTGGCATCCGCCTATCTGGATGCCGGCGCCCATCGCGTCGACGTCGGCGGCGCGCGCCACCCGTCGATCAGCCGCATCGCGGCCGTGCGCTATGCCATGTCGCTGCTGCGCCAGGCGCCGTCGCAGCTCGACCATCCGCCGCGGCGCGACGGCAAGACGTTCGGCAGTTTGGCCAGGGCCCTCGTCCTGCATCGCGACGAGGTGTTCCGGCTCACCGACGTGATCGGCAACTCGGCCTATCTCCTGCAGACCGGCGCCTGAGCGGTCCCGGCGGCGCGGCCGCCGGCGTTCACTCGGTGATGCCTTGCGCTTCCGGCACGGCGTCCGCGCCGGCGCCCTGCGTGCGCTGGCCTTCCAGGCGCCACATCCCGTACTTGTCGTAGGCCGCCTGCTCGACCATGCGCGGCACGGCTTTCAGCAGGCTTCCCTTGAGCAGGACATTGCGCGACGAGGCGGCGCGCATCGGGCGGGCGGCCGCGGCGGCCATGCCGCAGGTCGCGAAGCGGTCGGAATGGTGGTGCAGGTAGGCGCACAGCTGGCGCAGGCGACGCTGGTTGACGCGATGGCGGCGCATCCGGGCGACCGGCCGGTCGACCGAGTGCACGTATTCGAACGGATGCGTCAGGATGACGACCTGTTCGATGCCCATGCGGTGCGCCTGCTCCAGCAGCATCCGCGTTTCCGCGAAGCTGCTGCCGGTGATCGTGAGCGTCTTGAGGTGCGCCTTGCCCGCCACTTTCCAGTCCTGGAACGACAGGGTCGGGCATTCGATCACGCCGTGGCGCTCGTGGCGGCCGCTGTACAGGCGATAGTCCGCATCGCCGCTGTCGAACACGGCCACGCCGACGTGCGAGCTGTACGGGATACCGGCCCGCGCCTGCGCACGGAACAGGGTGTCGTCATGCTGCAGCCCGCCCGTGCGGAATACGGTCGGCGTCGGCAAATTCCACGCGTGGAAGGTTTGCAGGCCGTATTCCATGAGGCGCACCGAGTCGTCTTCGGCGCGGCCGGCGAACGCATCGAGGCCGGATACCGTGCGCGCCCGCGTGCGCCAGTCGTCGTGCTGGAAGATGGTCCAGCAGGGGTGCAGGTGCAACTGGACGTCATGCCCGGCCATGTGCAGCTGCTCGGCAATCCTGCGCATCGGGTCGTGCTTGAAATAGTGCCTGTTCAGCACTTCGACGAAGAACGTGGCCGTGATCCCATAGGTGCGGAAGCAGTTCAGCATGAAGCCGAGGCCATGCGATTCCTCGTCCGCCACGCACCAGACGCGCTGCTCCGCCATGGGAAAGGCTGCGCTGTCGCGGAACGCGCCGGCAATGCTGAACTCGGTATCGACCGTAATGCACACTTGGGTACGCATGTATTTACTTGCTTTATATAAAGTCTGTCAGTCTATTCCTACAAGCTTATAGGAACAATCCTATCAAGCACATTTTGACAATATGTGACACATAAACAACGGTTGTTGTACTTATGTACTCTAGATGTTGCGATGCCAACCTTTGCTGCCATGTCCCTTCCCCGGCGGATTCATCTGGACGCCCCGAACTGGTAAGATGGGCATTTGCCCGATTCCGCCCGCAGCCGTACGCGCTGCGGACCACACCTAGGCAGCGATGAACCACCTGATCCACGATTCCCTGTTCGAAAGTGCACAGCGCACGCCCACCGCCGAAGCCCTGGCGTACGGCGAAACGCGCTGCAGTTATGCGCAGCTGGCCGCGCAGGTGCGCGCCGTCGCCGCGCTGCTGCTGCGCGCCGGCCTTGCGCCCGGCGCGCGCGTGGCCGTGTACATGGAAAAACGCATCGAGAACGTGGCGGCCATGTTCGGCGCGGCGGCCGCCGGCTGCGTGTTCGTGCCCGTCAATCCCCTGCTGAAACCCGAACAGGTCGCCTACATCCTGGCCGACTGCAACGTGCGCCTGCTGGCCACGACGCCCGAGCGCCTGGCGCAGCTGGCCGGCGTGCTGCCCGCCTGTCCCGACTTGCAGACCGTGCTGCTGACCGACGGCGCCGGCGCGAGCGCGTTCGATGCGCTGCCCGTGCTGGCCTGGCCCGCGCCGGCCGCCACGGATGCCGCCGCCGCGCCGCACCGCCGCATCGACAGCGACGTCGCCGCGATCCTGTACACGTCCGGCAGCACGGGCCAGCCGAAGGGCGTCGTGCTGTCGCACCGGAACATGGTCGCGGGCGCACAGAGTGTCGCCAGCTATCTCGACCTGCGCGCCGACGACCGCCTGCTGGCCGTGCTGCCGTTCAGCTTCGACTACGGCCTCTCGCAGCTGACGACGGCGTTCCTGCGCGGCGCCAGCGTCGTGCTGATGAACTACCTGTTCCCGAAGGACATCGTGACGATGGTGGCACGCGAGCGCATCACGGGCCTGGCCGCCGTGCCGCCGCTCTGGATCGCGTTGGCGCGCCTCGCCTGGCCGGCCGACTGCCTGCTCCGCTTCATCACGAATTCCGGCGGCGCGATGCCGGTGCCGACCGTGCAGGCGTTGCGCGAAGCGCTGCCGGCCACGCAGATCTTCCTGATGTACGGCCTGACCGAGGCGTTCCGCTCCACCTACCTGCCGCCGGACGAAGTGGCGCGCCGGCCCGATTCGATCGGGCGCGCGATCCCGAACGCCGAGATCCTCGTCGTACGCCCGGACGGCACCCTGTGCGACGCCGACGAACCCGGTGAACTCGTGCACCGCGGCGCGCTGGTGGCGCTGGGCTACTGGAACGACCCGGCGCGCACGGCACAGCGTTTCCGTCCCGCCCCGGGCCAGGAACCGGGCCTGCCGCTGCCGGAGCTGGCCGTGTGGTCGGGCGACACGGTGCGCCGCGACGCCGACGGCTTCCTGTACTTCATCGGCCGCAGCGACGACATGATCAAGGTGTCGGGCTACCGCGTCAGCCCGACCGAGATCGAATCCGTGCTGTACGCGACCGGCCTCGTGGCCGAGGCGGCCGCGTTCGGCATCGACCATCCGCAGCTGGGCCAGGCGATCGCCGTGATCGCCGTGCCCGTGGACGAGACCACCGACGCCGCCGCGCTGCTGGCCGAATGCAAGCGCCGCCTCCCGGCCTACATGGTGCCGGCGCGCGTCGACCTGCGCGCCGCGCCGCTGCCGCGCAACCCGAACGGCAAGATCGACCGCAACCTGTTGCGCCTTACCCTGCAATCGAACCTGGCATCATGAACAAACCGCGCCACGCGCCGCAGATCCACTTTCCCGTCGTCGACGACGTCCTGCAGGTCGGCGGCATCCCGCTGACCCGGCTCGCGCAGCGCGTCGGCCGCACCCCGTTCTTCGCCTACGACCGCGCGCTGTGCACGGCGCGCGTGCGCGACCTGCGCGCCGCGCTGCCGCAGGACGTGCTGCTGCATTACTCGATCAAGGCCAACCCGATGCCGGCGCTCGTGCAGCACATGGCCGGCCTCGTCGACGGCCTCGACGTCGCCTCCGGCGGCGAACTGAAAACGGCGCTCGATGCCGGCATGGCGCCGCAGCGCATCAGCTTTGCCGGCCCGGCGAAGGGCGAAGCGGAGCTGACGCAGGCCGTCGCCGCGGGCGTGTGCGTGAACGTCGAATCGGAGCGCGAACTCGTCTCCCTCGCGCGCATCGGCGAGACGCTGGGCGTCGTGCCGCGCATCGCGCTGCGCGTGAACCCGGACTTCGAACTGAAATCGTCCGGCATGAAGATGGGTGGCGGCGCCAAGCCGTTCGGCATCGATGCGGAAGAGGTACCGCGCCTCTTGCGCATGGCGGGCGACGTGCCCGTCGACTTCCAGGGCTTTCACATCTTCGCCGGCTCGCAAAGCCTGCGCGCGGACGCCATCATCGACGCCCAGGAGAAAAGCATCGAGCTCGCCCTGCGCCTGGCGGACGCGTCTCCGGTGCCGGTGCGCCAGGTGAACATCGGCGGCGGCTTCGGCATTCCGTACTTCCCGGGCGAGGAACGCCTGGACGTGGCGGCCATCGCGGCACAGTTGATCCCATCGCTGGAAAAGCTGGGCGCCGCGCTGCCGCAGGCGCGCCTCGCCCTGGAACTGGGCCGCTACCTCGTGGGCGAATGCGGCATCTACGTCACGCGCGTCGTCGACCGCAAGGTCTCGCGCGGCGAAGTGTTCCTCGTGACGGACGGCGGCATGCACCACCATCTCGCCGCGTCGGGCAACCTGGGGCAGGTGATCCGCAAGAATTATCCGGTCGCCGTGGGCAACCGCGTGGCGAGCGCCGACGGCGGCCCGGCCAGCGTGACGGGGCCGCTGTGCACCCCGCTCGACATCCTGGCCAACCGCATGGACCTCGCGCATGCGCAGGTCGGCGACCTGATCGTCGTGTTCCAGTCGGGCGCCTATGGCCCGACGGCCAGCCCGGGGGCCTTCCTGGGGCATCCGGCGGCGCTGGAAGTGCTGGTGTAAGACACGTCGGGCGCGCTGCCGCTCACTGGATACCGGCCGCTGAATATGAACGTCGTTCCCGGACTAGCCGTCCGCCTTGGCGGGGACCTAAGTATCACGCGTTATCGCAGCGCATGCAGTACTTGGATCCCCGCCTTCGCGGGGATGACGTTCGGTCAAACTGCCGGCAGCGCGATACTCACACCCCCGCGCTCACGCGCAGGAACGCATCGAACATCATCAACGACCACAGCGCCACGCTGTGGTCGGCCGTACCGGCGTGATGCTGCGACACCAGCTGTTCCAGGTAGCGGCGGTTGAAGATGCCCGTTTCTTCCAGGCGGCGGCCCAGCACGGCGTCGCGCACGGCGTCGCGCAGCGGGCCGCGCAGCCAGGCCGCCAGCGGAATCGAAAAGCCCTTCTTGGCGCGGTACATGATGTCGTGCGGCAGGTGCGGTTCCAGCGACTTTTTCAGGATGTACTTGCCTTCGCCACCGCGCAGCTTCAGGCTCGGCGGCAGGGTGGCCGCGTATTCGCAGAACTCGTGGTCGAGCAGCGGCACGCGCACTTCCAGCGAGTGGGCCATGCTGGCGCGGTCGACCTTGGTGAGGATGTCGCCCGGCAGCCAGGTCTTGAAGTCGAGGTACTGGATCAGCGACAGCGGATCGTCGGTCGGCGCCTGCGCCGCGTGCTCGCGCATCACGTCGATCGCGCGGTAGCCCTGCAGGTCGCGCTGGAAGCTGTCCGAGAACAGCTGGCCGCGCTGGCGGTCGGTCAGGCGCGACACGCCGTGGAAGTAGCCTTCGACCAGGTCGCGCGCGATCGCCTCGAACGTCGTCTTGGCGCGGAACATGCGCGGCGCCCAGTCGGCCTTCGGATACAGGCTGCCGAGGGTGCCGAACAGCGGCTTCCTGATCGCTTCCGGCACCTTCGAGCGCACGCTGTGCTCGGCCATCGCGAAGCGGTAGCGGCGGTAGCCGGCAAAGTTCTCGTCGCCGCCGTCGCCGGACAGCGCCACCGTCACGTGGCGGCGCGCCAGTTCGCATACGCGGTAGGTCGGGATCGCGGAGCTGTCGGCGAACGGTTCGTCGTACAGGTGCGCGAGCGTGTCGATCAGGCCGTAGTCGTCCTTGTCGACGATCTGCGCATGGTGGTGCGTGCGGTAGCGCTGCGCCACCTGTGTCGCGTACTGTGTCTCGTCGAATTCCGGATCGTCGAAACCGATCGAGCAGGTGGTGACGCCCTCGCTGACCGAGCCGTCGCGCTCGCCCGCCATCATCGCGACGACGGCGCTCGAATCGACGCCGCCCGAGAGGAACGCGCCCAGCGGCACTTCCGCTTCCATCTGGCTCTTCACCGCTTCGCGCACGCGGTCGATCAGTTCGGCCTCGACGTCCGCTTCCGGGCGCGCCGGGCCGACGTTGAACGACAGGTCCCACCAGCGCTTCGGCTTCACTTCGCGGTCGCCCACGTGCAGCAGGATCGAGTGGCCCGGGCTCAGTTTATAAGCGTTGTTGAAGATGGTGTTCGGTTCCGGCACGTAGCCGTAGGCGAAGTAATCCTCGACGGCGCGCGGGTTCAGCTTGCGCGACAGTTCGGGGAAGGTCATGATCGACTTCAGTTCCGAGCCGAACACGAACAGGCCGCTGGGCAGCAGCGAATAGAACATCGGCTTGACGCCGACGTGGTCGCGCGCCAGGAACAGCGTCTGCTCCTTGCGGTCCCAGATGCCGAACGCGAACATGCCGCGCAGGCGGCGCACGCAGTCCTCGCCCCAGGCGAGCCACGCGTTCATGACGACTTCCGTGTCCGACTTCGTGCGGAACACGTGGCCCAGCGCGATCAGTTCGTCGCGCAGCAGGCGGTAGTTGTAGATCTCGCCGTTGAACACGAGGGCCACGTCGCGCGCCGGGTTCAGGAACGGCTGCTGGCCGGTGGCCACGTCGATCACGGACAGGCGGCGGTGGCCCATGCCCAGCGCTTTTTCCAGATACAGCTCGCCTTCGTCGGGACCGCGGTGGTGCTGGCTCTCGTTCATGCGCCGCAGCGCTTCGCGGTCGATGTCCCGGTTGCCTTGGGTGTCAAAGATTCCGACTATTCCGCACATGATGTTGGCTTTCTTGCTTGTCGATGGGTGAAACGGCGACGCGGCTAGGCGTCAACGTGCTTTGGACCGGCACAGGCCGTCGTACAGTGCGCCGTACGCGGCCACCATGGCGCGCAGGCTGAAGCGTTCTTCCACGCGCGCGCGGCCGGCGCCGCCGTGCGCCGCGCGCAGCTGCGCATCCTGCGCGTAGCGCGCCAGCGCGTCCGTCAGCGCGGTCACGTCGCCGACCGGCACCAGCAGGCCCTGCACACCTTCGTCGACGACTTCCGGAATGCCGCCGACGCGCGAGGCGACGACCGGCAGGCCGCATGCCATCGCTTCCAGCATCGATACGGGCGTGCCTTCCGCCAGCGAGGGCAGGGCGAACACGGAGAACGTGTGCAGGAGGGCGGCGATGTCGGCACGCGCGCCGGGCAGCCAGACGGCGTCCTGCAGGCCCAGTTCCGCCACCTGCGCGCGCACGGCCGGCAGCAGCGGGCCGTCGCCGACGATGGACAGTTTCAGGCGCGGCGCCAGTGCCGGCAGGCGCTCGCGCAGCTGCGCGAACGCGGCGACGAGGGCGCGGTGGTTCTTGACGTCCTGGATGCGCGCCACCGTGCCGATCACGATGTCGTCGCGCGCCCAGGGCGAATCCGCGGCGGGCGTGCCGCCGGGCGCGTAGGTGTCGGTGTCGACGCCGTTCTTGATGAACAGCGTCTTCGCGGCCGGAATGCGCACGACGTCGCCCAGCCAGCGGTTCAGGTCTTCCGAGACGGGAATGAAGCGGTCGACGAACGGCACGAGGCGGCGGCGCAGGAAGTTGTGCTTCGGGTTCAGGCCGTGCGGGTCGCTGGCGTCGCGGCCGTGTTCCGCATGGATGCGCACCGGCACGCCGGCCAGCGTGGCCGTGAACGCGTACTCGAGCGCGGCCAGGTTGTACGTGTGCAGCACGGCCGGGCGCAGGCGCCGCATCAGGCGCCAGAACGTGCGATGCGTGCCGAGGCCCAGGCCCGGCGGCTTGCCGAGCGCGTGCAGTTCGACGTCGGCGCGGCGGATACGGTCGGCGAACGACGTGTAGGTCGTCAGGCAGACGACCGCGTGGCGATACCCCGGCATGCGGTTGATGCAGTCGACCAGCAGCGTCTCCAGGCCGCCCACGCCGAGCGAATACACGAGGTGCACGACGAGCGGCCGGGTATCGACGCCGGCCGGCGCGAGCGCGGGTGCCGGGGCGTTCATCGGCGCGGCTCCGTGCGGTGCACCGCCGGCGTCATGCCGCCAGCGCCTTCTTCGTCAGGCGGCCGTAGATGGCCGGATAGCGGCCGACGCTGACCTTCCAGTTGCGTTCCGTCTCGACGTAGTGGCGGCCGGCCTGGCGCAGCTGCGGCCAGGTGTCCTGCGCGTCCAGCAGCGCGCCGACCTTGTCCGCCAGCGAGGCCGGATCGTCGGCACGGAACAGCACGCCGGTCTTGCCGTCGGCGATCAGCTCCAGGTGGCCGCCGACGTCGGACGCGGCCAGGATGCGGCCCTGCGCCATCGCTTCCAGCGGCTTCAGGGGCGTGACCAGGTCGGTCAGGCGCATCGACAGGCGCGGGTACACGAGAACGTCGAGCAGGTCGTAGTACTTGTTGACCTGGTCGTGCGGCACGCGGCCCGTGAACACGACCTTGTCGGCGATGTTCAGGTCCTTGGCCATCTGGCGCAGTTGCGCGTCCTGCGGGCCGCCACCGACCAGCAGCACGCGCAGGTCCGGCATGCGCGCGATCAGTTGTGGCACGGCGCGCAGCAGCACGTCCAGGCCCTCATACGCGTAGAACGAACCGATGAAGCCGATCAGGCGTGCGCCGCCCAGGCCCAACTGCTCTTTCAGCGCGAGGTCGGGCGTGCCGCCCATCGAGAATTTTTCGATGTCGACGGCGTTCGGGATCACCGTGACTTTCGAGGCCGGCACGCCGCGCGCGACGATATCCTTGCGCAGGCCCTCGCAGATCGTGGTGACGGCGTCGGCCTGCTTCAGCGCATATGTTTCGAGCGCGCGCGTGAGGCGGTAGCGCAGGCCGTTCTCGGTGCTGGTGCCGTGGTCGACGGCGGCGTCTTCCCAGAAGGCGCGCACTTCGTACACGACCGGGATGCCGAAGCGCCGGCCGGCGCGCAGCGCGGCGATCGCGTTCAGCGACGGCGAGTGCGCGTGCAGCACGTCCGGCTTGATCTGCGGGATGATCTCGGCCAGGCGCTTGGCCAGGCCGTCGATCACGTTGACCTGGTTCAGCACCGGCATCTTGGCCAGCGCACCCTTCGATTCCGGCGTGCGGTAGAAGTGCAGGCCGTCCACGGTTTCTTCCAGCATGTCGCCGGAATTCTGCTTGGCGCCGGTGACGTGGAAGGTTTCCCAGCCGAGCGCGCGCTGTTCGCGCAGGATCGAGCGGGTACGGAAGGTGTAGCCGCTGTGCAGGGGGATCGAGTGGTCGAGGACGTGCAGGACTCGCATGATCTTGGTTCCGTTCTGGTATCGCGTTGTCGAAATAAGGGCCGCCGCGTCAGCGGGCCCGGGTGGCGTTCAGCGCCTGGTCGAGCGCCGGTCCCTGGTCGGCCAGGAAGCGGTGCAGCGCGGCGCGTGCGCGCTCCTTGTCGTTGTCGTACGGGACGGCGAGCATCACGGCGGCGCCGTCGTCGCCGCGCAGCAGGGCCTTGCCGGCCGCCTGCCACAGCTTGCCGACGTAGTCGCTGCCCGTGTAATGGCCGCCGACCCACTTGAAGGACCAGACCATCAGCGCGCCCTGCGGCGTGCGCAGGATGCCTTCGTGCAGGTTCACGGGCGTGCCGGCGACGCTTTCGCTGCGCGCCGTGCTCTCGACCTCGTGCCAGGCATCGTCGTAGCCGGTCAGGCGGTTGATGGAGCTGATCAGGTTCTTGTCCGGGTTCTGGTTGCGGTAGTACAGGACCGTCAGGCTGACGGGGACGCCGCCCGCCTGGTAGGCCTGGTGGAAGCGGGCGTCCGGTGCCATGTAGGCGGGCTTCCAGTCCGCGAAGTCGGGCGCGCGCGGCGCCGTGACGGCGACGTCGGCCAGCTGCACGGGCGCCGGGTTGTGGTTGACGCGCGCGCCCAAGAGCGCCAGCGCGGGCCACAGCGCACACACGAGCAGCACGCCGATGACCATGAGCGGCAGACGGCGCGGCGTGGCGCCGTGCCGCACCGGGCGCGCGGCGGCAGCGGCAGCGGATGCCGTGGCGGCGGCCGGCTCGTCCTGGCGCCAGAAGCTGCCGATCCAGAACATGACGAACATGACGAGGCCGAAGAACAGCCAGCCGTAGATGATGTGGTCGACACCGGTCGCCAGTTCCATGCCGGACAGGTGGCCGATCATCACGATCATGTACGCGCGCAGGCCGTTGGCGATGACGGGCACGATGACGGACAGGCCGACGAACAGCAGGCGCCGCCCCAGCGAGCGGTAGGTCAGGTAGGCGTACAGGCAGCCCAGCGTGACGGACGAGATCAGGTAGCGCACGCCGCTGCAGGCCTCGACCACGGACCAGTTACCGGTCGGCAGTTCGAAGCGGGTGCCGCTGCGCAGCACGGGGATGCCGGTGGCGCGCACGGCCCACACCGTGAAGTCGGCCGTGAACTGGATCAGCGGCGCCACGAAGATTTCGCCGAACGGCACCGCGAACAGCAGGAACAGCAGCGGGAACGTGAGCGAGCCGGCCAGGCGCGGGCCGAACAGCGCCAGCGCGGCGACGGGGAACATCGCCACGAACGTGTATTGCGACACGACCTGTACCTCGCCCAGCTGCGCGGCCAGCCAGCCGGCGCCGAGCACCGCGAGCAGCGCCAGCGCGGGCGGCCAGGGCTGCGGCGGATACAGGCTGAAGTTCTCGCGCCGGCGCCAGATGAGCCACAGGCTGATCGGCAGGATCACGTAACCGTGCGCGAACGTCTCGGAGCTGTTCCATACCGAGACGATCGAGCGCACCGTGCCCAGGTACAGCAGGAACGGCGCCAGCAGGGCCAGCGCCAGCAGCGCGGTGGCCTGGCGCGACAGGGGCGGTGCCGGGGCGTCGACGACCCCCGGCGGCGGGTTCAGGAACATTCGAGACTCTCTCCGATGCAGGCCAGGTTGCTGGACCAGCTGTAGCGGTTCTGGACCTTGGCGCGCGCGGCCGCGCCGATCGCGGCGGCCGCGCTGTCCTGGCCGGCCAGCAGCGCGGTCACGGCGGCGACGAACGCGGGGCCGTCCTCGGCCAGCACCAGTTCGCTGCCCGGCACGGCGTCGATGCCTTCCAGCGCCTGCGGCGACACGACGACCGCGGTCGCCATCGCCATCGCTTCGAGCACCTTGTTCTGGATGCCGCGCGCGATGCGCAGCGGGGCCACGGCGACGGTGGCGTGCGCGATGTACGGCCGCACGTCCGGCACGGTGCCGGTGACGACGACGCCCGGCAGCTTCGCCAGTTCCTGCACGGCCGGTGCCGGGCGCGAGCCGACGATGTAGAACTTCAGGTCGGGGAAGCGTTCGCGCAGGCGCGGGAACACGTCGGCCGAGAACCACTGCACGGCGTCGACGTTCGGCCAGTAATCCATCGCGCCCGTGAACACGAGCGCGCGTTCGCCGGCGGCGTACGGATTTTCGTGGCCATGCTCGGGCGAGAAGTAGTCGGTGTCGACGCCGTTGCTGAAGTGGCCGATCTTGGCCGTGCTTTCGGGGGCCAGCTGGCGAAACAGGTCCGCTTCCGGTGCCGACACGAACAGCGACGCGTCGTAGTCGCGCGCCACGCGGCGTTCGTACGCCAGCAGCTGGCGCGCCTCGTAGCGGTACAGCCAGTTCATCGGCCAGGATTTCTGCTCGGCGTACTGGCGCCATTTGTCGGAGTCGACGTCGCAGAAGTCGACCACGCGGCGCGCCGCCCGGTACGGATCGGCGTACTGCGCCATTGCGCCCGAGAACACCAGCACGCGCTCGATCTTGTGCTTTGCCACGGTCTCGTCGACCCAGCGCGCGAGCGCGGCGTCGCGGTAGTATTCGAGCGACAGCGAACGGTTCTTCAGCAGCGCCTGCAGGCTGCGCACGCGCGCCACCAGCGGCTTCATGCCGGCGAAACGGCTGCTGGCGCACAGCGCCTCGACGTGCGGCACGTACTGCCAGTCGTCGGGGTCGTCCACGAACGTGGCCAGGTGCACGCGGTAGTGCCGCGCCAGGTGCTTGAGGAGGTGGTACGAACGGATCTTGTCGCCCTTGTTGGGCGGGTACGGGATCCGGTGGATCAGCAGCAGCAGGTCTTCCACGTGTTTTCCCCGTCAGCCCAGGTTGCGGACGATGTAGGGTCCCATGAAGTTTGCCACCGGCAGCGGCAGCTTCTTCCACATCTTGATGAACAGCTGGTATTTCGGGTTCAGCGGATTGTTGTCCGGCAGCGCGGTCGCGCCGTACAGCTTGTACTCGTACGGCAGGTGCTGCGCGGTGAAACCCCAGTTCTTCTTGAAGTCGTAGGCGCCGGTGCCCAGCTTGCTGCGGCCGAAGTCGAACAGGCGGCAGCCGCGCGCGGCCGCGGCCTGCATCAGGTTCCAGTACATGAAGTCGTTGCCGGCCACTTCGCGCGCCAGGTCCATGCCGCCGCCGTAGTACGGCACGACCTCGTCGCGCCAGAAGAACGACAGCACGGCGGCCACGAGGCGGTTGTCCTCGGTGACGATGGTGCGCACCTCGCACTCGTCGCCGAACATGCGGTCGACGTTGGCGTCGACTTCGCCGCGCAGGCCCAGCTTGATGCCCTTGCGGACCATTGCGCGCTGCTTGCGCGGGATGGCGTTCAGGTTGGCCTCGTCGTCGCCCGTGATCTCCTTGCGGAACGTGACGTACAGCTCCTTCGTGTGCCAGTTCGGATCCTCGGGATGGAAGCGCTGCATGCCGCGGTATTCCAGGTGACCCACGCCCAGCTTCTGCGCCAGCTCGTGCGCGGCGCCGTCCAGCATGGCGCGCGCGGCGTCGCTCGTGGCGGCCGGGCCGCCGTACACGCAGAACGGCATCGCGCCCAGCGAGTGGCCGAACAGGCGGCTCTTGATCTCGGCGAGCGGCAGCACACCCTGGATCTGGCCGTCCTGCTGGACGTAATAGAACCAGGTCTTGATGCCGAACGAGCCTTCGATCACCTTCTGCCAGCCGGACAGGTGGAAGAAGGTGGCGTCCGGGCAGGCGCGCACGAAGGCATCCCAACGGCTGTATTCGTGCGGTTCGAGCACGTGCAGCGTCAGGGGCGAGGTGGACAGGACCGGCGCGGCGCGCTTGGCCTGTGCGGCTTCGATGATCGAGTTCATGGGCGGTTCAGGAAGATGTTGTCCATGCGGTCCCACGCGAAGTCGCGCGCGAGGGCTTCGATACGGCGTTCCATCCGGTCGATGTTGATGTAGTGGCGGAAGCGGGCCTTGGCGCCCAGGCCTTCGGGACGCGGCTGGCCGGGGTCGACTTCCCACGGATGGAAGTAGAACAGGGCGGGCTGGCCGTCGTCGCGGTTGACCTTGGCCATCATCCAGCGCGACAGCGCGTACGGCAGCAGGCGGAAGTAGCCGCCGCCGCCGGCCGGCAGGTTGCGGCCCATCATCTGCACGGTGGTGATCGGGACTTCCAGCAGGCCGTCGGTGCCGTTCGGGTAGAACGCGAAGCGCGGCGCCTCCGGCATGCCGTAGTGGTCGTGCACGACCGGGTAGATGCTCGAGCTGTAGCGGTAGCCCGCGTCCAGCAGTTCGTCGAGCGCCCACAGGTTGTCGCGGCCGATCGAGAAGCTCGGGGCGCGGTAGCCCAGCACGGCCTGGCCGCCGATGTCTTCCAGCAGCGCCTTCGCCGAGCGGATGTCGTTGGCGAATTCGGCGCGCGTCTGGTCCGACGCGCGCAGGTGGCCGTAGCCGTGGCTGGCCAGCTCGTGGCCGCCGGCGACGATGCGCTTGACGACCTGCGGATAGCGTTCGGCGATCCAGCCCAGCGTGAAGAACGTGGCGCGCACGCCGTGACGCTCGAACAGCGCCAGGATGCGGTCCATGTTGGCTTCGACGCGGCACTCGCGGCTGGGCCAGCTGGCGCGATCGATGTAGGGTGCGAAAGCGGAGACCTGGAAATAATCCTCGACGTCGCAGGTCATCGCATTGCGGATGCGTTGTCCCGGACCCGGCACGGGTCGCGGAGCGAGTTCGACCATGTTCATTCTTGGTTGTCCATTGGGTGGGTTACCGCCCCCTGGGGCGTGGCGACGATCTTTTTCAGGATCGACAGTACGGAAACAATCGATTTCTCGAGGCGCATCATGCGCTCGTCGAGCACTTCGACGCTGCTGGCACGGCGTTCGCCGATGCGCTGGTCGACGGTGCGCAGGCCGACCGGGTGCAGATCGTGGTGCAGGTCGGACCTGTAGGCGTTATCGAGGTCGAGGCCGGCCGCGCCGAGCAGCGCGTCCGGCGCCGGTTCGCCCAGCGGGTCAGGCGCTTCGAATTCCTCGCTGATGTCCTTGACGACGGTGTTGATGTCCTGCTCGCCGAAGGCATGCATCTCTTCCAGGTAGCCCATCAGCAGCACGCGGTCCATCAGCGTGTTGACCTTGCGCGGGATGCCGCCGCTGTACGCGTAGATCGCGGCATGGGCACCGTCGTCGAACGCCGGATCGCCTTTCCAGCCGACCGTGGCCAGGCGGTGCTCGACGTAGGCGTGCGTTTCCTGCGCATCCATCGGGCCCAGGTGGTAGCTGGCGATCACGCGCTGGCGCAGCTGCTGCATGCCTGGGCTGTGCAGCGTGGCGCGGAATTCCGGCTGGCCGAGCAGGAAGGTCTGCAGCAGCGATTTGTCGTCGGTCTGGAAGTTCGACAGCATGCGCAGTTCCTCGACCGTGCGCGCGGACAGGTTCTGCGCTTCGTCGATCACGAGCAGGGCGCGCTTGCCCTGGTGGTCGACGTCGCACAGGAATTTTTCCAGGCGCGTGAGCAGGTCGGTCTTGCTGGCGCCTTCGTACGGCAGGCGGAACGCCGACACGACCATGCGCAGCGTGTCGTCCGGATCGAGGTGCGTGTTGACGATGTGCGCGGCGACGATCTGGTCCGACGGCAGCCGGTTGAACAGGTTGCGCACGAGCGTGGTCTTGCCTGCGCCGACCTCGCCCGTGATGACGATGAAGCCTTCACCCTGCGACAGGCCGTACTCGAGGTAGGCCATGGCGCGCTTGTGGCCCTTGCTGCCGAAGAAGAAATGCGGGTCGGGGCGCAGCTGGAAGGGTTTGGCCGAAAAACCGTAGAAAGTCTCGTACATCGTATGCCTCCGCGGGCTCAATACTGGACCGAGAGCGCCGCCACGACGGCATTCTCGTGATAGTCGCGATTGTCGAAAATGCCGACGCGCCCCTTCGAGTGGCGCAGGTCGAGCGATCCGATCATCTTCTTGCTGAAGTGCGTCGTCAGGCCGGTGCTCAGCTGGCGTACCTTGTTGTCGATGCCGGTACGCAGCGACAGCGCGTTGACGGCATTCAGGTCGACGTGGGCCGACGTGTGCGACGACAGGCGGTAGTCGAAATTGGCGTTGACGCCGCGCTGGTCCGTGTCCTCGTTCAGGCTCCTCAGCTGGCCGGGCAGCAGCGTGCTGTCTTCCTGCTGCAGCGACAGCGCCATCACGCGTTCCTTGAACACGGCCACCAGCGCGCTGCTGCGCGCACCCTTGAACAGGAACGAACCCTGCAAGCGCTTGTTGCGCATGTAGCGGTTGCTCAGGAAGTTGATCGGGTTGGCGATCGTCGACGGCAGTCCCATCTGGGCGATATAGGCCTGCACGGCCTGCTGGCGCAGGACGGGGTCGGGGAAGCTGGCCGCGAACAGGCCGTCGAGCATGGACGCCGTGTCGACCGCGGCCGGCAGCAGGAACTGCGAGCGCGTCGTCGTGACGTTGTCGGCGTAGGTCAGCGACCAGGTGGTGAGCTGCGTGCGGTAGCTGGCGTCCAGCGAGCCGGTCTTGCCGAAATAGCGCCGGCCGACCGCGGCCTGCAGCCGCGTGCGCGCCGACGGCGCCCAGATGAAGCCGGCCGACCAGCTGCGGCCGCGCGTGCGCTCGCCGGTCGTGCCGAACAGATTGTATTCGTACTTGTCGTAACCGACGCTGGACGTCAGGCTCAGGTGCTGGTGGACGCGGTATTGCAGGCCCGCCAGGCTGTTCTCGGACACCGTGTCGCCCGTGTTCTGCGAGGACAGGTCCTGGTGCGAATAGTGCATGTTCCAGGCAAGGTCGGTGAACCTGGGGCCGCTCTGCAGGTCGAACGCGCGCGTGGTGGACATGCTGTTGCCGAAACCGTTGCCGCTGCCGCCCTCGACCGAGTCGCGCGTGAAGCGCACCGTCGCGCCGGCGGTCGAGCCGAAGCTGTGGCGCAGGTACGGGCTGATGCTCCAGGTGCGGATGTCGGTGCCGTTGTTCGCCGAATACGAACTGCCCGGCAGGGGGCCGAACGCCGTCACCGCCTGGCGCGAGCCGCTCGCGGTGGCATCCACGTACAGCAATTCCTTGACCGCGACGGCTTGCGCGTTGGCCGCATAGCGGCGGTCGCTGTCGCGCAGGCCGGGGCGGTCGCTGCTGTACAGGTACTTGCGCACTTCGGCGCTGGCGTTGACGCGCAGGCGCTGGGTGCGGCCCGTCACGCTCACGGCGGGCGCGATTTCGCTGACGAAGCTGCCTTCGGCCAGCTCGTCGGGCTGGTTGCTGACGTTGTCGGAATAGGATTCGCGCGCCTGGATCGAAGGCGTGATGCGCCACTGCGCCTGGCAGTCGGTGGACAGCAGCAGGGCGGCAAGTGCCAGCGGCGTGAGCGTGAACGTGAGCGCGGTGCGCCCCGGCCGCGTGGCCGGGCGCTGGTCGGGCAGATCAGCCGTAATGATAGTCATACGTCTCTTCGATGCCGGGGAACTCCCTGGTCTTGTTATAGATGAGATTCACGTTCGGGTAGCCCTCCAGCTGGTGCAGGGCTTCCTTGACCGCGTGCTGGGTCGTCGTCTGCGCTTCGACCACCATCACGATCTGGCCCATGTGCGAGGCCAGCACGCGCGATTCGCTCGTCAGCAGCAGCGGCGGCGAATCGAAGATCACGACGCGGTCCGGATAGCGGTTGGCGATTTCGGTGACGAGCGCGCTCATGGTCGAGCTGGCCAGCAGTTCCGTCGCGCGCGGGTTGCTGGTCCCGGCCGGCAGGATCGACAGCGTGTCGACGTTGGTGCGCAGCATGACGTCGGCCATGTCGAGCTTGTCGTCCAGCAGGATGTCCATCAGGCCGCGGTGCGCCGGCAGGCCGAGCGCGCGCAGCACCGAGGTGCGGGCGACGTCGGCGTCGACGAGCAGCACGGTGTGGTCCAGCTCCATCGCGATGCTCATCGCCAGGTTGATCGCGCAATAAGTCTTGCCTTCGCCCGGCAGCGAGCTCGTCACCATGATCAGGTTGGCGGGCTTGTCGCCCGGCTTGCGCTCGGCAAACGCGCGCTGCAGCAGCGGGCGCTTGATGACGCGGAAGTCTTCCAGCAGGCGGGTGCGGCCACCCGCGGCGGTGACCATGCCCAGGTCGCGCATGCGGTCCAGGTCCAGGTCGACGCGGCGCGTGCTGGTCTTCTGGGCCGGCCGTTCGGTGCCGGTGCGGGCGGCAGGCTGGGCCGCCGGCGCGGCAGCAGAGGCCGCAGCAGGGGCCGCGTTGATGTCGTGGAGAGGCTCGGCGGCCTTGTCCTGCACGGGCGGGTGCGCGGCGGTCGCGCTGCGCAGGTCGATCCGGCTTGCCGCTTTTTCGATGATGCTCACGGTGTACTCCTTGATCTTAAAGCGTGGGACGGACCAGGATCGCCGCCATGCCGACGCCGTAGGCGCCGAACAGCAGCAGGACCGAGACCCCGAGCGCGGCCAGGCGGCGCTTGCGCTTGACGGTTTGTTCCGGCGTCCAGTTCATGCCGATCGATCCCAGCACCGGCAGGCCGGTCACGTCGCGCAGCGTGCTCTGGCTGAGGAAGGTCGGACGCAGTTGGCTCATCAGGAAGGCGACGGCCAGGCCGGCGATCAGGGCGCCCACGAACACCAGCGAGAACAGGCGCATGCGGTTCGGGCCGCTCGGATGGTTCGGCACGGTCGGCGGATCGATCACGCGGAAGGTCAGCATGTCGGTGGCCGACGACAGGTCGCCCGACAGGCGGGCCGATTCGCGGCGCTCGACCAGCTTCTGGTAGTTCTCGCGGTTGACGTTGTAGTCGCGGTTCAGCTGGGCGAACTGGGCTTCGATTTCCGGTGCCGTCGTGCTTTGGGTGCGCAGGCGGGCCACACGGTTCTCGTATTCGCCGACGCGGGCACGCATCGACGCTACGCGCGCTTCGGCCTGCGACAGCGATACGTTCAGCTGCTGCAGCATCGGGCTGTAGCCGGCGCCCGGGTCGAGGCTGCGCTTCTTGTTCTTGGCCAGGTCTTTTTTCTGGGCCAGCAGTTGCGTCAGCAGGCGCTGGGTCGCGATCACGTCGGGGTGCTGCTCGGTGTACTGCATGCGCAGCGTATCCAGGTTCTTCTGGGCCGTCGCGATGCGCGACTCCAGTTCCGGATCCAGCATGGCCGGATCGATCGTCGAGGTGCCCGGCTTGGCCGGCTCGCCGCGGATCTGGCGCTGGATCGCGTTGCGGGCCTGTTCCGCTTCGGCCAGTTCCAGCCTGGCCTGGCTGAGCTGGTCGGTCGCCTGCATCAGCTGGCTGCCGAAGTCGCCGCCGGCGCCGCCGCCTTCGCGCGGCAGCATGCCCATGTTCTTGAGCTTGAATTCCTTCAGCGAGTTTTCCGCCGCGGCCAGTTTTTCCTCATACGTCTTGATCTGGTCGTCGATGAACTGGACGGCTTTTTCCGAATCCTGCTTCTTGCCGCTGAAGCTGCCTTCGACGAAGATCGTCAGCAGCGACGACACGACGTCCTTGCCCAGCTTGGGATTGTCGGACACGTACGTGATCGTGTAGATGTCGTCGCGCTCGGTGCCGGAGATCTTGATCTTCGACATCAGTTCGTCGGCGATCCGGTCGTGCTCGCGGGTGTCCTTGGCCTTGACGTCGAGGTCGACCATGCGCATCAGGCGCTCGACGTTCGGGCGGCTGATCAGGGTGCGGCGCATGAACGTGACCTGCTGCTCCAGGTTGGGCACCGTCGTCATGCTCGACAGCAGGGGTTTCAGGATGCTCTGGGTATCCACATACACGCGTGCCGACGCTTCGTACTGGTTGGGGAGGCGTAGCACCACCACCCAGCCGATCAATGCGACGACCCAGGTAATGACGATGGCATGCCAACGGTATTTGCCAATCGCCTTGAGGAAGTTTAGAAGTACGGCTGTGATCTCTGCCATCGTCGGTCTCGCCATGAACGACCCTTGCCCTTGCGGGTGACGGGTCAAAAAATAATCAAATACCTTGCATGATCGCTTGCGTCCCGAGCAATTGCAATTACGCGCGAGAAAAATGTGGCGGGTTCATTCGTAAGTGCCTCATTTGCAACACAAGTTCTGTTGGGCAACATAGAATGCATGCGCAGGTTTATCTGACATCCGTGAATTATTAGCACGGATTTAATAAAAATCCGTTAAAGCGTTGTATGCCATCGACGCTGCTGCACCGCACAAAGCGGCCTCGTCACGTAGACTGGGGAAGCGGCATCGCCCGGGTCGAGCGCTGTATTGTAATGTCTAAAATGCAAAAAGGGGTGCACGGTTGATGCCGTCTCGAAATAACTTTCCTTCTCCAACCGGCGCGCCGGGCCGTGTTGCGCGCCGTCGCGTCCTTGCCATGCTGGGGTGCACCATACTCGCCTGTGCGGCGCCGGTCCAGGCCAGCGCGGCCGACCTGAAAGCCATCGTGCCCACGATCAAACGTTCCGTCGTTGGCGTGGGCACGTTCGAACGAACCCGGAGTCCTTCGACAATATTCGTCGGCACCGGTTTCGTCGTCGGCGACGGGCTGGACATTATCACGAATTCCCACGTCGTCCCGACCACGCTCGTCGAAGGCGGCACGGAACAGCTGGGCATCGTGCTGCCGGAGGGGGAGGGCGTACGGTTCCGGCCGGCCCAACTCGTCGCGCGCGATCCCGAACACGACCTGGCGCACCTGCGCCTCAGCGGTCCGCCCTTGCCGGCGCTCGAACTGGCCGATTCGGACAGCGCGCAGGAGGGGCAGGACCTGGCATTGACCGGTTTTCCGCTGGCCATGGCGCTGGGCCTGCACGCGGCGACCCACCGCGCCACGCTGGCGGCGATCACGCCCATCGTGCGGCCGTCGATCGGCGCGCGCAGCCTCGATCCGCGCCAGATTGCCGCGTTGCAGCGTGCGCCCTTCAATATCTTCCAGCTCGACGGCACGGCCTACCCGGGCAACAGCGGCAGTCCGGTCTACGACCCGGCGACGGGCAAGGTATTCGGCGTGATCAACGCGGTCTTCGTGAAGGGGCTCAAGGAAACGGCGATCTCGGCACCGAGCGGGATCACGTACGCGGTCCCGTCCAACTACGCGCGCGATCTCCTGCGCAGGAAATGAGCGCAGGCAAGGTGGGGTGGCGTGATAAACCACAATTTGTATTGTGCGCCGTCTTATCGCTGAGCACTATGTTATACAATACTGCTCTGTTAGCGACTTTATAACACTGGTCGAAAGGGATCTGACGTGGGCAAGTACAAGGCGAACCTGATGAAACATTCGGCGATGGTGCTCGCCGCTGCATGCGCGCTGGCGCTGGGCGGTTGTGCAACGCGTGGACAACAGCCGATCGAAACGCAGGCCAGCGACACCGAATATCTGATCGGACCCGGCGATGCCGTCAACATCATCGTCTGGCGCAATCCAGAAGTGTCGATGTCGGTACCTGTGCGCCCGGACGGCAAGATCACGACGCCGCTCGTCGAAGACCTGCCGGCGGCCGGCAAGACGTCGACCGCGCTCGCACGCGACATCGAAAAGGCGCTGTCGAAGTACATCCAGCAACCGGTCGTCACCGTCGTCGTGACGTCGTTCGTCGGCAACTACGCCGAGCAGATCCGCGTGATCGGCCAGGCCGTGAAGCCGCAGGCGCTGCCGTACCGCCGCAACATGAGCCTGATGGACGTGATGATCGCCGTCGGCGGCACCACCGAATTCGCGTCGGGCAACCGCGCCAGCCTCATCCGCACCGTCGACGGCAAGCAGCAGCGCTTCAACGTGCGTCTGGACGACCTGGTCAAGTCGGGCGACATTTCGGCCAACGTACCGATGCGTCCGGGCGACATTCTTGTCATCCCTGAAAGCTTCTTCTGATATTCTCAGTCGATATTTTTTACACCACCCGGCGTTCCAACATACAATAGTGGTTGCTGGGCGGTACGTAACCAAAATAAGCACTTGATTCTGAGGTAAGTTTTCTCCTGGGAAGTTTATTGGCGCGAAACTTGCTTCATGAGTGTGGATCGCCCTCCGTGAGAGCGACATCATTTTGGGGAACGTATGGCTACCGAACATCAAGATAACGACAAGACAGACACGGCGCCGTCCTTGACTGAACGCGGTGCCGCGCGGCGCCGGCTGACCAAGGTCGGCGTCGGCGCCGGCATCATCGCAACGCTGGAAAGCAAGTCGGCCATGGCGGACATGGTCTGCCGGGCGCCGTCGGGATCGTTGTCGAACGGACTGGCTGCGAGTCATTACAAGAATGGCACGGCGCCTGCATGCGAAGGCCGGTCGCCAGGCTACTGGAAGAACTCGAGCGCATGGCCCGTTGCACGCGACATGCTGTTTACGGCCGTGTTCTATGCGGCCCAGCCGGTGACGGCCTGCCCGCCGCGGGCAGCGGAGTACAAGAACGGCGATTACTACAAGCCGGGCTCGTATTTCTACTCGCGAATGGAAGATCTGCTGCATCACCAGGACTTCGACAAGAACAACGTCGGCATGCATCTGGTGGCGGCCTACCTGAATCTGCGTTCGGGGAAAATCGGCTTTCTCGATCTCACGGATCTGCAAACCATGTGGAGCGAGCTGCAGAGCACGGGCCGCTACAGCCCGACTGCGGGCGTGTACTGGGACAACAGCCAGGTGGCGAACTATCTCGCTTCGATCCACGAACTCTGAGCGTCGGCGGAACGCATGTGGCGCCTGACGCCGGGGCAGGCGCTCGTCTGCCGGGAATGGGATGGCGAAGCCGTGCTGTACAACGACCTGTCGGGCAGCACCCACCTGCTCGACGGCGCGGCGCTCGACGTGTTGTTTGCCTTGCGTGACGGGCCCGCCGATGCCGCGCAACTGGCAATCCGCCTGGCCCACGGTTTCGATACCGACGGCGGCGACCTGGCCGCCGCGCTCGGCGACATGCTGTCCGCGCTCGCCGGACTGGATCTGATCGAATCATGCTGACCGTCGGAATGCTGGCGCCCGCCGAGCTGCGCTCGCGCCTGTCGGGCGACGGCCTGGTGCTGCGCACCGGCCCCTTCACCAACCTGATCCGCAGCGACGTGCCGCACCTGATCGACACCGTCGCGCTGATGTACGCCGATTATCCGGTCGAGCCGGGCGGCGGGTTCGCCGACTTCCATCTCGACTACCGCCGCTCGCGCGGCCTGCGCCGCTGGTTCCGTTCCCAGGTCCATTTCGCCTACGACGGCAGCACGCCGTTCCAGCCGCTGCCGCTGGCGCAAGCCTATCCGATGCTGGAGTGGACGATGAACTGGTGCGTGTCGCACCGCGCCCACGGCTACCTGATCATCCACGCGGCCGTGCTGGAAAAACATGGACGCGGCATCATCCTGCCGGCGCCCCCCGGCTCCGGCAAGAGCACGCTGACGGCGGCGCTGCTGGGCCATGGCTGGCGCCTGCTGTCGGACGAGATGACCCTTGTGCGCCCCGACGACGCCATGCTGGTGCCGGTGCCGCGTCCGGTCAGCCTGAAAAACGCGTCGATCGACGTGATCCGCGCGTTCCGTCCCGATGCCGTGCTCAGCCGTCCGGTCGAGGAAACGACGAAAGGGACGATTGCCCACGTGAAGGCCCCGCGCGACAGCATCCTGCGCGCCGGCGAGCCGGTCCGGGCCGCCTGCGTCGTGTTCCCGCGCTACGAAGCCGGCGCCGACCTTGCACTGACGCCGTTGCCGAAGGCGCGCGCCTTCATGGAGCTGGCCGACAACTGTTTTAACTACCAGGTGCTGGGCGCGCGCGGCTTTGCCGCCCTGGGCGAGCTGATCGACACGAGCGACGCGTATACGTTCCGCTACAGCAGCCTGCCCGACGCGATGGCCCTGTTCGACCGCCTGGCGCAGGGGGCGGCATGATGAGCCCATCGAAGGCGCTGCCCCTGCTCGTGCGCGTGCTGCGCGATCCCGGCGTCGCGGTCGCGCTGGATGCCGCCGGCTGGGACCTGCTGCTGCGCCAGGCCGACGCGGCCAATCTCGACGCGCTGCTGCTGGTCTTGCTGGAAGATGCCGGCCTGCTGGACGCCGTCCCGGCGGCGCCACGCGCGCACCTCGAGTGGACGCGCACGGCCGCGGCCAGCCACGCGCAGGCGGTACGCCATGAAGTGCGCCAGATCCAGCGGGCGCTGCAGGGCCTCGGTTTGCCGTTGCTCCTGCTGAAAGGTGCCGCATATGCGATGGCGGGCCTGGACGCCGGCCGCGGCCGGCTGTTTTCCGATATCGACATCCTCGTGCCGAAGTCCAGCCTCCCCGATGTGGAGGCGGCGCTCATGATGCACGGCTGGATCACGACGCACCACGACGCCTATGACCAGCGCTACTACCGCGAATGGATGCACGAGCTGCCGCCGCTGCAGCATGCGCGGCGCGGCAATTCGATCGACGTGCACCATGCGATCCTGCCGGAAACGGCGCCCGTGCGTCCGGCGCCGGAGCTGCTGCGCGCCGCCGCCCGCCCGATCGCGGGGCAGCCGGACCTTGCCACGCTGGCGCCGGCCGACATGGTACTGCACAGCGCCGTGCACCTGTTCTTCGATGGCGAGTTCGACAAGGGATTGCGCGACCTGGTCGACCTGCACCGCCTGTTGCGGGAGTGGGGCGCGCAACCGGGATTCTGGGACGCGCTGCCGGCGCGCGCGCGCGCGCTCGAACTCGGGCGGCCGCTGTTCTATGCACTGCGCTATTGCACGCGTCTGCTGGGCACGCCCGTTCCGCCGGCCGTACTGGCGGCGGTGGCACCGGCGGGTCCGAATGCGGCGCTGCTGTGGTTGATGGATCGGCTGTTCGACCGTGCGCTGCTGCCGCTGCATCCGAGCTGTGCCGATGCATTCAGCGGCCTGGCGCGCTTCGCGTTGTATGTGCGCGGCAACTGGCTGCGGATGCCGCCGATGTTGTTGGCGCGGCATCTGTTCCACAAGGCGTTTCTGTCGCCGGCAAAGCACGCCGACGCCTGAACGTTCGATTCCGGATCGCCAAACAAAAATGCCGTTCAGCTTGCGCTGAACGGCATTGATGTCGGTTAAACCGTAGGGCTGTCGATTACGACTTGCGACGACGCAGAGCAGCCAGGCCCATCAGGCCAACGCCCATGATAGCCAGCGAAGCCGGTTCCGGCACAGCGTTGGTATCGGCTTGCAATTTCAGCTGGCCGCCGTTCTGCACGAAGAACTGGGTCGGTGCGTTATTGCCAGCGGTCGGCGAGCCACTCAGGACTTGCTTCAGGACAGGATCGATGCGGTTAACGTCTTGCGATGCATTCGAGGTCACAAAACCGAAGGTCGTACCGCTCTTCAGTTCTTTGCCCGAACCGTCTTGCCACACGCCGGCTTTCAGGAAGCTTGCTTCAAACAGCAGGGTCAGCTGGCCGTTTGCATCCGGGCTGCCATTCGGATTGATATTGCCGCCGCCGCCAGCCAGCTGGGTGAAGCTGGCGATCAGGATGCCGTCGGTCGCGCCGTAGCGGTTGCCGACGTTGGCCTTGCCCGAACCGGTTTTACCGTAGGTAGCAGTCGGGTTGTAGTAGATGTCCAGGGTGCCGCCGGCGTTGAACGAGATCGTGCCGCCCAGGACGCCGGTGCCGGTGCCGCCGGTGTAGTTACCCGTCAGCTGGCCGAAGTCCAGGATCGACGTGCCGTTTGCTTCTTGACCGATGTTGAAGACACCGTTTTCTTTGAAGGTCAGGTTTTTGCCCGAGATCGTGTTCTGCACGAAGCTCTCACCGCCAAAACCCAGGGCGCCCAGGCCGCTCAGAGTCTGAACTTGCGAGCCGTTGACGGACGGCAGGTTCAGCGTCCACTGGTCGACGACGGCTGCTTGAGCCGACGATGCCAAGACGGTTGCGGTGGCGAAGCCTGCCAGGGTTTTCCAAACTGCTTTCATCTAAAACCTCCTGATTAAATGGGTAAAAACACTGCGCTGTGTACTCGACCATATAAGCAGTTTCCGTGCCAGTATGCGTAAATCATTGATTGGCAAGGGTTTTGATTTTTGGTGAGAATTTCCGCTGGGGATGGTGTAAAAAAAACCGACAGGGAAATATGGCTTTGTGGAAAAACAAACCCGGCATGCGCCGGGTTTGTTCAATGCCTGATGTCAGTGCTTGATAAGTTGCTCGACCGGAAGGCGCTCGGAGCGCGCCTTGGGGGCCGGGCCGGCGCCGAGGCGACCCATGTACACCGGGAAGCCGGCGCCGTCGAAGATCAGCTCCCTGGCGTCGCGCTCCAGCCGCTGGGCCGGCGCGTGCAGGCGCGACTCGCGGGTGAACGGGGTACCTTCGCGCACGTACTTGGAAAAGATCAGCGGTGTCATTTCCGGTTGCATGAACAGGCCGAGGCGCGTCAGCGTCAGCCAGAAGCGCTGGACGGCGCCGCCCGCCGCGACGTAATCGTCGATCGTGCGCGGCTGCTCGTTCGCCTTGAGCACGAAGTGGGCGGCGCAGGCCAGGCCCGGAATCAAATCCATCTGCAGGCGCGGTGCCCACGTGCCCATCAGGCCGTTCATGGTGGACATCCGTTTCCAGCTCACCATGGCCCATTTCATCAGCTTGAGCGTCGCGTTGTCGACGCCGAGCGCCTGGTCCGGGACCTTGTCCGGACTGCGGGTGGCGTTCCAGTGGATGATGCGGCGATGTACCTCGAACGCCTCCGGCATCGTGAGGCGCAGCTTGGCGTTGTTGAACATCAGGCGCGCGGCCTTCAGCTTGCGCTCGAACCCGTCGATCCACGTCACGCTGAAGGCCGGTCCGACGGATGCCTCGAGCTCGCGTTTTTCGGCATCGGTCAGGCGGCGCGTGCTCATCGGGCGGCGCTGGACGGTGCGGCGGGTGATCGCCTCGAGCAGCGGGCTCGGCGCAATAGCGGCATCGGGGGTGAAGCGCACGTCGAACAGGGGCGTCGCCGCCGGACTGTCGCTGCGGCGCGCGACGTCGGTACGCAGGCCCTGTTCCGTGGCGGCGATGCGGATCGTCTCCAGCAGTGCGCCGATCGAGATCTGGCTCGGATGCCCGTCCAGGTCGTAGACGGTGTCGGAACGCGTGTCGCGCGCATGCACGACCAGGTGCGTATCGTCCAGCACTTCAAAGCGCCAGACCTGGGTGTTGTCCCCGCTGGGCGCCCAGCGCGCCAGGTCGAGGATGCGATGGATGTTTTGCGGGATGGGGGTACTCATGTCCTTGCCGTGTCACCGGCCAGCTGGCGCGTCATCTGGCGCTTGGCGACGCTGATCATCAGCCGGTGTAAAGGGTTGCCGTTGCCGCCCGGGCGCCAGGTGTGGGCCAGCTTGTTGCGGTACGCGTCGAACTGCATGCCGTGCGGCGCGGCCAGCACCTTGCCGCGCTTGAGCAGGATCTTGAGGGCTTCGGTGGCGACGATGCCGGCACACAGCTGGCAGGCCATGAACGTCGACGGGCCGCGGCGTTCGGCGAAGTTCACGGCGTCGGGCACGACGAGATACGGACGGTGCAGCCCGGCCGGCGCCAGGCCGACGACGAAGCGGATTGCCTTGTCCAGTTCTGGCAGATTGCCCCACTGAAAATACTCTTCGAACGTCATCGCGCCGGGCAGGAAGTTCAGCAGCGCGGCGCCCATGCCGAGCGGCGCCGCCGTCGTGGCGGGAATGCCGAGCTCGGCGCATTTCGCAAAGGTTTGCTGACGAGCATCGAAAGCGAAAAAGTCCAGCGCGTCGACGTACAGGTCGACACCGCCGAGGAATTCGTTCAGGTTGTCCTTGTTGACGCCGTCCGGAAAGATCCGCACGTCGATTTCGGGATTGATGTCCTTGGCCATGCGTGCCAGCACGTCGGCCTTGGGCTGGCCGACGGTCGACATCATCGCGCCGACCTGGCGGTTGAAGTTGACGATGTCGAACGTGTCGAAATCGGCGATGTGAAAGTTGGAGACGCCCAGCCGGGCCAGCGTCAGCAGGTGCACACCGCCGACACCGCCGCCGCCTGCGATGGCGACGCGTTTGCCGCGCAGTATTTGTTGCTCAGGTGGAGTTACCCAGCCAATATTGCGCGAAAACGCCTGCTCGTAGCGGAACGGATTGGTCATTGATAGGGGAAAACGGTTTTATCGATAAAACGGCAAAAACGCCAATTTCTGCTGCGAAAATGGCGTTTATGCGTGTTGTTCATCCATGCGCAACAGGCGATTGACGATGCCTCGTTCTTCGCGCGGGGAGAAGAAATATGGGTAGAAAGAACGCTCGGACACGTTGTTATCGGCCGTGAAGGTGCCGCCGAATTTCTCGATTTGTTCCGTAACAAATTCGAGACTTACGCGCAGCAGATAGGCCGGCGCATCGACGCGCGGATTGGTTTTCAGGTCGCCTTCCTGCTTGAAACCGAGCATCCGTTCGTAAAAACGGCGGTGACGCGGATTGACTTCGATGACGATATCCGTGCACTGGTGGATGTCACGCGCATAGATCACGGCCAGGTGAAACAGGTTGGCCAGCGATGTTTTCGAACGGACCGAAGGGTCGAACGCCAGCTTGGTGAACTCGCACAGGCGCGCGCCCTTGTTGCGATGCGCATCGAGTTCTTCCCGGAAAATCTGGTCGGCCATCAGGCCGATCGGGGAGTCGATGCCGATCGTGAGCGTGCCGACCACGTCGCCCTTGTCCGTGGCGGTCAGGGTGATGCGGTTCGGGTCGTCAGTAAATTGATGGGTCCCGGCATAGCCGCGCCAAGCGTACATCTTGTTGATCAGCATGCTTGCTGAATTTCGCCCGTCCGCAGTATCGGTAAGCCGGATCCCATAAGAATCGTGGTTCACGATAACATCCTCATATTGCGAGGGCGTCATATTATCGCGATCACTGAATGCATGAGCGTCCGATAGGGATGCAGCCGTTTCACCCTCTGGATCCTTGAAATCGTCGAATGTCGTCATCGCAGGATTCCCCATTTAAAAAAAGCCATCCGTTACGACAGATGAGACGTAAGTCCTGGTAGAACCGTGCCCTGGCAGTGCCGGGCACGAATTATTATTCGAATAGTAAAATAGTCTAGCTTCTTACAACGCCTTTAGCAATGCACGTGCTTCGTCCGCCTGGGCGAACGATTTATCCTTCGCGAGCAGTGCATCCAGTTCCTTGCGCGCGCCGGCCTTGTCGCCCGATTTGCTCAGGCCCACGGCCAGGTGATAGCGCATTTCCGACGCGTCCGGCGCCATGCTGCTGGCCTTCTGCAGCAGCGGCACGCCGCGCGTGACGTTGCCCTGTTCCACCAGCAGCCAGCCCAGCGTGTCCATCACGCCCGGGTTGTTGGCCGCCAGCTTATAGGCCTGCTCGGCGGTCGCCAGCGCGCGCGGATCCTTGATCTGCTGGTAAGCATACGCCAGGTTGTTCAGTGCGGCCGCATTGTTCGGGTTGCGCTTCGCGACCGGTTCCAGCAGGGCGATCGCGCCCTTGTAGTCCTTGGCGCCCAGGTTGGACTCGGCGACGAACATGTTGATCAGGTCGTCGTTCGGATGCTGCTTGATCCATTGCGTGGCGCGTGCCTGCGCTTCCTTGGCTTTTCCGTCCAGCATCAGTGCCTGCAGCGACTTGAACAGCAGCGGCTGCGCACTCTCGATCGCCAGCGCCTTGTCGTACAGCGGCAAGGCTTGCGCCGGCTTCTTCTGCGCCATCAGCACGTCGCCCTCGGCAGCATAACCGACCGCCGCTTCCGGGTTGAGTTTCTGGATCTGGCGCGCCGCGTTCAGCGCGTCGTCCATGCGGCCCATGCGTGCAGCCAGTTCGATCTGCGCCAGCCGTGCGGGGATCAGGTTCGGCTGCAGTTCGACGGCCCGCTTGAGGTCGTCGGCAGCGGCGGCGTTGTTCTGCATCAGCATGTGCACGCCGGCGAGGCGCAGGTGCGGTGCGGCCGCCTTCGGAACCAGGTTGACCAGCTTGCTGTAGGTTTCCAGCGCGCCCGCGGTGTCCTTGCTGGCGACCTGGGCCTGGCCCAGCAGTTCGAGCAGTTCAGGATTGGTCTGGTTGGCGGTCTGGAACTTGCGCGCCAGCGTCATGGCCTTCTGCGGCTCGTTGATGCGCAGGTAGTGCTGGCCCAGCTTGAGGGCCGGCACGACGGCGTCCGGATTGGCCGCGCTGGCTTTTTCGTACCAGCTCGTCGCCTCGGCCGTATTTTTCTGCAGCATGGCGAGTTCGCCGAGCGCGGCCATGGCACCGTAGTTGGTCTTGTCTTTTTCCAGCAGTTTTTCGAAATTGCGCTTGGCCGCGTCCGGCTTGTTGTCCTGCAGGTCGAGGCGGCTCAGGTTCGTGATGGCGGGGAAGAACGTCGGCTGCAGGGCCACCGCTTTTTCGAAGGTGGCGCGGGCCGCGGCCTTGTCGCCGGTGAGCATGTAGACGGCGCCCAGCATGTTGTACACCTGCGGGTTGTCCGGCTGCTGCTGCTGCAGCGTCTTGGCCGCGGCGATGGCCTTGTCGAAATGCTTCAGGCCGACTTCGGTCTGGATCAGCGCCATCGCCGCCTGCGTCGATTTCGGATCGAGCGTCGTCGCCAGTTCCAGCTCGGACAGACCGCGCGCCTGATCGCCCTGCGCCAGCTTCGACAGGCCGAGCGACGTGCGCACGCTGGCCGCTTTCGGCGCCAGCGCGGCCGCTTTCTCGAGGTACGAACTGGCCTTGCCGAAGTCGCGCACCTGCATGTACGACTCGCCCGCCAGCGCCAGCAGTTGCGGATCGTTGCCTGCGTTTTCCAGCGTCGGCGCCAGGGTGGCCGCCGCGTCCGCCGGCTGCGAGCTCTTGAGCAGCGTCTGGGCGAGCAGCTTGCGGGCGTAGACGTCGTTCGGGTACGTTTCCAGGTACTTGCGCAGGTGCTGTTCCGCCTGCTGGTTCGAGCCCAGGTTCATTTCCGAGGCGCCGGCCAGCAGGACACTCGGCATATGGTCGGGCGCGGCCTTCAGCACGCGTTGCAGGGCATCCTGCGCGGCGGCGTACTTGCCCTGCGAGAATTCATACAGTGCGCGCGTGTACGTGACGAGCAGGCTGCCCGGGGAATTCTTGTCGGCCGCGTCGATCTCGGCTTTTGCTGCCGGATACTTACCACGGGTGATTTCAACGTAGGCTTTCTCGATGTGGGCCGTGCGGTGATGCGGATCCAGCGCCAGCACCTGGTCGAATGCGGCCAGGGCTTCGTCGGACTTGCCCTGCGTGCGCAGCAGCGTGCCGCGCGCCATGAAGACGTCGGGGTTCTTCGGATCCTTGGCGACGGCGTCGCCGACGTAGCGTTCCGCCGCTTCCTGATTCTGCGTGGCGGCGGCATGGCGCGCCAGACCGAGCAGGGCGTTGCCGGAATTCGGGTTCAGCGCCAGTGCCTGGTCATAGGCCTGCTTGGCCTCGTCGTTCTTGCCGGTGTACAGCAGCGCATCGCCGCGCAGCACGAGCAGCGGCGCCGAGCGTGCGGCCTGTTCCGGCGTGATTTCCGTCAGCAGTTCCTTGAATTTGCCCTGCTGCGCGATGGCCTTGGCCAGTTGCGGCAGCACGCGGTCGGCCGGCACGCCGAGCGAGCGCGCCTTGCCGAATTCCTTTTCCGCCGAAACGAAGTCGCCCATCGCCAATTCCAGACCGCCCAGCTCCATGCGCGCTTCGCCGTTTTCAGGGCTTTTTTCGACGGCATTTTTAAGCTGGATCAGCGCTGCTTTCAGGTCACCTTTTTGTTGATACTGTTTGGCTTCCGTCAGCAGGGATTCCGTGGACTGCGTGCGGCTGCAGGCGGACAGGCCCGCGACCAGGAACGCGCCCGACAGGATGGCGGCGGTAAGTTTGAGCTTGTGGGGACGGCGCGACATCTGAACATTTCCTCGATTTGAATCGTACTCGCTGTCTATGCGAGTTCCTCTTTAACAATAATAACCGAAGGATTAGCCGAAAAACCGCACGCGTTGACATTCTTGTTGCGAATCCTCCTGCCGGGACAACGGGCGCGCCGTCAATACAACGCCACGTGTCTTGAACATGATGGATGTCATTCGTCCCGGCCGGTATCGCCTTTGCGCAGGCGGCTCAGCAGGGTTTCGACGTTGTCGCCCACGGGCAGGCCATGACGGCGCAGCAGCTGCACATGCAGTACCAGGTTTTCGAGGACGAGCTTGGCCGAGACGGCCAACAGGGTCATCAAGCGATCTTCGGTGCTGAAATTCTCCATGGAGGCCGCCATCTCGCACAGATGGCTGGCGACCAGCTCGCGCAGGTCTTCCTCCGGAAAGGGCAGGTCCGCGAAGTCGATCGGGTCTTCCTGTTCGACTTCGCGCATGAGGGCGGCGAGTTCTTGCGGCTTGATCGGCATGCATGGCTCCCAGGGGGTAGAACACATTTTTGGCAGCACCGAAAATGTGCTCTGACCCCGAATTAACTAAGTGGAACCATTCTAGGCCAGGACTACATATTGCGGCGATACTGTCCGCCCACCTCGAACAGCGCGGTCGTGATCTGGCCCAGCGAGCAAACCCGCACGGCGTCCATCAGGCGCGCGAACACGTTCTCGTTGTCGACGGCCGCCTGCTGCAGCGCGGCCAGGGCGGCCGGTGCCGCATCGGCGTGACGGCGATGGAAGTCTTCCAGGCGCGTCAGCTGAGACTGCTTTTCGTCGTCCGTCGAACGCGCCAGCTCGATCGTCGCCGGCGCGGCCGCACCCTTCGGATTGCGGAACGTGTTGACGCCGATGATCGGCAGCGAGCCGTCGTGCTTGCGGTGCTCGTACAGCATCGACTCTTCCTGGATCTTGCCGCGCTGGTAGCCCGTCTCCATCGCGCCCAGCACGCCCCCGCGCTCGGCGATGCGCTCGAATTCCTGCAGCACGGCTTCCTCGACGAGGTCCGTCAGTTCCTCGAGGATGAACGAGCCCTGATTCGGATTCTCGTTTTTCGCGAGGCCCCATTCGCGGTTGATGATCAGCTGGATCGCCAGCGCGCGCCGCACGGATTCGTCGGTCGGCGTCGTGATCGCCTCGTCGTACGCGTTCGTGTGCAGCGAGTTGCAGTTGTCGTAGATCGCGATCAGCGCCTGCAGGGTCGTGCGGATGTCGTTGAAGTCGATCTCCTGCGCGTGTAGCGAGCGGCCGGACGTCTGGATGTGGTACTTGAGCTTTTGCGAGCGGTCGTTGGCGCCGTATTTGTCGCGCATCGCGACGGCCCAGATGCGGCGCGCCACGCGGCCCAGCACCGTGTACTCGGGGTCCATGCCGTTACTGAAGAAGAACGACAGGTTCGGCGCGAAGTCGTCGATGTGCATGCCGCGTGCCAGGTACGCTTCGACGAACGTGAAGCCGTTCGACAGCGTGAACGCCAGCTGCGAGATCGGGTTCGCGCCCGCTTCCGCGATGTGGTAGCCGGAGATCGACACCGAATAGAAATTGCGCACCTGGTTCTCGACGAAGTAGGCCTGGATGTCGCCCATCACCTTCAGCGAGAACTCGGTCGAGAAGATGCAGGTGTTCTGGCCCTGGTCTTCCTTCAGGATATCGGCCTGCACCGTGCCGCGCACGTTGGCCAGCACCCAGGCGCGGATCTTGTCCGCTTCTTCGGCCGTCGGCTTGCGGCCGTTCTCGCGCTCGAACCGGTCCATCTGCTGGTCGATCGCCGTGTTCATGAACATGGCGAGGATCGTCGGCGCCGGGCCGTTGATCGTCATCGACACCGAGGTACTCGGGCTGCACAGGTCGAAGCCGTCGTACAGCACCTTCATGTCGTCCAGCGTGGCGATCGACACGCCCGAGTTGCCGACCTTGCCGTAGATGTCCGGCCGCAGCGCCGGGTCGGCGCCGTACAGCGTGACGGAGTCGAACGCCGTCGACAGGCGCTTCGCGTCCATGCCCTGCGACACCAGCTTGAAGCGGCGGTTGGTGCGGAACGCATCGCCTTCGCCGGCGAACATGCGGGTCGGATCCTCGCCCTCGCGCTTGAACGGGAACACGCCCGCCGTGTACGGGAATGCGCCCGGCACGTTTTCCAGCATCAGGAAGCGCAGGATCTCGCCGTGGTCCTCGAAGCGGGGCAGGGCGACCTTGCGCACCTTGTTGCCGGACAGCGTCGTGTAGGTGAGGTTCGTCCGGATTTCCTTGTCGCGGATTTTGACGACGTGCTCGTCGCCGGCATACGTGGCCTGCAGCTGCGGCCAGGACGCGAGCAGTTTTTTCGCCTCGCCTTCCATCGCGTTCTCGCGTTCCGTGATCAGGTCGTCCAGCACGACTTCACGGTTGACGGCGGCCAGCATGCGCTTCGTTTCCGTGAGCTGCTGGCGCTCGCGTGCCAGTTTCACCTGCTTGCCGACGGTGCGGTGGTAGCCGCGTACCGTGTCCGCGATCTCGGCCAGGTAGCGCGTGCGCGCCGGCGGCACGATCACGTTCTTGCCGCTCGAGAATTTGGTGGCCGGCTGCGGCAGCTTCGGCGTGTCGACGTGCAGGCCGAGTTCCGCCAGCGCTGGCAGCAGGCCGAGGTACAGCGCGGTCACGCCGTCGTCGTTGAAGCGCGACGCCTGCGTACCGTAGACCGGCATCTCGTCCGGCGACTTGCTCCACAATTCCTTGTTGCGCTGGACCTGCTTGGCCACGTCGCGCAGCGCGTCCTGCGCGCCCTTGCGGTCGAACTTGTTGATGGCGATGAAGTCGGCAAAGTCCAGCATGTCGATCTTCTCGAGCTGCGACGCGGCGCCGAATTCCGGCGTCATCACGTACATCGACACGTCCACGTGCGGCACGATGGCGGCGTCGCCCTGGCCGATGCCCGACGTCTCGACGATGACAAGATCGAAGCCCGCGACCTTGCACGCGGCGATCACGTCGGGCAGCGCCTGGGAGATCTCGGACCCGGCTTCGCGCGTGGCGAGCGAGCGCATGAACACGCGCGCCCGCATCTCCCCATCCTTGTTCCACGGGTTGATCGCGTTCATGCGGATGCGGTCGCCCAGCAGCGCGCCGCCGGATTTGCGGCGCGACGGGTCGATCGAGATGACGGCGATGTTCAGGCGGTCGCCTTGGTCGAGGCGGATGCGGCGGATGAGTTCATCCGTCAGCGACGATTTGCCGGCGCCGCCCGTGCCCGTGATGCCGAGGACGGGCACCTTCAGGCCCTCGGCCGTGTCGACCAGGCGCTTGCGCAGGCCCGCGTCTGCCTTGCCGTTTTCCAGCGCCGTGATCAGTTGCGCGAGCGGACGGTGGCGCGCTTCGACCGGGCCGGCCTGCAGCGGTTCCAGCGTGGTCGGCGCATACGTCGACAAATCGATGTCGCACGCTTCCAGCATCGAGCGGATCATCCCGACGAGGCCCATGCGCTGGCCGTCTTCCGGCGAGAAGATGCGCGTGACGCCGTACGCGTGCAGTTCGTCGATCTCGTGCGGGACGATCACGCCGCCCCCGCCGCCGAACACCTTGATGTGGGCGCCGCCGCGCTGGCGCAGCAGGTCGATCATGTACTTGAAATATTCGACGTGGCCGCCCTGGTAGCTGGAGATGGCGATGCCTTGCACGTCCTCGGCCAGGGCCGCGGTGACGACTTCGTCGACCGAGCGGTTGTGGCCCAGGTGCACGACCTCGGCGCCGTTCGACTGCAGGATGCGGCGCATGATGTTGATCGAGGCGTCATGGCCGTCGAACAGCGAGGCTGCGGTCACGAAACGCACTTTATTGGCCAGTTTCGGCTGCTCCGGCAGTTCGAGCTTGGCGGCGGGGGTGATGTCGTTCATGGTGTTCCTTGAGATTGCGGAAGCGAACAGGAGTTCTTGGTACGGTATATGACGTTAACGTAAACGTCAAGAATGCCAAATACGTCGCCCCCGTGAAAACGGGGGCCCATGCTGAGTATGCGGCTAAGCGGCTTCAGTATGGATTCCCGCGTGCGCGGGAATGACGGATTACGCGGCGCGTTTCTTGACGTTGCCGCTCAGCAGCTCTTCCTTGCGCGCACGGTACTCTTCGACCGCCTTTTCCTTGACGTGACCAAAACCGCGGATCTGTTCCGGCAGCGCAGCCAGCTCGACCGCCGTCGCATAGGTCGACGCGTCCAGCGAACGCAGCACGCCTTCGATCATCCCACGGTATTCGGCAATCAGGGCGCGCTCCATCTTGCGCTCGGCGGTGTAGCCGAACAGGTCGAAGGCGCCGCCGCGCAGGCCTTTCAGCTTGGCCAGCAGTTTAAAAGCGCCCAACATCCACGAACCGAATTCGGCTTTGACGAGATGGCCCTTGGCGTCCTTCTTCGCGAACAGCGGCGGCGCCAGGTTGAACTTGAGCTTGACGTCGCCTTCGAACTGGCTTTTCAGCTGCTCGACGAAACGGCCGTCGGTGTACAGGCGCGCCACTTCGTACTCGTCCTTGTAGGCCATCAGCTTGAAGTAGGACTTCGCTACCGCCATCGACATCTTGCTGCCCAGGTTCTGGGCCGCTTCGAGCTTGCGCACCTTGTCGACCAGTTCCAGGTATTGCGCGGCATAGGCGGCGTTCTGGTAGCCGGTCAGGAACTCGACGCGCTTCTTGATCACGCTGTCCAGGCTCTGCGGCATCTGCACGACGATGGCTTGCGCAGGGGTGGCGGTCTTCTCGACGCGTTTCAGGTCGATGGCGGCGCGGCGACCCCACAGGAAGCTGCGCTTGTTCGAGGCGACGGCCACGCCGTTCAGTTCGATCGCGCGCAGCAGCGAGGCTTCCGACAGCGGAATCAGGCCCTTCTGCCAGGCGTAACCCATCATGAACAGGTTGGCGGCGATCGAGTCGCCCATCAGTGCAGTCGCCAGTTTGGTAGCGTCGATGAAGTCGACACCGGATTCGCCGCCCACGGCTTCCGCGATCAGCGAACGCACCTGCGCGGCCGGGAATTCCCAGTCTCTCTGCTGGGCGAAGGTGCCGGTCGGCTGCTCGTGCAGATTGACCACGACCGTGGTGCGGCCCGGGCGCATCTTCGAGATCGCGTCGGAGGCGCCGGCGGTCAGCATGTCGCAGCCCAGCACCAGGTCGGCTTCGCCGGTGGCGATGCGCTGGGCGCGCAGGCGTTCCGGCGTCTCGGCGATCTTCACGTGCGAGGTGACGGAACCGTTCTTCTGGCTCATGCCGGTCATGTCCAGCACCGACGCGCCTTTACCCTCGAGGTGGGCCGCCATGCCCATCAGCGCGCCGACGGTGATCACGCCGGTGCCGCCGATGCCGTTGATCAGGATGTTGTACGGCGCAGCGATCGACGGCAGCGCCGGCGCCGGCAGGGTGTCCCAGCCATCGTCCGTGCCTTCTTTCGCGACGCCGGCCTTGTTCTTCTTGAGCGTACCGCCTTCGACGGTCACAAAACTCGGGCAGAAGCCTTTGGCGCACGAGTAGTCCTTGTTGCAGGACGACTGGTCGATGGCGCGCTTGCGGCCGAATTCCGTTTCCTTCGGCAGGATCGAGACGCAGTTCGACTGCACGCCGCAATCGCCGCAGCCTTCGCACACGGCTTCGTTGATCACCATCCGCTTGTTCAGGTCCGGGAACTCGCCCTTCTTGCGGCGGCGGCGCTTTTCGGCGGCGCAGGTCTGGTCGTAGATCAGGACCGTCACGCCCGGCAGCTCGCGCAGTTCGCGCTGGATGTCGTCCATGTGCTTGCGGTCGTGGATGGTGACCAGTTCCGGCAGCGCCGAGCGGTCTTCGTAGCGGGACAGGTCTTCGGTGACGAGGGCGATGCGTTTGACGCCTTCGGCCGCCATCTGCTGGGCGATCAGCGGCACCGAGGTGACGCCGTCGACCGGCTGGCCGCCGGTCATCGCGACCGCGTCGTTGTACAGGATTTTATAAGTGATGTTGACCTTGGCCGCGATCGCCGCGCGGATCGCCAGATAGCCCGAGTGGAAGTAGGTGCCGTCGCCCAGATTCTGGAACACGTGTGGCACTTTCGAGAACGCAGCCTGGCCGATCCAGGGCGTGCCTTCGCCGCCCATGTGGGTGGTCAGCTTGTTCATCTCCGGGTAGATCGAAGTCGCCATCACGTGGCAGCCGATGCCGGCCAGCGCGAAGGAACCGTCCGGCACTTTGGTCGAGGTGTTGTGCGGGCAGCCGGAGCAGTAGAAGGCCGGGCGGAAGGGCGTGGTGACCGCTTTCATCAGCACCGCATCCTTCGCTTCCAGGAAAGCGAGACGAGCCTTGATCAGGTCGCGCGTGCGGTCTTCCAGGTTCAGGCGCGCGATGCGGCCGGCGATCACGCGCGCGACTTGCGCGACCGAGAAGTCGGCCTTCGGCGGCAGCAGCCATTCGCCGCGCGGCGAGACCCACTCGCCCTTGTCGTCGAACTTGCCGACGATGTGCGGACGGACGTCGTCGCGCCAGTTATACAGCTGCTCCTTGAGCTGGTATTCGACGACCTGGCGCTTTTCTTCGACCACCAGGATCTCTTCCAGGCCCTGGGCGAATTCGCGCACGCCCTCCGGTTCCAGCGGCCAGATCATCGCGACCTTGTACAGGCGCAGGCCGACCTGGGCCGCCATCGCTTCGTCGATGCCCAGTTCTTCCAGCGCTTCCAGCACGTCGACATAGGATTTGCCGGACGCGATGATGCCGAGTTTGGCGTCCGGGCTGTCGATCGTGACGCGATTCAGTTTGTTTTCGCGGGCGTAGGCCAGGGCCGCGTAGATCTTGTAGTCCTGCATCAGCGCTTCCTGGGTGCGCGCCTGCTGGCCCAGCGGCACGGACGACAGGCGCGTATTCAGGCCGCCTTCCGGCATCGCGAAGTCCTGCGGCAGTTTCACGTCGACGCGGAACGGATCGGCATCGACCGAGGCGCTCGATTCGACGGTATCGGCCAGCGCCTTGAAGGCCACGGCCACGCCGGCGTAGCGCGACATCGCCCAGCCGTGCACACCCAGATCCAGGTATTCCTGCACGTTCGACGGGTAGAGCACCGGGATCATGCAGGCGGCGAAGATGTGGTCCGACTGGTGCGGCAGGGTCGAGGAGTAGGCGCCGTGGTCGTCGCCGGCCACCAGCAGCACGCCGCCGTGTTTCGCGGTGCCGGCGTGGTTCATGTGTTTGAAGACGTCGCCGCAGCGGTCCACGCCCGGGCCCTTGGCGTACCACATGGCGAACACGCCATCGTGCTTGGCCGGGCCGATCAGGTCGACGGTCTGGGTGCCCCAGACGGCGGTCGCGGCCAGGTCTTCGTTCACGCCCGGCACGAACTGGATGCTCTTCGCTTCCAGGTGCCCCTTGGCCTTCCACAGGTTTTCATCGAGGCCGCCCAGCGGCGAACCGCGGTAGCCCGAGATGAAGCCGGCCGTGTCCAGGCCCGCGGCTTCGTCGCGGATCTTCTGGATCATCGGCAGGCGCACCAGCGCCTGGATCCCGGACAGGAAGATCTTGCCGTCGGTGGCCGTGTACTTGTCGTCGAGGCTGACGTCTTTCAGGACGGGGGTAGCGGGAGCGGCAGGCGTGGCAGGCGCAGGCGCGCCCTGGCCCAGGATGGTGTCAGGCATGGAGTCTCCAAATGGTGTTCAGGTAGGACCGTGGCGGGCGTCGCGCCGGGTAGGCGCTGGCTGAAACGGACCGGATTATGCTTTTTTAGCTTTGGCCGGCAGTGTAGAGACAAGCTGACGTATACGGAAATACGGAATGGGGATGGGGGTATAAGAAAAAATGATGGCTACTTAAGACGCGGCCAGCGCCCGCGCGCCGATCCAGGCGCCGCTGGCGCACAGCTCCGCCGCCACTTGCGCCACCAGGCGGCTGACGGCGGCTGCGGCGTTGGTCAGCGGGATGTTTTTCGAAGTGCACAGCGCCACCGTGCGCGCGATCGACGGGCTGTGGATGGAGAGGGCGCGCATCGCCCCGCGCTCGACTTCTGCCTGCACCGGCGCCACCGGCAGGATGGTCGCGCCCATGCCGGCCAGGATCGCCGATTTCAGGATCGCGATCGAGTTGATCTCGATGACGTCGCGCGTGTGCAGGCCGGCGGCGCGCGCCGTGCTCTCGATGCGCGGGCGCACGCCGTGCTGCAGGCCGGGCAGGATCAGGGTCGCTTCCAGCGCCTCGGCCAGGCTCAGGCTGTCGCGGCCCTCGGCCCAGGGCGCATCGTCACGGCAGATGAAGCGCAATTCTTCCTCGACCAGCGGGGTGGTGGCGAAGCTGGCCAGCTGGCCGTCGTCGAGCAGCACGGCGAGGTTGACGCGGCCGGCGCGCAGCTGCTCGGCCAGGTTGCCGGTCAGTTCCTCGGTCAGCTGCAGGGTGATTTCGGGATAGCGTTGGCGGATTGCGGTCAAGAGGGGCAGGGCCAGCGCGCCCGAGATACTGTGCGGCAGGCCGAGCGTGACGCTGCCGGATGGCCGCTCGGCCGACTGGGTGACGGCCGCCTGCGCATCGGCGACCTGCTTCAGGATCGCCAGCGCATGTTCGTAGAAGACCTTGCCGGCATCGGTGCTGACCACGCCCTGCGCCGAGCGGTGCAGCAGTTGTGCGCCGAGTTCGCCCTCGAGCTGGCGCAACTGCTGGGTCAGCGCTGGCTGCGCCACGTGCAGCACCAGCGCCGCACGCGAGAGTGAGCCGTGATCGACGATGGCAACGAAGTAGCGGAGCTGACGAAGTTCCATAAAGAAATGGATGTATCTTTAAGGATACACAAATAGGTAATAAAATTTACTTGAGGCAACTTGGTAGCTGAACAGTTGCTATACTGAAAGCGCGTCGAAACGCGGCGAGATTAACATACCCCCTGTTTTATCCCCATGCTTAAGAAAATCGATTCCTCACAGCTTCGCGTGGGGATGGCCATCCATGACCTCGATTGCGGCTGGATGGAGCATCCCTTCGTCCGAAACCGCTTCGTCATCACCACCGAAGACGAGGTCCGCAAGGTCCTGCATGCCGGCATCCGCGGCGTGACCATCGATTGCAGCAAAGGCCTGGACGTGGGCGATGCGCCGACCGTCGAGGAAGCGGCGGCAGTGGTGGAGGCCGAAGTGGCGGCAATCGCGGCCAAGCCGGTGGCGCCGCTGCGCACCACGCTGGCCGAGGAGTTCGACCGCGCCGTCGCGATCCGCCGCCAGGCCGCGGGCCTGGTGAAGACCGTGATGCAGGATGCGCGCCTGGGCAAGGCGGTGGAGGTGGACAAGGTGTCGCCGGTGGTCGAGAACATCACGGCTTCCATCCTGCGCAACGCCAGCGCCTTGCTGGGCCTGTCGTACATCAAGAACAAGGACGACTACACCTTCCTGCATTCGGTCAGCGTGTGCACGCTGCTGGTCGCGTTCTGCCGCTCGCGCAAGATGGATGACGAGACCATCTACCAGGCCGGCATCGGCGGCCTGCTGCACGATACGGGTAAGGCGCTGGTGCCGGACCATATCCTGAACAAGCCCGGCCGCCTGACCGACGAGGAGTTCGACATCGTGCGCCGCCATCCGCGCGACGGCTACGACATTCTGCGCCGTTCGCCGGAAATCGGCGCGATCCCGCTCGATATCACGCTGCACCACCACGAGCGGCGCGACGGCACCGGCTATCCGGACCGCCAGGGCGCCGAGCAGATCAGCGAGCTGGCGCAGATGGCCGCCATCGTCGACGTCTACGACGCGATCACGGCCGACCGCTGCTATCACAAGGGCATGCCGGCGGCGGAAGCGCTGCGCAAGATGTACGAGTGGAGCAAGTTCCACTTCAATCCCACGCTGACCCAGGAGTTCATGCGCTGTGTCGGCATCTACCCGGTCGGCACCATGGTGCTGCTGGAATCGGGCCGCCTGGGTGTGGTGGTCGAGCCGCACGAGACCAGCCTGCTGACGCCGAAGGTCAACGTGTTCTTCAGCACCAAGAGCCAGATCTACATCAAGCCGGAAACGGTCGACCTGTCGCGCGGCCTCGGCTTCGGCGGCGGCGACAAGATCGTGCGCCACGAATCGCCCGAGAAGTGGAAGGTGGACCCGATGCGCTTCATGGCGCTGGCGTAGCCAACGCGGCGGCATTCATTTAAAAGAATTCAGAAGAATTCGGCGGTGTCGTTCGACGCCACCGCCTGCAGCACACCGTGCGAGACCAGGTCGTCGTAGTGGCAGGCCTGGTTGCGGCCATTGCTCTTGGCGTAGTACAGCGCCTGGTCGGCGTGACCCAGGGTCACCACCGGCGATTCGTAGGCGCTGATGCTGACAAACCCCACGCTGACCGTCACCCGGCCCACCTGCGGAAACTCGTGGTTCTCGACATTGGTGCGGAAGCGTTCGATGATCTTCCATGCGTTTTCCAGCGTGGTCGAGCGCAATAACACCACGAATTCCTCGCCGCCGAAGCGGAACACCCGATCCTGGACCCGGAACGACGACTGCAGCAGGTTGGCGATCAGGATCAGCACCTCGTCGCCGTACAGGTGGCCGAACTTGTCGTTGACGGCCTTGAAGTGGTCGACGTCGACTACCGCCAGCCACTGCTTTTCCGGACCATGCAGCTGGCGCCGCTCGGCCGTGCCGGGCAGGCGCGGATCCTGTTCGTGGGTGCTGTGCAGCATGCGCGCCAGCTGGTCGTCGAAGGTCTTGCGGTTGAGCAGGCCGGTGAGCGAGTCGCGCTCGCTGTAGTCCAGCAGGTTCTGGAAATTGCGGTAGACGCCGACGATGCCGCCGACGGTGTGGATGGTATCGCTGCTGAAGGGCTGGTCGTTGCGCAGCTCCAGGCAGGTGCTGGCCTTGTCGCCGAACCAGATCGGCAGCCACAGGATACGGCTGCCATCGACGCCGGACTCTTCGGCGCTGGTGCGGTGTTCGACCAGGCAGCGCGCCAGTTCCGGGCTCAGGGGTTCGCCGAGAACGCCTTCGTGGACGTCTTCCAGACGCGCTTCGCCGCCGGCCTGGATCGATGCACGAGAACGCAGGTACTGCTGTCCAGCCACGGTGGCAATGCTCAGGATGCGCGTCTGCGCGGCGCCGGCCAGTTCCTGCACTGCCGAAATCACGGAAATGTCGAGCATCGCGTGATCGCGGTGGCCGGTCATGTCCACCATGTGTTTCAGAAGCGAGTCCATGTCGTTCTCAGCAATGTAATCCACCGACCTGCCGGCTCGGAGCAGACGCCGTCGCGTTCGCAGGTATCTGGCATGTCACAAAGAGCAAGCGAAACAGCATATAGGCTTTTTGTATTCTATGCAATTATGCAAAAGCAATTTTTTTGTCCTCAAGGGATTTTCGCAAGAATCGTGGCGAGCTGGCTCCCCCTGACAAGGGGTGAGTGATTCTAATCGACAAGAAATAGTGCTCTCTGGAAAACTTGCGTGTAGTCAACTTGCCGTGCGGCATCATCTCCTATAGTGAACTCACTGGCCAACGCGGAGCAGCAAGCCGCAGAAAGCAACAAGTAGTACATCCGGCCAGGTTTGTACTTACTAACCTACCATATGGGAGTAAATCATGAGCAACTTCATCTCCGCAGTCAAAGACTTCGTTGCTGACGAGAACGGTGTGACGGCCATCGAGTACGGCCTGATCGCTGCGCTGGTCGGTGTCGGGATCATTGTCGGCGCGACTGCCCTGGGTAGCAAACTGGGCAAGCTGTTCGGTGACATCGGTACCAAAGTGGGTGTGACTGTGTAACACCTGATGTGCAAGACCCTCCTGGCGCTTTTGCCGGAGGGTCTTTTTGCTGCAAGACAGTAGCCTGGACGGTTTGTGGACAGCCTTGTTCGGCCAGCGCTGTTTTCATTGATCTTCCTTATTGGAGCATGTCATGAGTAAGTTCATCTCCGCAGTTAAAACGCTTGTCGATGACGAGAGCGGCGTGACCGCCATCGAATACGGGCTGATCGCCGGACTTGTCGGTGTGGCAATCATCGCCGGGGCCACTGCCCTGGGCACCTCGCTCAACAAGTTGTTCGACGATATCGGCACCATGCTGGCCGGCATAACGGTCTGAGCGCCATCTACAGGTCCCGGGCGCCACGTCCGCAGGATCTTTTGCTCTGGAGGAGCTATGCCTATTGACGCATATCTCGAGGTAGGCCTGCTACTGCTGGTGAGCATTGCGGCCATCGACGACCTGGCGACGCGCCGCATTCCCAATCGGTTGTTGCTTGTCAGTCTTGCCGGGGCGCTGCTGCTGCGCTTGTTCTCTGCCCATCCGGGTGCATCCTTGCTGGCCGCGCTTGGCGGCATGGGCACGGGATTGGCGCTGTTCTTGCCGCTTTACCTATTACGCGGCATGGCCGCTGGCGACGTCAAGATGATCATGGTGGTCGGGGCATTTACTGGCCCTTCCGAAGTATTCGACATCGCCGTGTTGAGCTGGTGCGCCGGCGGTGTGATGGCAGTGTTGCTGGTGCTGGTCAACCGGCGACTGGGCCTGGTCGTGGGCAATCTCGCACGGATGCTGCGCGGCGCCATGACGCCGGGAATGGGAATCGTTGCGTCGGCGACGCAGCCCAGTGCCGGTTCGATGCCTTACGGCCTGGCGATCGCGGCGGGCACGATCGTGTTCCTGGTCCGCCAATACGGTTGAGCCCGCCTTCTTGGTAAAACGCAAAAGCGGGCTTATGTCCCATCGCTAGAATCAATTCTGACCCGTTTCGGAAAACATGTAGTTTTCAGGGGATTTCGATGATTGAAACGCTATCGACAGGCAGTACCGCGACGTTGCCGCACGCCGCGCAAGCGGTGTCGCCAGTGGGACCGGACATCGTGCCCATCCTGCCGCGCCAGGCCAAGACCGTGCGCGACACCGGCCTCGAACCACGCTTCTTGACCGACCTAGTGCTCAAGGCAATCCAGGTCGGCGGCAAGGCGCAGCTGGCGGTGCTGGCAGGCAAACTGCGCCTGTCGATCAGTGTATTGCGCGAGGTGCTCAATCCTCTGATCGCCGAGCAGCAGGTGGAAGTCGCCTGGTGCGGCGAATCCGACATCGACATGCAATACCAGCTGACCGCGACCGGGCAGCGTGGCGCTGCGGACGCCCTGACACGCTGCCGCTATGTGGGCCCGGCCCCGGTAACGCTGGCCTCGTATCGCGCGATGGTCGAGCGCCAGGCATTGCACCATGCTGACGCCGAGCGTGTCACCGTGGCCCAGCTTGCCGGTGCATTGGGCGAGGACGGATTGCCTCTGGCCACGCGCGACGTGCTGGGTGCGGCATTGTATGCTCGCCGCTCGCTGCTGCTGCATGGCCCCTCCGGCAGCGGCAAGACCCAGCTGGCACGCAAGCTCGGGCGCCTGCTGCCCGGACCGATCGCCGTGCCGTACGCCTTGATGGTCGGGCGCCAGGTGATCCGCCTCTACGATCCCGCCATCCACGTGGCGTCGCCATCGGTGCCGCGCCAGCAGGAAGAGAGGCGCAGCTGCGACGCGCGCTGGACTGTCTGCGAACGTCCGCTGGTCCACGTCGGCACCGAGCTGGGACGCGACATGCTCGACCTGCGCTTCGACAGCGACGAAGGGCTCTACCACGCGCCGCCCCACCTGCAGGCCAATAACGGCATGCTCGTGCTCGACGACGTCGGACGCCAGCGGGTACCGGCCGCCGAGCTGCTCAACCGCTTCATCGGCCCTCTCGGCACCGGCGTCGATCAACTGTCGCTGCAGGGCGGCCAGGCGGAGTCGATACCGTTCGACGTCGCCATGGTCTTCGCGACCAACCTGGATCCGTCGGCCGTGTTCGACGATGCCGCCTTGCGCCGCATCGGCTACAAGGCTGTGATCGAAGCGTGGTCGCCGAGCGCTTATCGCTCCCTGTTCCGCCGTCAGTGCCGCATGCGGCGCATCGACTACGACGACAGCGCGGTCGACTACCTGATCGAACATTTGCATGCCCGGTCGCGCCATCCGCTGCTGGCCTGTTATCCAGCCGAACTGCTGGACCGCATCGCCGACTTTGCAGGTTTTGCGGGTCACCAGCCGCGTCTGACCACCGCAACGGTCGAGCAGGCCTGGCGCAGTATGTTCATCGCCAGCAAGGAGGAGGCCTAAATGAAGAACAAGCGTGCCTTGATCGTGATGGCGGTTGCCATCCTGTTCGGCCTCGCCGCCGTGGTGTTCGCGTCGCGCTGGCTGCTGAACCAGCCGGGAAGCAGCAGTGGGCGTATCGTCGTGGCCACCGCCGACATCAGCCTCGGCCAGCGCCTGGCGCCGGACATGTTCAAGCTGGCCGAATGGCCGGCCGACAGCGTGCCGAAAGGCGCGTTTACCGATCCGCAAAAGCTCAGTGGCCGGGTGCTGAAGAGCAATCTCCTGATGGGCGAGCCGGTCAGCGAGGCCAAGCTGGCGCCGAGCGGCACGCTGGGCGGCCTGTCGGCCCTGATCAGCGAAGGCAAGCGCGCGATCACGGTACGCGTCAACGATGTCATCGGCGTGGCGGGCTTTGCGCTGCCGGGAAACTATGTCGACATTATCGTTAGTACCCAGAAAGATCCTCAGCCCGGTTCCGAAACGCGTGAGCAAAGCATTTCGAAAATCGTGCTGGAACGGATTCTGGTGCTCGCCGTCGCTCAGGAAGTGAACCGCGACGAAACCAAGCCGAAGGTGGTCAACGCAGTCACGCTCGAAGTCACGCCGGAGCAGGCCGAGAAACTCGACTTGGCGCGTAGCGTCGGCACGCTGTCGCTGGCCCTGCGCAACCAGGTCGACCCGCAGTCCGCGAGCACCGAGGGCGCTACCAAGCTGACCTTGCTGCCGGCGAACACACCGCCGATGCCGCCCAAGCCTGCGCCGAAGCCGGCGGCGGCCCGTCCGGCACTGGTGGTGGTGAAGGTGGCTGCACCGGTGAAGCGTGACTGCGCCACCGTACTCAACGGCCTGCGCATGACGCAGGAGTGCTTCTGAACCTGTCCCGGGGTGATGCCATGAACGGATGTCTGCTGCATACACCGATGTTCCGCTGCCTGCTGGCCGCCGGCCTGGCGCTCGCCGCCAGCGCCCCCGCGTCCGCTGCCAAGCAAAGCCAGGGCGCGGACAATGCGACCCAGGCTGCGCCGACGCGTACCGATGCCGGCCTGCGCTGCCAGGGGGAACCGGCAAAACCTGCTCAGCTCGCGCTGGAGCTCGGGAAGTCGAGCCTGATGCGTCTGCCCGAGACGGTTCAGCACCGCAGTGTTGGCAATCCGGCGGTCGTGCAGGCGCTGCTGGTTGCCCCCGACACGCTGTACATCGCCGGCGTCGACGTCGGCACGACCAACATGATCGTGCAGGGCAAGAGCGGCCAGTGCAGCATGCTGGACATTACGGTGGCCATGGATGCGGCGCCGCTGCGGGCGACGCTGGCTGCGGCAATGCCGGAGGAACGCGACATCAAGGTGCTGGCAGCCGGTGACACCCTGGTCCTGAGCGGCACCGTGAGCGATACCAGTGCCGTGGCGCGCGCGATCGAATTGGCCAACGCCCACGTGCGCCGGCCGCTGCGTCCGCTGCCGATGCCGGACAAGCAGGATGCAGCCGGCGGCCAGGCTGGCGCGGAATCCGGCGGCGCCGGTACTGGGCCACGCGTGGTCAACCTGTTGAGCGTCAGCGCGCCGCAGCAGGTACAGCTTGAAGTAAAGGTCGCGGAGGTCTCGAAGAGCCTGCTCGAGCGCCTGGAAGCCGGTGTCAGATGGGGCACCGCCTCGGGCAGCTGGGGCGCGGTGCTGCTGTCGAACTTCCTGTCGGGGACGACGCACGGCTCGCTGACCTTCGGGAAATCGAATGGCAACGGTGCATCGGCCGGTTTGGACAAGCAGGACAGCCTGGTGCGCGTGCTGGCCGAACCGAACGTCATGGCCATCAGCGGGCAGGAGGGCACCTTCCTGGCCGGCGGCAAATTCTATGTGCCGGTCGCGCAGGACAACAACCGCGTGACCCTCGAAGAGAAGGAGTTCGGCGTCGGCCTGCGCTTCACCCCGACCGTGCTGTCCGGGGGGCGTATCAACCTGCGTGTGGCGCCCGAGGTGTCCGAGCTGTCGCGTGAAGGCATTGGTTTGTCGGCCAACGGCGTGGCGGGCCTGGCGGTCCTGCCGGTGGTGACCACGCGGCGCGCCAGCACCACGGTCCAGCTGTATGACGGCCAGAGTTTCGCGATCGGCGGGCTGATCAAGAATAACCTGGTGACCAACCTCAAGGGCCTGCCGGTGCTGGGCGAAGTGCCCGTTCTGGGTGCGCTGTTCCGCAGCACCGATTTTCAGCAGGACCGTACCGAACTGGTGTTCGTGATTACTGCCCACCTCGTCAAGCCACTGCAGGGCCCCGGGTACCAGCTGCCGACCGACAAGGTGGGCGTTCCCTCGCGTGCCGCGCTGATGCTCGGCGGCCGCCTCGAAGGCGAAGCCCCCGCGACCACGACCGCGGCTGCATCGAACCCGGCACTGACCCCACGCCCGTCGCAGAGCGCCGGCGGCTTCGAACTGAAATAGGAGAACGCAATGTCCATCCGACGTCTTCCGATCCTGCTTGCCGTCATGCTGGGCGCATTGCTGCAAGGCTGCAGCTCGACGCCGCGCTTCAACCAGCATTTTGGCGCATCGGTACGGGCCAACCTCGCCGCCCAGGTCATCGAGCCGGCCGCCGCGGCCAACACGAATCCGGTACATGGCATGGACGGTGCTGCCGCCCTCTCGGCGCAGGAACGCTATCAACGTTCGTTCAAGGAATACGACCCCAGCGCCAACCAGCCATTGATTACCGTGAGCCGCGGTAAATGACGCGGCGCCCGCAGGCTTGGTCCTGCGGCACTTCACCCGAACCTGGCATGGACCTGCTAGAACGCCGCTCCGAGGAATCCGATGAAAGCCCTCCTGATCAGCCGCGACACTCAGCTTTACGCGGAGATCGCCTCACAAGGCGCCGCGCGTGTACCGCCGCTGAATGTGTCCGCCAGCCGTGTCAGCCTCCGTGATGCGCTCGACCGTCCGCTGGCGGAAAATCCCAGTTTGGTCATCGTCGATATCAGCGAGATGGATGTCGCCGACAGCGATCTGCTGGAGCGCCTGACCCGCCACTACGCAGCAGCGCATTTCATGCTGCTGACCGATAACCACCATCCGGAGCTCCTGATCCGCGCAATGCGCGCCGGGGTGCGCGAAGTGCTGCAGCTGCCGCTGGTGCACCGCGCGCTGCATGAGGCGATCGACCGTATCGCCGCCAGCGCCGGCGTTTCTTCGGCGCGTGACGGCAAGGTGCTCGCCTTCATCGCCTGCAAGGGCGGCAGCGGTGCGACTTTCATTTCGACAAATTTCGGCTATGCGCTGGCGACGCTGGCCGACAAGAAGGTGCTGCTGATCGACCTGCACCGCCAGTTCGGCGACGCCACGCTGTACGTGTCCGACCAGAAGCCGGCCATGACGCTGTCCGACGTATGCCAGCAGATTGCCCGTATCGACGGTCCGTTCCTGGAATCCTGCCTGGTGCACGTTGCCCCCGGATTTGGCGTACTTGCCGCAGCCGACGATCCCGGCCAGGGTATCGAAGTCAAGCCGGAACAGATCGACATCATTCTGCGCGTGGCGCGTCAGCATTACGACTTCATCCTGCTCGACGTCGGCCGCCAGATCGACGCCGTCTCGCTGCGCGCGCTCGACACCACCGACGCGATTTACCCGGTGCTGCAACTGGCGCTGCCCGATATCCGCGACGCGCGCCGCCTGCTGGATATTTTCCGTTCGCTCGGCTACGTCACCGATCACATCCGGCTGATCGTCAACCGCTACGAGAAGGGCGGCAAGCTGCGCCTGCAGGACCTGCATGCAGCGCTGGGCGCGGAAGTGCTGCATACCATCCCCAACGACTACATCGCCGTCACCGACTCGGTCAACCAGGGCATTCCGGTGCTGCAGCTGGCACGCGGCAGCGCTGCAGCGCGCAGCCTGGCCGACCTGGTCGAAGTGGTGACTGCGCGCCGCGTGACCGAAACCAAAAGCCTGTTCGACCGCCTGTTCGGGCGCGGCGACGGCGACAACTGATCTTTAAGGAATCGAACCCATGTCCCTGCGCGAGCGTTTGTCCGGAGCCGATGAGGATCGCCAGCACCAGCTTTTGCCGGAAGTGGCGCAACAGGCCTACCAGGAACTGAAGAAGACGATGCACCAGATGATCCTCGACCGGATCGACCTGGATCGCCTGAAGCGCCTGACCAGCGAACAGTTCAAGCACGAGCTGGCGCTGCTGGTCCAGCGCATCATCGAGGAAGAGCGCATCGTCCTGAACCAGCAGGAGCGGCACCATCTGGTGCTCGACATCCAGTACGAGATGCTGGGCTTTGGCCCCCTCGAACCGCTGCTGAACGACCCGAGCGTTTCCGATATCCTGGTCAACACCTACAGCAAGGTGTATGTCGAGCGGCGCGGCCGCCTGGAACTCACCGACATCACCTTCCACGACAACGCGCACCTGATGAAGATCATCGAGAAGATCGTCTCGCGCGTCGGCCGCCGCGTCGACGAATCGAGCCCGATGGTCGATGCGCGCCTGCCGGACGGGTCACGCGTGAACGCGATCATCCCGCCGCTCGCGGTCGATGGACCGCTGGTGTCGATCCGGCGCTTTGGCGCCACGCCGCTGACGGTGCAGAACCTGCTCGACTACAAGAGCGTCACGCCTCCGATGATCAAGGTCCTGGAAAGCCTGGGACTTTCCAAGATCAACATCCTGATCTCCGGCGGCACCGGCAGCGGCAAAACCACGATGCTGAACCTGATCTCCGGTTTCATTCCCGGTAACGAGCGGATCGTGACGATCGAAGATGCGGCCGAGCTCCAGCTGCGCCAGCCGCACGTGGTGCGGCTCGAAACCCGTCCGCCGAACATCGAGGGCAAGGGCGAGGTGACGCAGCGCGCGCTGGTGCGCAACTCCTTGCGTATGCGTCCCGACCGGATCATTCTCGGCGAGGTGCGCGGGGCCGAGGCACTGGACATGCTGCAGGCGATGAACACCGGTCACGAAGGTTCGCTCGCGACGATCCACGCGAATACCCCCCGCGACGCGCTCGCGCGCCTGGAGAACATGGTCGGCATGGCCGGCGTGAACCTCACGCCGCGCGCGATCCGCCAGCAGATCTGCTCGGCCATTACCGTGATCCTGCAGGCTTCGCGGCTGACCGACGGCACGCGCAAGGTCGTGAGCATGCAGGAGGTCACCGGCATGGAAGGCGACATCATCTCGATGCAGGAGATCTTCCGCTTCGAGCAGACCGGCGTGGATTCGGATGGCAAGGTGCTGGGCCATTTCTGCGCCACCGGCGTGCGCCCGCGCTTCGCCGAGCGTCTCCGGATGTTCGGCGCTCCCGTGCCCGAGGATACGTTCGACCCGGACCGTATCTTTACCTGATCGCGACCCGGAGCCGCGCATGGATATCCTCTTCTACGGTTTCGTCATCTTTCTGTTTGCTGCCGTGATCCTGGGCATCGAAGGATTCTATCTGTGGTGGGTGAGCACGCACGGCTCCGCAGCGCAGCGCGTGGCGCGGCGCCTGCAGCTGATGTCGGGTAGCGCCGGCCGCAGCGCCGAACGCATCTCGATTCTCAAGCAGCGCCGCTTCAGCCGCCATGACTTCATCGATCGCGTGCTGCAACACGTCCCCGCCGTGCACCGCATCGACCAGCTGCTGGTGCAATCGGGGTCGAAGTGGTCGGTCGGGGTTTTCATGGTGTGGTCGGGCGCCGCGCTGCTGCTGGGTGCCTTTCTGGCCGCGAGCTGGCGCCTGCCGCTGGCGATCCAGATTGCAGCCGCGCTGGTGTTTTCGCTCATTCCGATGGGCCTGGTCAGGCGTGAACGCACGCGCCGCCTGGTACGCATCGAGGAACAACTGCCGGACGCCGCCGACTTCATCGCACGCGCGCTGCGTGCCGGGCACTCCTTCACCAACGTCCTGCAGATCGTCGGGAATGAGCTGGCCGAGCCGCTCAGCAGCGAGTTCCGCATCGTGCGCGAGGAGATCAACTATGGCGTGCCGATGAGCGAGGCGCTGCACAACATGGCCGCGCGGATTCCGCTGACCGACCTGCGCTACCTGATCATCGCCGTACTGATCCAGCGCGAAACCGGCGGCAACCTGGCCGAAATCCTCGGCAATATCAGCACGATCATCCGTGCCCGCCTGAAGCTGCTGGCGCAGGTGCGCGTGTTGTCGGCCGAGGGCAGGATGTCGGCCTGGATCCTGGGACTGCTGCCGTTTGCGGTCGGCGGGATGATCGTGCTGCTCAATCCCGAGTACATCCGCGTGCTGTGGACCGACCCGGTCGGCGTCAAGCTGCTTTATTACGCCATGGCGATGATCGTCATCGGCGTGATCTGGCTGCGCAAGACAATCCGTATCCGCATCTGAGGAGGCGAAGATGACTACGCAGCAGCTGGTATTCCTGGTCTTCGTCTTCGCGGTCGTCTGCGGCCTGGCATGGCTGGGGATGGTACTGTTCGCGCCCGGCACGCTGCGCGAGCGCCTGTTCGGTTCCATGGAGCGCTCGGACGACACGTCGGCCGAGCGTGGCAAGTGGACCGAGCGGGTGGCGCGCGTGGTGCGGCCGCTGACCAAACTGTCGGTGCCGGACGAAGGCTGGGAAAAATCCACGCTGCGCGCCCGCTTCATGAATGCCGGCTGGCGCAACCCGGCGGCGCCGACGCTGTACTTCGCCTCCAAGACCGCGCTTGCGCTGGGCCTGCCCGCAATCGCCGGCATCGTGCTGTTCTTCGTGCCCGGCGCCATCGAGGGTGCGAAGATCCTGTTCGTCCTGCTGTTGGCCGCGACGCTCGGCTACTACTTGCCGAACGTGACCTTGCACCGCATCGTCGAACGGCGCAAGCGCGAGATATTCGAAAGCATCCCCGATGCGCTCGACTTGCTGACCGTCTGCGTCGAGGCCGGCCTCAGTCTCGAGCGCGGCCTGGTCAAGGTGGCGACCGAGATCCACATCAAAAGCGTGATCCTGGCGCAGGAGCTGCAAATCGTTCTGATGGAGATGCGGGCTGGCTTCACCAAGGAAAAGGCGCTGCGCAATTTCGCGTTGCGCGTCGGCCTGGACGATGTCGATGCGCTGGTCGCGATGCTGATCCAGGCGGAGCGATTCGGCACGAGTATCGGCGATGCGCTGCGGGTGTATTCGGACAACCTGCGCAACAAGCGCCGCGTAATGGCCGAGGAAGCTGCCGCGAAGATCGGCCTGAAGCTGCTGTTCCCCCTCATCTTCTGCATTTTCCCGACCTTGCTGATGGTGCTGATTGGCCCGGCCGGGATCCAGATCGCGCGCATCTTCGGTACCGTCCTCACCGAAACACATTGATTTCCAGCGGAGGCATCATGCGAGCCCGAATCCTGACCCACACCTTGCCTCTGCTGTGCAGCGGTGCGCTGCTGCTGGCCTGCAGCAGTCCGCTCGTGCGGCAGCAGGCGGCGCCGGCCGCGTCTGCTGCAGCCGCCGACGATCAATACGTCCGCGGCCGCAACCTGCACCTGGCGCACCGCTACGACGAGGCGATTCTGGCCTACCAGGCGGCCCTGCAGGCGGATGGCGGCCACGTGAACGCACGCAACGGCCTGGCAATCGCCTACGCCGAGCAGCGCGATTTCACGAAAGCGATTCCGATCTGGCGCGAACTGACGCGCGGGGCCACGATGGCATCCGGGCCCGCCACCGCCTTCCTGTTCGGGAACCTGGGTCACGCCTATTTCCTCAACGGCCAATACGACGACGCCCTCATCGCGCTGGAAAAGGCCTGCCTGCTCGATCCGCTGAACCATCGCGCCTGGCAGCGTCTCGGCGAAACCCTGCAACAGCTCGGCCAGGACGAGCGTGCGAAGCAGATGCTGCGGCAGGCCAGCGCCTTGCGCGAGCATGATTTTCGCGCGGATTATGCGGCGGCGGCGGGCGGCGCGAAGCTGCCGGCGATCGAACGCGCAGTCAAGACGACCCGGACCGTCGACCAGGACTGGGCCTTCATCGAAGTCGTCCAGAAGTCGAACGGCATGTTCGAACTGCACCGCGTGGTCCCGCCCCGCAGCGCGCCGCCGGTGACGCCGGCGATGCCCGCCGCGCCGATGGCGCCGCCGGCAAACGGCAATCCGCCCGCCGTCGCCGGGCTCGAGATCAGCAACGGCAACGGCCGCCAGGGCCTGGCCAGGCTGATGTCGCGCCAGCTGCGCGATCCGGACCTCAAGGTGGTGCGGCTGACCAACGAAAAGGGATTTGCGGTGAGCCGGACCCGGATCGAGTACCAGTCGGCCTTCCGCGGCGTGGCCGAACGGCTGGCCGAGCGCTTCGGCTCCGCCAAGCCGGTCGAGGTCAACAGCACCGGGCGCGCCAACGTGCGGCTGGTGATCGGCCACGACCTGTCGGCGGGATTGATTGCCGGCCGTGCGAATGCGGCGCCGGCGGGACAGGCAAGCGCGGCCGGCGCACCCTAGAGGGGCAGTATCGCTTTAACAACAGTAGCGGGCGACAGGCTACGCCGAAATTGGGAATAATAAAATCTCAATAATTCGGGAGAACTGCCATGGCATTTACTCGTCGTTTCCAAACCGCTATTGTCCAATCCGTTATCGCTGGCGCGCTGCTGGTCTCGGCCGTTGGTTGCGCCCCGACCCCCACCCGTGAAGGCACCGGCGAATACATCGATGACTCGATGATTACCGGTAAGGTGAAGGCCGCCTTTGCCGCCGACCCGACCGTCAAGGCGACGCAGGTTCAGGTGGAAACGTTCAAGGGTACGGTCCAGCTGAGCGGTTTCGTCGATTCGCGTGAAAGCGCCCAGCGCGCCGTCGAACTGGCGCGTGGCGTCAAGGGCGTGAAATCCGTCAAGAACGACACGGTGATCCGCTAAGCCTTCCCGCACCCGGCCGGCACGGCGGCCCAGCCGCCTGCCGGTTTACCCCCTTACTGCCAGCTCACCTTGCCGAAGCCGCTCGTGGTCGCGTTGCGGGTCACCGGCTTGCCGTAGACGGTGGCCGACCCCATGCCGTTCAGGTTGACGTTGGCCGCGGTTCTGGCGAACACGCTGGCGCCGCCCAGGCCCGACATGTCCAGATCGACCGACTCGGCACGCAGCTGCTGGGCATCGAGGCTGCCGACGCCGCCCAGGTGAGCGCGCAGCACCTTGGTCTGGCCGCTCACGCTGATCTGGCCGGCGCCGCCCAGCTTCACGTCGATGCGTTCGGCCTGGCCCGTCGTGTTCAGGGTCAGCCCGCCGACGCCGCCCAGGCGCGCATCGATATCGCGGTACTGGCCGCTGACTTTCACGGCCCCAGCGCCATCCAGCGACACCAGCAGTCTGTCGCCGCTGAAGCCCGAAACCTCGCTCTGGCCGACGCCCTCGGACACGAATTCCTGCAGGTTCGGCACCGTGAGTTCGGCGCGCAGCTCGCCCGTACTATTCCGTCCGAAGTGCATGTTGTTATTGTTCTCAGTATCGATCGTCAGGGTGTCGCCGCGCTGGGTCGTCGTGATCTTCGAGACATAGCGGCGGTCGCCCGACACCACCAGCGACGGCGCCGGCCCCTGGCGCACGTTCAGGCGGATCACGCCGCCCAGGTGGATCTTCGAGACCTTCGCATCGACCGGACGGTTTTCGCGCACGATGTCGTCCGCCCAGGCGGCATGCGTGCCGATCGAAAAAGCGGTGGCGAGGAATGCGGTGCCGAGCAGTTTGTTCATGACGTCTTCTCCAAAAGGTTTGCCGATGAATTCACTATAGGCCCGCGCCCGCTGAAACCAGCCCGGATTGCGACAGACGGCGACATCGGCGGTATGAAGCGCAGAATTCCTAGTCCTGCAGCGCATCCCAGGAGAGCGCGAAACGTGCCAGGTATTTCTTCAGCCGGTCGGCATCGTTCGGCTGGCGCTTCGCAGTGCGCGAGACCGCGAACAGCTTGCGGCCCGCATCCGACAGCGATTTCGCTTGCCGGCAGACCTTGACCACCGCCTGCAGCTGCAGCGCGTCGAACGGGTCCAGCGCCGCGAGCGCATCCGCGCCGAGCAGCGCCTCCAGATCGGCGTCCGCCGTGTCCGCCGGCGCCTCGCGGAACGGTTGCCAGAAGCGCTGCAGGCGCAGGCTTTCCGCTTCGACGATCTCGTTGGTGATGCGGCCCGCCTCGGCCAGCGTGGCCATGCGCATCACCGAGGCCGACAGGTCGCGGAAGTTGCCGGTCCAGCGCGCCGCGTCCGACATCGCGAAGCGCATGTAGCGGTCGCGCGCCTCCTTGTTGAAGCGGACCATCTGGCCATGCTCGGCGCCGAATTCGCGCAGCAGGTAATCGATGTTCGGCTCGATGTCTTCGCGGCGCTCGACCAGCCCGGGCAGCTCGTAGGTCCAGAGGTTGATGCGGGCGAACAGGTCGTCGCGGAAGCGGCCGCGCGCCACTTCGCGCGCCAGGTCGCGGTTGGTGCCCGCGATCAGCTGGAAGTCGCTGTGCACTTCATGGTCGCCGCCGACCGGCAGGAAGCGCTTTTCCTCGATCGCCTTCAGCAGCATGGCCTGCTCGTCCAGACCCAGTTCGCCGATCTCGTCGAGGAACAGCAGGCCCTTGTCGGCGGTGCGCAGCAGCCCGGCGCGGCTTGACGCCGCCCCCGTGAACGCGCCCTTGGTATGGCCGAACAGCGTCGACCCCGCGCCGTCGCCGTGCAGGGTCGCGCAGTTGATCTCGACAAAGGCGCCATCGACCTGGCGGCGCGCCTTTTTCAGCGCATACAGACGCCGCGCCAGGAAGGACTTGCCGGCGCCGGTCGGCCCCATCAGCAGCATCGGCGCCTTCGACTTGATCGCGACCCGCTCGATCTCGTCGATCATCGCGTTGAAACGGCCGTTGCGCGTGGCGATGCCGGACTTCAGGAAGGCCACCCCCTCTTGCTGCTCGCGCGAGAAGCGCTGGGCGATCTGGTCATACTTCGACAGGTCGAGGTCGATCAGCGCATAGCTGCCCGGCTCTCCGGGCGTATGGCGCCGCGGCGGCGAAGTCTGGAGCAGGCGGCCCGGAAAATAATTCGCTTCCGTCATCAGGAACAGGCAGATCTGCACGACGTGGGTGCCGGTCGTGATGTGGACCCAGTACTCCTCGTTCTCCGGATCGAAGGGATAGGTCTTCGCAAAATCGAACAGCGCACCGTAGACCTGCTCGAAGTCCCAGGGATCGTCGATCTCGATATGATGCGGCACGACCGTTGTCTCCGGCGAGACCGCCCCGATATCCTGGCCTACCAGCGTGACCAGCGCCTGCATCTGGCCGTTGTACAGCAGCTCGATGCGGTCGACGACCACGTCTTCATGCTGGGTCAGCGCGACTGTCGGCCGCCATTTCTCCCAGCGTGCGCTGCCTTTGCCGCTGTCGAGCTGGGTGCCGACGAAGCCGATCACCACGATCTTTTTGCTTTTCATTGTATAAAACCTTATCCTGAAATATAAATTTATCATATTTCCGAATGGAAGAGGTCTCACAAGATTCCACCCTTTGCCTCTAGCATTTCCTTATTAATCAATTACTTGCTTCCTTGCCTGAGCCCAGCCAGATGACCTGGCACGCCGATTGCAATAGATAAGGTACAAACGAGGACAAGAGGAGCGAAAAATGGGCTGGATCATCAGCGTCGGCAAGGCCGGTGCAAAGGGCAGGGCGGGGAGCGCACAGGCGGTATCGCTGCGCATGGACGTGCAGGGCATGGCGGCCCAGGTCAGGATTTATCCGGCCGCCGGGCAGACGGCATCCGATGCCGCCGAGACGCTGCCGGCCTGGCAGGCGCAGCGCGTCTGGCAAAACGTCCTGACCACTCTTGTCGGGCACTGAGAACACCCTATACCGTCATACGGAAGAGAGAAAACCATGAACAACGAACACTACGATGTCCTGAACGTGGACGGCGGCAGCCCGGTCAAGATGTGGACCCGCGGCGTGCCGGTCGAGGAAGAAGCGAAGCGCCAGCTGGCCAACACCGCGCGCATGCCCTTCATCTATAAACACATGGCGGCAATGCCCGACGTCCACGTCGGCAAGGGCTCGACCATCGGCAGCGTGATCCCGACCCTGGGCGCGGTGATCCCGGCCGCGGTCGGCGTCGACATCGGCTGCGGCATGATGGCCGCGAAGACGACCCTGAGTGCCAACGACCTGCCCGACAACCTGGGACCGCTGCGCAGCGCGATCGAGCGCTCGGTGCCGCACGGGATGTCGCCCAAGACGCGCGGCCGGGGTGGCAAATTCGAGGGCCGCGACAAGGGCTCGTGGGAGACCCCGCCAAGCGCCGTCGACGCCGCCTGGACGACGCTGAAGGATGAATTCAATGTCATCTGCCAGAAGACCCCGAAGCTGAAGAACACCAACAACTACAAGCACCTGGGCACGCTGGGCAGCGGCAACCACTTCATCGAGATCTGCCTGGACGAGCAGGGCTTCGTGTGGTTCATGCTGCACTCCGGTTCGCGCGGCGTCGGCAATGCGATCGGCAGTCACTTCATCGAAGTGGCCAAGCAGGACATGCGCACCCACTTCGCGAACCTGCCGGACCAGGACCTGGCCTACCTGAAGGAAGGCACGCAGCATTACGACGATTACGTCGAGGCGGTCGGCTGGGCCCAGAAGTTCGCGCGCATGAACCGCGAGGTGATGATGCAGAACCTGATCGCGGCCGTGCGCACGGTGATCAGCAAACCCTTCGAGACCCACGTCGAAGCGGTGAACTGCCACCACAACTACGTGCAGAAGGAGCAGCACTTCGGCAAGGACGTGCTGGTGACGCGCAAGGGCGCGGTGTCGGCGCGCGCCGGGGAACTCGGCATCATTCCAGGCTCGATGGGCGCGAAGAGCTATATTGTGCGGGGCAAGGGCAATCCGGAGAGTTTCAACAGCTGCAGCCACGGCGCCGGCCGCACCATGAGCCGCACCGAAGCCAAGCGCCGCTACTCAATCGAGGATCAGGTCAAGGCCACTGAAGGCGTCGAGTGCCGCAAGGACGAAGGCGTGATCGACGAGATCCCGATGGCCTACAAAGACATCGACGCGGTGATGCAGGCGCAGAGCGACCTGGTCGAAGTGGTGCACACGCTCAAGCAGATCGTGTGCGTAAAAGGATAAGAAGAAGGGAAGATCATGATCGAACTCGATGGCGCGACCGGCGAAGGCGGCGGCCAGATCCTGCGCACCTCGCTGACGCTGGCGATGATCACCGGGCGGCCTTTCCGCATCCGCCAGATCCGCGCGCGCCGCGCCAAGCCCGGCCTGATGCGCCAGCACTTGGTGGCGGTGCAGGCAGCAAGCCAGATCTGCGGTGCGCAGGTCAGCGGCGCGACGGTCGGCAGCCAGGAGCTCGAGTTCGTGCCCGGACCGATCCGGGGCGGCGACTACCGCTTCGCGATCGGCACCGCCGGCAGCTGCACGCTGGTGCTGCAGACCGTGCTGCCGGCATTGCTGACAGCTGACCGCCCTTCGACCCTGCACCTGTCCGGCGGTACGCACAACCCGATGGCGCCGCCGGTGCAGTTCCTGCAGCGCGCCTTCTGCCGCCTGCTGGCCGAGATGGGCGCGCAGGTCGAGGTGCACATCGAACGTTTCGGCTTTTATCCGGCCGGCGGCGGCGAGGTCGTCGCCAGCGTCAAGCCTTGCGCCCGGCTGCAGCCGCGCAGCTGGATGGAGCGCGGCGAACGCAAGGCGGCGTATGCCGAATCCTTCATCGCCGGCATCCCGCCGCGGGTCGCGCAGCGCGAACTCGAGTGCGTGGGCAAAGCCATGAACTGGGGAGAGGAGCAGCTGCTGGCGCGGCGTCTGCCGGACAATCAGGGGCCCGGCAACGCACTGATGCTGACCCTCGAATACGCGCACACCACCGAGGTGTTCACGGCCTTCGGCGAAAAATCCGTCTCGGCCGAGAACGTCGCGCGCCAGGCCGTGCAGCGCGCCCGCCAGTTCCTGTGCACGAAGGCGGCGGTCAGCGAATACCTGGGCGACCAGCTGATGCTGCCGCTGGCGCTGGCAGGGGGCGGCGGCTTCACGGTGGACGAGGTGTCGATGCATGCGCGCACGAATGCCGGCGTGATCGAACTGTTCCTGCCGGTGCGCTTCGCCTTTGGCAGGCACGATGAGGTCGACGCCGTCACGGTCCACCCCCGCTGAACAGTTTAACGGCGGCGGCGCAGGCCCAGCGCGAACACGCCGGCGCCGAGCAGGGCCAGCGACGCCGGCTCCGGCACGTCGGCGGCCGGCTCGATCGCATTGACGCGGAAGGCGGCGACGGTCGAGTTATAAAAATCGTCGCCGATAGTGCCGTCGAGTCCCGTGAATGCGCCCTGCGACCACGCGGCATTGTCGTTATTGAAGTAGAAGCTCTGGTTCGACGGGCCGTTGAACCAGAACTCGATCAGGTAGTTCGTTCCCGCATCGAGCGTGAGCTGGTCGAAGCCGTAATCGATCCATTCGAAGCCATTGGTGGAGACGGTCGAGCCGCCCGAGGCCAGCAGCCTGGTGCGGGAGAACACATCGGTCGGCGACGAGATTTCGGAGACGGCAAAACTGAGGTCGGTGTTCGTCAGATCGAGCCAAGCGCCGACGCTGGAAAGCATCTGCGTCGAGCTGACCGTGAAGCCGATGCCGCGGTGGTTGTCCCAGCCTTCGTTGGCGTTGTTCGTGTAGACCTGGCCCGTCGCGTCGTTGGCAGGGGTGAAGGCGATGGGCGCGGCAGCGGCCAGGCCGCTGGCGAAGATCAGAGCGCCTACCAAGCCGGTCTGCAGAATTTTCTTTAACATCGATGTCTCCTGTTATGTCGTGGTTGGAGACTATTGATCAGCAAAAATAATGCCAGAAAGTTTTTATCGTTTTAAAACAAAAACTTAACGCTTTGGAAACGATTCCACACGCTGATTTGTAAAATGTACCGACAGAAAACAAAAAGCCCAACCAAAAGGCTGGGCTCAATGCGTGATACTTTGGTGCCGGCTGCAGGACTCGAACCCGCCACCTGATGATTACAAATCAACTGCTCTACCTGATGAGCTAAGCCGGCAATATGGCCAGAATTATACCCTTATTTGATCCTGGTCAACGTCGGACGGCCGCCTTTTTTGGGCGGTTCGTCATTGTCGTCGGGTAGATGCGACACCTCTGCCGTCACGCCATTCGTTTTACCGGGCACGGGAGCCAGGCCGAGGGAAGGGGCGCTGGCCGGTTCGATCGCCGGCGCCGGTGGCGGCGCCATGTCGGCCGCGGTGGTGCTGACGTCGAAGGCCATGCCCTGGCCGTTTTCGTTGGCGTAGATCGCCAGTACGTTCTGCACTGGAATGTACAGCTCGCGCGAGACGCCGTTGAAACGCGCCCGGAAAGTGATCGCGTCGTTGTCCATCTTCAGCCCGGACGTCGCGCCATAGCTGATGTTGAGGATGATCTCGCCCTTTTTCACGTATTCCATCGGAACCGTGGTCGCGGCGTCGACCTTGACCGCCAGGTAAGGCGTGTAGCCGCTGTCCGTGCACCATTCGTAAATGGCGCGCAGCAGGTAGGGCTTGGTGGAGATATCTGGCATGTTCAGGATCAGAATGCTTACAAGTTGTTACACGCCAGTGTAATCCGATTCGCCGGATGGCGTCGGAAACTGGCGTGCAACGGTGCGGCTGGACTGCGCGGCTTGGCGGCGCAGCTTAGCGGCGCATGACCTTTTCCGAAGGCGTCAGCGCTTCGATGTAGGCCGGACGCGAGAAGATGCGCTCGGCGTACTTCATCAGCGGCGCGGCGGTCTTCGACAGCTCGATGCCGTAGTGATCCAGGCGCCACAGCAGCGGCGCGATGGCGACGTCCAGCATCGAGAATTCGTCACCCAGCATGTACTTGTTCTTCAGGAACAGCGGGGCCAGCGTGGTCAGGCGGTCGCGGATTTCGGCGCGTGCCTTGTCGTGGCTCTTGTCGCCGACCTTGCTGCGTTCGTTCTCGAGCGTGTTCACGTGCACGAACAGCTCTTTCTCGAAGTTGAACAGCATCAGGCGGGCACGGGCGCGCATCAGCGGGTCGGCCGGCATCAGCTGCGGATGCGGGAAGCGCTCGTCGATGTACTCGTTGATGATGTTCGATTCGTACAGGATCAGCTCGCGCTCGACCAGGATCGGCACCTGGCCGTACGGGTTCATCGTCGAGATGTCTTCGGGCTTGTTGAACAGGTCCACGTCGCGCACTTCGAAGTCCATGCCCTTTTCGAACAGGACCAGACGGCAGCGCTGGGAGAACGGGCACGTGGTGCCGGAGTAGAGAACCATCATGGTTTATAGTTCCTTCAAGAAACAAAGGGGTGAAGCCCAAACGGCTCACCCCAGGATAATAATTGCCCGCATTATAACCGGGCAATCAAATCACTTTACGTCTTTCCAATAAGAAGCGTTCAAACGCCACGCAAGGAAAGCGAAACAAGCAAGGAACAGCAACACGATCGCACCGAGGCGCTTGCGCAGATCCTGCACCGGCTCCGCCATCCAGTTCATGTAGGCGACCAGGTCGGCCACCTGGGTATCGAACTCCTGCGAGCTCAGCTGGCCTTTGCTGACCTCCTCGAAACCGGCGAACCTGTGCACCTTCTTGCCGTGCTCGTGCGGATCGTCTTCCTCGACCATCTTGGCGGTGCGCACGCCCTGCAGCTGCCACAGGACGTGCGGCATGGCGACGTTCGGCACCACCATGTTGTTCCAGCCGGTTGGGCGGGAATCGTCCTTGTAGAAAGTACGCAGATAAGTGTACAGGTAGTCGGCGCCGGAACCGGCGCCGGATGCGCGTGCGCGCGTGATCACCGACAGGTCCGGCGGTACTGCACCGAACCAGGCTTTCGCGTCCGCAGGGCGCATCGCGATGGTCATCATGTCGCCCACCTTCTCGCCGGAGAACAGCAGGTTGTTCTTGATCTGGTCTTCGGACAGGCCCAGATCACGCAGGCGATTGTAGCGCATCGCCGACGCCGAATGGCAGTTCAGGCAGTAGTTGACGAACAGCTTGGCGCCATTCTGCAGCGAGGCGACGTCGTTGCGTTCCGGTGCGCGGTCCAGCGGGAACGTGCCTTCGTTCGCAAACACGAAGCCCGGCAGCAGAGCAAGGACCGCGAGTATCTTCTTCAAAAATTTCATGGTTGTCCTTTTCCGTGGCGATCAATGAGGAGTGAAGGTCACGCGGTTCGGAACCGGTTTGAACCGGCCCGAGGCGCTCCACCACGGCATCAGGAGGAAGAAACTGAAGTAGATCAGGGTGCAGGCCTGGGCGATCAGCGTGTACGCCGGGGTCGGCAGCTGGGTACCGAGATAGCCCAGCGCAACGAAGACGATGCCGAACACGATGTACACGTACTTGTGCCAGTCCGGACGATAGCGGATCGACTTCACCGGCGAATGGTCCAGCCACGGCAGCAAAGCCAGGATCACGACCGACGAGCCGAACAGCACCACGCCCCACACCTTGGCATCCAGGAACAGCATGCCGATCTCCAGCACCACGGCGATGGCGGTGATGACGATCTTGGTTTTATAGGACAGGCGCGAACGCAGCCAGATGAACACGACGTAGGCGGCGACGCCGGCCATCACCACCCACATGAAGTCGGAGGTGGTGGCGCGCAGCACCGAGTAGAACGGCGTGAAGTACCAGGTCGGCGCGATGTGCGGCGGGGTCTTCATCGAATCGGCCGGGATGAAGTTGTTGTACTCCAGGAAGTAGCCGCCCATCTCGGGCGCGAAGAAGATCACCGCGCTGTAGATGAACAGGAACATCGAGACGCCGAACAGGTCCTTGGTGGTGTAGTAGGGGTGCGACGGGATCATGTCGACGCCGTGGCCGTCCGGACCGATGTTTTCCTTCACTTCGATGCCGTCCGGGTTGTTCGAGCCGACTTCGTGCAGCGCGATCAGGTGCGCGGCCACCAGGCCCAGCAGGACCAGCGGAATCGCGATCACGTGGAAGGCGAAGAAGCGGTTCAGGGTCGCATCGGACACCACGTAGTCGCCGCGGATCCACAGCGACAGGTCCGGGCCGATCAGCGGGATCGCGCTGAACAGGTTGACGATCACCTGGGCGCCCCAGTACGACATCTGGCCCCACGGCAGCAGGTAGCCGAAGAAGGCTTCCGCCATCAGGCACAGGAAGGTGGCGAAGCCGAACAGCCAGATCAGCTCGCGCGGCTTGCGGTAGGAACCGTACAGCAGCGCACGGGTCATGTGCAGGTAGACCACGATGAAGAACATCGAAGCGCCGGTCGAGTGCATGTAGCGCACCAGCCAGCCCCACGGGACTTCACGCATGATGTATTCGACCGAACCGAAGGCCAGGTTGGCGTCCGGTTTGTAATGCATGGTCAGGAAGATGCCGGTGACGATCTGCAGCACCAGAATCAGCATGGCCAGCGAGCCGAACAGGTACCAGATGTTGAAGTTTTTCGGGGCATAGTACTTGCCCCACTGGTCGTTCCACAGCTTCGACAACGGGAAACGGTCGTCGATCCAGGCCAGGGCTTTCTGGCTCTTCGGGGCATTCGCCGGGAGTTTGGTTTCCTTGAACGCTGCGCCCATCTTATGCCTCGCCTTTCTCGTCTTTGCCGATCAGGATCCTGTTTTCGGACAGATACATGTACGGGGGAACGTCGAGGTTGGCCGGCGCCGGCTTGTTCTTGAACACGCGGCCAGCCAGGTCGAAGGTCGAACCGTGGCAAGGGCACAGGAAGCCGCCGTGCCAGTCGTCCGGCAGGTTCGGCTGCGCACCTTCGGCAAAGCGGGACGAGGGCGAGCAGCCCAGATGGGAACAGATACCCACCGCCACCAGCACTTCCTTGTGCTCGGGGCGCGAACGGGTCTCGTTTTTGGCGTAATCAGGTGTTTCCATCTGATACGGTTTTTCGGATTTCGGATCGGCGACCAGCGGATCGTTCTTGGGTAGGCTGGCCAGCATTTCCGGGGTGCGACGCAAGACCCAGACGGGCTTGCCACGCCATTCCACCACTTTCATTTCGCCGGGCTTGACGTCGGAGATGTCCACCTCGACCGGCGCACCTGCCGCTTTCGCTCGCTCCGAAGGCTGGAAAGTACTCACCAGAACTCCGGCCGTTGAAACACCGACAACGCCGCCCGCCGCGCATGTAGCCACGAGCAAGCCTCGCCGGCCTGTATCGACCTGCTTCTCATTACTCATACCAACTCCATTCGTCAAATGCGAAATGCTGCAATGCAAAAGATTGCAATTGGGTAAAAACCTTTATTGCAACAGTCGATTATATGTGAACAGTTTTACAAACTAAAGAAAAAACGTTCTGGTGGTTACGATGCCTTCCAAACGCGCATTTCGGGTTCCGCCTTGCGCGGGGACATAAGTTCACTTGCAGCGTGCGCAGAGTTGGTTCAGGTATCATTGCCAAGGGTTATGTCGACAACATCAACGGAGGCGTTCATGGGCATGATGCAAGAGTTCAAGCAGTTCGCGATGAAGGGCAATGTGGTCGACCTGGCGGTCGGCGTGATCATCGGCGGGGCCTTCGGGCGCATCGTCGATTCGCTGGTGCAGGACGTGATCATGCCGCCGATCGGCAAGATCTTCGGCGGCCTCGACTTTGCCAGTTACTACATTCCGCTGAATGGCCAAGCTTACGGGCTGCCGCTGGCAGAGGCCAAGAAGGCCGGGGCCGTGCTGGCCTACGGTAACTTCCTGACCATCCTGCTGAATTTCCTGATCCTTGCCTTCATCATTTTCCAGATGGTGCGCCTGATGAACCGCGTGCGCGATACTTTCGTGACCAAGGAAGAAGCAGCGGCTGCCGCGGCCACAGCGGAAGAAGTCCTGCTGCTGCGCGAGATCCGCGACTCGCTGAAGAACAGATAAGTTCGCACAATGCGGCGCTACTGGCTCCTGTTCGCGCAGACCGTCACGATCGCCCTCGGCATCTATGCCGTGATCGCGGCCCTGCGGCCGGACTTCCTGAGCCGTGCGCCGGTCCAGGTCGGCATCGGCGGGCCCGGCCGCGATATTCCTGTGCTGCAGGCATCGTCGGCGCCGACCCCGGGCAGCTATCGCGACGCTGCCGGACGCGCGATGCCGGCGGTGGTCAACATCCTGACCAGCAAGGCACTGCGCGAGACGCATCCCTTACTCAAAGATCCGTTCTTCAAGCGTTTCTTCGGCGACAAGCTGCCGCCGCAGGAGCAGATGGCCAGCCTGGGCTCGGGCGTGATCGTCAGCGGCGACGGCTACATCCTGACCAATTTCCACGTGGTCGAGGGTGCCGACGAGATCGAAGTCGGCCTGGCCGATGGCCGCAAAGCCGCCGCCACCATCGTCGGCACCGACCCGGAAACGGACCTGGCCGTGATCCGCATCAAGGCCGACAAATTGCCGGTGATCGTGCTCGGCGATCCGAATGCGGCGCGCGTCGGCGACGTGGTGCTGGCCATCGGCAACCCGTTCGGGGTCGGCCAGACCGTCACGCTCGGCATCATCTCCGCGCTGGGCCGCAACAACCTGCACATCAACCACTTCGAGAATTTTATTCAGACCGACGCCGCGATCAACTTCGGCAACTCGGGCGGGGCGCTGGTCGATACCCGCGGCAACCTACTCGGCATCAATTCGGCGATCTATTCGCAGACCGGCGGCTCGGTCGGCATCGGTTTTGCGATCCCCGTCTCGACAGCGAAAACCGTGCTCGATTCCATCATCAAGCACGGCCAGGTGGTGCGCGGCTGGATCGGCATCGAATCCCAGGACATCACGCCAGAACTGGCCGACAGTTTCGGCCTGGCGCGCGACAGCGGCGCCATCATCGCCGGCGTGGTGCGCGGCGGTCCGGCCGACCGTGCCGGCATGCGCCCGGGCGACATCCTGCTGGCCGTGAACGGCAAGAAGGTGTCCAGCACCAACGACATGCTGAACCTGATCGCCGACCTGCCGCCGGGCGAAAAATCGCAGATGACGGTCATGCGCAAGAACAAGCAGGCCACGCTAGCCGTCACGGTCGGTCGCCGCCCGCGCCAGACACCCTGAACCCACTCACATGAATAAGAAAAACTTATGCACCTGCGCGACCTGACGCAATTCCTCACCGAACTCAAGGACAACAACAACCGCCCCTGGTTCCTCTGGAACAAGCCGAGATATGACATCCTGCGCGCCGAATTCATCGAGACAGTGGCGGAACTGATCAAGGAAATTTCCAAATTCGACCGCCAGATAGCGGCCTGCGATCCGAAGAAGGCGGTGTTCCGCTTCCAGCGCGACACCCGCTTTTCAAACGACAAGACGCCCTACAAAAATCATTTCTCGGCCGGCATCGCGCCGGGTGACAAGCGCCGTCCCAGCGCAGCCGGCGGCCCGACCTATTACTTCCACATCGAAGCCAACGGTACCCTGCTGTTCGGGGCCGGTGAATACCTGCCGCCGGCGCCGCGCCTGAAAGCGATCCGCGAACACGTGGTCAACGATGCGACAGGTTTCGCCAAAATGTTGAAGAATAAACATCTGCGCGAGACCTATGGCGACTTGAATCCGGAAGACAAGCTGCAACGTCCGCCGAAAGGCTTCGACCCGAACCACCCGCTGGTCGAGTACCTCAAGCTGAAGAGTTATTTCGTCTGGATCGAGCAGCCGGTCGACATCAACGCGCCGGAAAAGCTGGTGCCCCAGCTCGCGCAAGGATTCAAGGACGCTACCGCGCTGGTGAACTGGCTGCGCGGGGTGCCGCAGACATTTGAAGATGAGTAAGCGCAATTAAGGAGAGAACACCATGGCCTTGCAGCATGCGAGATCCGGCGAATGCATCGCGCTACAGCGCGGCGAAGACGACATCGCGAACTTCACATCGATCGCACTGATCAAGACCGATCACATGGAGCTGATCCGGCTGGTGTTGCCGAAGGAAAAGCCGATGCCCGAACACTGGGTCGAGGGCGAAATGACCTTGCTGTGCCTGGAAGGGGAGATTGCGTTCGAAGCCCACGGCCGCACCACGATCCTGCGCCCGAATGAACTGGTGTACCTGGCCGGCGGCGAGCCGCACGCGATCCGCGCCAACCAGGATGCGGTGGCCCTGATGACCATCCTGCTGCATCCCGGCGACAACAGCGGCGGCCCGACGCGCCGCGACACGCAAGCGCAGGCATAACGCACACTGCCGCGTGAGCCCAGGGAGCCCACCCTACGTTTCAGGCCAACTCGTTACGTGGATCGCGCGCCAGCAGCCGGTCCACGGTTTCCTGCACCGATTTCCCGTCGAACAGCACCTCGGCCACGGCATGCGTGATCGGCATGTCCACGCCGAGTTTCGCCGCCAGTTCGCGCACGGCTTTCGCGCACGGCACGCCTTCGGCCACGTGGCCGAGTTCCTTGACGATGGTCTCGAGCTGTTTGCCCTGGGCCAGCGCCAGGCCGACGCGGCGGTTGCGCGAGAGGTCGCCGGTGCAGGTCAGGATCAGGTCGCCCATGCCGGTCAGCCCCATGAAAGTGCTGGCTTGCGCACCCAGGGTGACGCCCAGGCGCGTGATTTCGGCCAGGCCGCGCGTGATCAATGCCGCGCGCGCATTCAAGCCCAGGCCCAGGCCGTCGGCCGCGCCGGTGGCAATGGCCAGGATGTTTTTCACGGCGCCGCCGACTTCCACGCCGACCATGTCGTCGCAGGCATACACGCGCACACTGCCGCCATGCACCAGCGACACGACGCGCTCGCGCAGCTCGGCATCGTTCGACGCCACGGTCAGCCCGCAGGGCAGGCCGCGCGCCACTTCCTGGGCGAACGAAGGACCGGACAGCGCTGCACCGGCAACGGTATCGCCGAGCACCTCGCGCACCACCTGGTGCGGCAGCAGGCCGGTGCCGTATTCGAAACCTTTGCAGAGCCAGACGATGTTCGGAATCGCGCGGCCCTTGAGCTGCTCCAGCAGCGGACGCAGGCCGGCCACCGGGCAAGCCGCGATCAGGAGCGGCGTGGTGCCGGGCGCGGCTTGCGTGACGTGGGCCAGGGCCGCCTCGAAATCGGCGGACACGCGCAAGCTTGCGGGCAGCGGGTGGCCGGGCAGGTAAGTCACGTTGTCGCGCGCCGCTTCGGTGGCGGCCATCTGCTCGGGATTGCGGCCCCACAGCAGGACGTCGTGGCGGGCGGCCAGCGCGATCGCGACCGCCGTGCCCCAGGCGCCGGCGCCGAGGACAGTGATGGGTTGGGGTTGTTTGGCTTCAGGCATGATTTTTTAGGGCAGGGGTGTCAGATGCCCCAGACTTCGGACGCCTTGATGTAGCCGCTGATGCCGTCGCGGTGGCGCACGCGCACCCACGGACCGGCTTCCGGATCGACCAGCTCGAGCAGGACGTTCTTATCGGCCGTCATCAGGACGGCGGCATTCTCTTCCGGCGCCGCGCGCACTTTCGCGCCGGCCATGCGCACGATCACGTTGCGTTTCGCCGACAAGCCACGCGCTTCGGTCCAGGCCATGTCGCCGCTGGCGTCGCGCACCTTGACCCATTCGCCGTAGCTGAGCACGACCTCGACCGGCATGCCGCTCGGTGCGATGAACAGCTTGCCGCCCTTGGCGGACGGGGCGTCGTACAGGACCACGGAACGCGCACCCACCGTCTTGAAGTCGAACGCGAACGCCGGGCAGGAGGCCAGCATGAACATGCTGCCTGCGATGAGAGCTTGACGGAACCGGGTGGAAAGCATGAGCGGCCTTTGGGAAAACGACGTACGCCGAAAGGCAGGGAAGAAAGCTCGGCCGGCCTGATGCAGGCGGCCGAAGCTTCCGGTGTTACTTGCTGCGGGTATTACTGGTTGCCGGCCGGGGTGCCGGCGGTGGCAGCCTGCTCGGCCAGTGCCTGGCGGCGCTGCTGGTAGAACACTTCGAAGTTGATCTCGGCCAGGTGCACAGGCGGGAAGCCGGCACGGGTGATCAGATCGGCGATGTTCGCACGCAGATACGGGTAGATGATGTTCGGGCAGCCGATGCCCAGCAGCGGATCCATCTGGTCAGCCGGGATGTTGCGGGCTTCGAAGATGCCGCCTTGCTTGCCTTCGACCAGGAAAGCGACCTTGTCCTTGACTTTGGCGGTCACGGTGATGGTCACGGTCGATTCGTAGATGCCATCGGCGATGCCTTCGGCGCCGACGTCCAGCGAGACCTCGATGGTCGGGGCTTCCTGCTCGAGGAAGATAGCCGGGGAATTCGGTTGTTCCAGCGACATATCTTTCAGGTAGATACGCTGGATTTGGAACACGGGTTGCAGGTTTTCGTCAGCCATGGAACGCTTTCAGTGTGTGTGTAAAGGACAGCTAAGGCTGCCCGCATGCTTGAATGTCAAGGCGTCGGCAATTGTATCAAAACCAATTCGGTTGCAATAGCATTGCCGACAGCCCCAGGATTTACTAGCGTTTCCGTAGCATCCACGCTGAAAAATCAGGCCGCGTCGCCCTTCAGCAGCGGTTCCAGGCGGCCGGCCTGGTCCAGCGCGTACAGGTCGTCGAAGCCGCCGACGTGGGTTTCGCCCACGTAGATCTGCGGCACGGTGCGGCGGCCGGTGCGCTGCATCATGATCGCACGCTGTTCCGGGTCGAGGTCGACGCGGATGCGTTCGATGTCGGTCACGCCCTTGGCTTCCAGCAGGCGCTCGGCGCGCACGCAGTAAGGGCAACTGGCGGTGTGATAGAGAACGACATGGGCAGTCATAAGCAATCCTTTCTTACGATTATTTGGTCACGGGCAGGCCGGCAGCCGTCCAGGCCGCGATCCCGCCTTCCAGTGCGTAGACATCCGCGAAGCCGGCGGCCTGCAGCTGGCGAACAGCCTTGTCGGCGCGGGCGCCGCTCTGGCAGACCACGATCACGGTCTTGGTTTTCGACTTGTCCAACTCGCCGATGCGATTGGCCAAGTCTGCCAGCGGAATGTTTTTTGCGTCGCGCAGGTGGCCTGCGGCGTACTCCTCACTGCTGCGCACGTCGATGACTGCGGTCGATTTGCCGCGGTTCATCATCTGGGTCGCCTGCAGGTGAGAGGCACGGCGTCCGCGCGGCACCAGCGCCGGGAACAGCAGGGCACCGCCGGAAATCACGGCAATCGCAACAACAAAGATATGGTCTAGGATGAATTTCACGAAGTTTCCGTCGGTTGAACTGAATTGAATCGTCGCATTATAAAATAGAAGCTGAATCCGTATTCCTGCCAACCTTATTTACCCGAAGAGCCTTATGTACAAAATCGTATTCATGCGCCACGGCGAGTCCACCTGGAACCTCGAAAACCGCTTCACCGGCTGGACCGACGTCGACCTGACCGAAAAGGGCGTGGGCGAGGCCAAGACCGCCGGCCGCCTGCTGCGCGAAGCCGGCTTCACCTTCGATCTGGCCTATACCTCGGTCCTGAAGCGCGCGATCCGCACCCTGTGGCTGGCCATGGACGAGATGGACATGATGTGGCTGCCGGTCAAGAACGACTGGCGCCTGAACGAGCGCCACTACGGCGCCCTGCAGGGCCTGGACAAGGGCGAGACCGCCGCCAAGTTCGGCGACGAGCAGGTGCTGGTCTGGCGCCGCAGCTACGACACCCCACCGCCGGCGCTCGAAGAAAACGATCCGCGCACCTCGTTCAAGGATCCGCGCTACGCCGGCCTCGATAAAGCACAGATTCCGCTGACCGAATGCCTGAAGGACACCGTGGCGCGCGTGATGCCGGCCTGGGACGAGGAAATCGCCCCGGCGATCCGCGCCGGCAAGAAGATCCTGATCTCAGCCCACGGCAACAGCCTGCGCGCCGTGATCAAGATGCTGGACAACATCAGCGACACCGACATCGTCGGCCTCAACATCCCGAACGGCACTCCGCTGGTCTATGAACTGGACGAGAACCTGAAGCCGATCCGCCATTACTACCTGGGCGACCAGGAAGCGATCGCGGCCGCGATGGCCGCCGTGGCCAGCCAAGGGAAAGCGAAGTAAATCTTGCCATTCCCGTTCGTTAAGCCTGCCGGCGCCAAGTCCGCCGGCAGCATGCTGCTGTGCGGCCTGCTGGCATGGGCACTATCCGTCGGCGCGGCGCACGCTGCGCCGCGCCAGACCGCGCGCAGCAAGGAAAAAGCCCAGGCCGAAGCCCAGCGCGCCGGCATCCAGCAAAAGCTGAACGCGCTGAAGAAGGACATCAGCCGCACCGAAAGCGAAAAGGACGACGCCGCCGACGAGCTGGCCGAGTCGGAAGAGGCGATCTCGAACGCCAACCGCTCGCTGCGCGAACTGGCCGGCGAGCAGGCTGCGACCAATGCCAAGCTGCAGGATCTTTCGACCCAGCAGGGGCGCCTAGCGCAGACCATCGCCGCGCAAAAGCAGCAGCTGGCCAGGCTGTTGCGCGAACAATACGTGGCGGGCAACGAAGACCGCATCAAGCTGCTGCTGTCGGGCGACAACCCGAACCGCATCAACCGCGACCTGCAGATGATGGCCTACGTGTCGCAGGCCCAGGCCAAGCTGCTGGGCTCGCTGCGCGATAACCTGGCGGCGGTCGAGGCGAACCAGGCCGAGACCCAGAACGCCAAGGACGAACTCGAAGAAATCGCCGAGGAACAGCGCGACCAGAAGGCGCTGCTGGAAAAGGAAAAGGCGAAACACGCGGCGCTGGTGGCCAATCTGTCGAGCAAGCTGGTGACCCAGCGCAAGGAAGCCAACAAGCTGGAGCAGGACGCCCAGCGCATGACGGGCCTGGTCGACCGCCTGACCAAGCTGATCCGCGAACAGGAAATCGCTGCCGAGAAAGAGCGCAAGCGCCAGCAGGAATTGGCCGCCGCACGCGCCAAGGCCGCCGCCGAAGCCAAGGCGCGCGCCCTGGCCCGCGCCAAGGAGCAGCAGGCCGAGCGCGAACGCCTGGCGCGCGAAGCGGCCAAGGCCGGCAAGCCCTACAAACCGCCGCCGCCAGTCAAGGAAGAAGAACCGCGCGTGGCCGAGCAGCCGGCCGAACAAGCCAAGCCGACAAGGTCCGCCGACACCGCGCTCGCCGCCGACCTGCCGAGCGGCACCTTCGAGAGCCTGCGCGGCCGCATGGCGGCGCCGGTTTCCGGCACCGTCGCCGCCCGTTTCGGCGCCAAGCGCGCCGACGGCCCGGTGTGGAAAGGCATGTTCATCAAGGCGCCGACGGGCACCGACGTGCGCGCGATCGGTCCGGGCCGGATCGTGTACGCGCAATGGATGCGTGGCATGGGCAATATCATCATCGTCAACCACGGCGGCGAATATCTGTCGATCTATGGTTTCAACGAGACCCTGCTGAAACACGTGGGCGATGCGGTCAAGGCCGGCGACGTCATTGCCAGCGCGGGCAGCAGCGGCGGTAACGGAGAATCGGGTCTATACTTCGAACTCAGGCATCTGGGCAAACCGATCGATCCGGCCGGCTGGGTCAAATTCTAGGTACTTAGGAACAGCAATGGGCAACAAACTCAAGAACCTCGGCCTTGTCGGCATCGGCATGGTGGCCGGCGTGGCTGCTTCGGTCCAGTTTTCGGCGATGGCGCAGAAAGGCGGTACTGAGGCGCCGCTGCCGCTGGACGAGCTGCGCCAGCTGGCCGACGTCTACGGCCTGATCAAGAGCGACTACGTCGAGCCGGTGGCGGACAAGAAGCTGCTGTCGGACGCGATCGCCGGCATGGTCGCCTCGCTCGATCCGCACTCGGTCTACCTCGACGAAAAAGACTTCGCCGAGATGCAGGAAACGGTGCAGGGCAAGTTCGTCGGCGTCGGCGTCGAGGTCGCGATGGAAGACGGTTACGTGAAAATCGTCTCGCCGATCGAGGACACGCCCGCCTTCAAGGCCGGCATCAAGGCCGGCGACCTGATCACCCGCATCGACAACGTGCCGGTCAAGGGCTTGAGCCTCGATGAAGCGATCTCGCGCATGCGCGGCGAACCGCACAGCAAGGTGCTGCTGACCATTGCGCGCCGCGGCGCCGACACGCCCTGGGTGGTGCCGGTCGAACGCGAAGAAATCCGCATGGCCAGCGTCAAGGCCAAGCTGGTCGAGCCCGGCTACGCCTGGCTGCGGATCAGCCAGTTCCAGGAAGAGACCGTCGACGAGCTGGCCACCAAGCTCAAGGAACTGTATGCCCAGAACCCCAACATCAAGGGCCTGGTGCTCGACCTGCGCAACGATCCGGGCGGCCTGCTGCCGAGCGCGATCGGCGTCACCAGCGCCTTCCTGCCGCAGAACGAGGTGATCGTCTCGACCAAGGGGCAATTGCCCGAATCGAACACGACCTTCTACGGCCGCCGCGATTTCTATGCGCGCCCGGGCACCGATCCGCTGGGCAAGCTGCCGGCGGCCCTCAAAAGCGTGCCGATGGTGGTGCTGGTGAATACCGGCTCGGCCTCGGCCTCGGAAATCGTCGCCGGCGCCCTGCAGGACTACAAGCGCGCCATCGTGATGGGCAGCCAGACCTTCGGCAAGGGCTCGGTGCAGACCCTGCGCCAGCTGACCGAGAACACCGCCGTCAAACTGACCACCGCGCGCTACTACACCCCGAAAGGGCGCTCGATCCAGGCACTGGGCATCGTCCCCGACCTGAAAGTCGACGAAACGCCGGAAGGCGACGGCATGAATGCACTGCGCGTGCGTGAAGCCGACCTCGACCATCACCTGTCGAACGAGGGCGAGCTTAAACCGGTGGGCAAGAACGGCTCGGTCAGCGCCAAGCGCGACGAGCTGGAAGAAGAACAGCGCACGCTGGCCATGCTCAAGAGCGGCAAGGCGCCGGACTTCGGCGGCAAGGACGATTTTCAATTGGCCCAGGCCATCAACCACTTCAAAGGCCTGCCCGTAAAACTGGCCAAGGCCGACCCGCTCGACGATGCGCCGGCGCCGGCCAAGCTGCCGGGCACCGAGCAGAAGCCGCCCGAGGTAAAGGGCGGCGCCAAAAAGTAATCGATGGACGACCGCCAGCTGCTGCGCTATTCGCGCCATATCCTGCTCGACGAGGTCGGCATCGAAGGGCAGGCGCGGGTACTGGGCGCCCGGGTCCTGATCGTCGGCGCCGGCGGCCTCGGCTCGCCCGCGGCCCTGTACCTGGCCGCCAGCGGCGCCGGCCATATCACCCTGGTCGACGACGATGAAGTCGACCTCACGAATCTGCAGCGCCAAATCATGCACACCACGGCGCGCATCGGCCAGCCCAAGGTCGAGTCCGGCCGTGAGGCATTGATGCAGATCAACCCCGAGATCGAGGTCGTCGCCCTGCGCGAACGGGTGGCGGGCGCGCGCCTGCTGGAACTGGTGGCTGCCAGCGATGTCGTACTCGACTGCAGCGACAATTTCGCCACCCGCCAGGCTGTCAACCGCGCCTGCGTGGCTGCACGCGTGCCGCTGGTGGCCGGCGCAGTGATCCGTTTCGATGGCCAGGTGTCGGTATTCGACGTGCGCGACCCGGCTTCGCCCTGCTATGCCTGCCTGTTCCCCGAGGACAGCCGCTTCGAGGACGCGGCCTGCAGCACCATGGGCGTGTTCGCGCCGCTGGTCGGCGTGATCGGCGCCGTGCAGGCGGCCGAGGCCCTCAAGCTGCTGGCGGGATGCGGGCAGCCGCTGGTCGGGCGCCTGCTGATGCTCGACGGCCGCGCGATGGAATGGACAGCGATGCAGATCGGACGCAATCCTGCCTGTCCGGTGTGCGCCGCGCGCGAATAGTCATTCCTGCAAGCATTCTGGTAGTCTCGTGCTTGGCTTACAATTGTAAAGTCTTCCGAATGACGGTTTGACGGCATTCGGCCTTATACTAGTTCGATTCGTTCGACTCTTTTGACCACCAACCATTCTTAATTTATGCAGAACATTTCGCATCGCATGCAGCGGCGCCGCCAGCGCGGTTTCACTCTCGTCGAGATCATGGTCGTCGTGGTCATCATCGGCATCCTCGGCATGCTGGTCGTGCCCAAGCTGCTGGGCC
>Ga0308161_1000384_pt1 | contig 75224 bp, 74 predicted proteins | sample PhyFR2_FD_201034 | JGI IMG/M metagenome (GOLD analysis project Ga0308161, IMG submission 201034) | Phyllosphere microbial communities from UC Gill Tract Community Farm, Albany, California, United States - DLSLF.R2 | ecosystem: Host-associated > Plants > Phyllosphere > Unclassified | place: USA...
ACTTATTCTTTGGTCATATGCAATTTAAATTCACGGTGCACCGCACTAGTGGCCAAAAATACATGGATCTGAGGATCAACAGCATGTTGCAAGGCTTCATACGCACGGTCGATATCCTTCTTTTGACAACGTGCCAACCCCGCAACTGTCATCTTCGTGACAGCTTTAGCGATCGCTTCGACTGCTTCAAAATCACCGCCAGAGGCGATAGGAAATCCTGCTTCAATCACATCAATGCCCCATTTTTCCAATTGTAATGCCAGTTGCACCTTTTCTTTCGTATTAAAATTGACGCCAGGCGTTTGTTCGCCATCCCTCAATGATGTATCAAAAAATTGAATCTTTCTCATAAAACTTCTCCTCCTTCACAATTCTTAGACTGAACATGGGAAACGGTTGGTGATCTATGGGCGAAAAAGGTATAAAAAAAGCACTCCATAAAGGGCTGACCTTCATGCAATGCGAATAGGACTCTTCAAATAATGCCTGAGAATGGTTGGCAAAATGAATGAGTCCTTACGATAATAATAATAAAAATGCTGCTACGTTTTTCGTCTGTTTGATCATAACCGTCACCTGTCCGTTTTTCTTGTAATGACCATACCAAGCTTCCATCAAACTGTCAAGTCTTTTTACCGAATTTTCTGAATATTATGATTAAAAGAGATCATGCGACACCTATTTGGGGCCCTTTTTGATTTCTAAGCATCAACTGCGGAAAAATTTAGTATTTACTGTTGATATCTTCACACTATCTTAACCGAATTTAAACAATCATCCGTTATGATATATGTATCCCAAAAATATTTTTCACCCCTTTATCCTGCCAGTCGAATGACTGGTATTTTTTTTACCCTTGTGAAACGTGAGAAAAGATTGAACTTCCTGTTGGTTCTTCGTATAATGAAGAGCAGCAATATTTGAGGAGGATGAAGATGCGTAATGAAATGATGCATCGTCCAGTAGTCAAACCCGAACTAGTGGAATACATGCGTAACAACCAAAAACAATTACCCGGGGAACTGGGAAAAATAGAACAAGATGCCCATGAAAAAGAAGTGCCGATCATCCCCCACGAAACCGTGGTCTTTATGCAATTTCTTTTGGGTCAACTCCAGCCAAAGGAAATATTAGAAATCGGTACTGCCATTGGTTTTTCTTCCAGCTTAATGGCCAATATCGTCGAAAACAGCCACGTCACAACGATCGATCGTTTTGATGTGATGATCCGCAAGGCCAAAGAAACCTATGCGCGATTAGACAACGAGGCACAGATCACCTTATTGGAAGGTCAAGCTGCAGATATTTTGCCTTCTTTGAGCGGTCCCTATGATTTTATCTTTATGGACAGTGCAAAATCAAAGTATATTGAATTTCTTCCGGCCTGTTTGCGCCTCTTGCGCAAAGGTGGCGTCTTGATGGTGGATGATATCTTTCAAGCAGGAACGATCCTACAACCAATCGAAGAGATCCCACGCGGCCAGCGGGCGATTCATCGCAAATTAAATCTGTTTTTAGATACCGTGATGACCCATCCGCAATTAACCTCGACTTTAGTCCCTTTAGGCGATGGTGTCATTTTGATCACCAAAGAATCTGAAGTGGTCGATTTACCAGATATCGAAGAAACCAAATAGACGAAAACAAGCTTTTTTGGAGAAAATCAGAAAAAAGGGCGAAAAGCATTTGACATTGCCTCGCCCTTTTTCTATAATGTTATTTGTTGCTGAATTGTCATAGTAGCTCAGCCGGATAGAGCATCCGCCTTCTAAGCGGACGGTCGGGGGTTCGAATCCCTCCTGTGACGTTATTTTAATTTACGAACCATATACAAACCGCTAGGAATATTGATTTCTAGCGGTTTTTGTTTGCATTTCGTATGCAAAACATGACATTCTTTGCGTCACATTTTAAGTACATTTTATCTGCTTATTAGGTTTTCAACTGAATAAATGTGACGAAAATAATCTTGTTCCGCAAGTATCCAATAAGCCATAAGTAATACAGCGTTTAGCTGTCTGCCAGAACTTTTAGAAATCATATAACAATGAAATGTCGTCCTTTCGGATTTGATAAAACCAAGTGTATCAGATTTAATCTTAGCAACGGAAGTAATGATTCAAAAAACTAGTTATGTTTCTACTATCACTTTCTTGAAAAAATCAACTGCCAGACTATTTTTTGAATCGTAAATAAATTGTAAGTAAAACGGTGTATCTAAGATTAGTTCTTGACGATCAAATACTGCATTAGGCAATTGATCCGTAACATAGCGGGGCAAAAAGGCCATTTCATTCGAAGCTTGCAAGGAACGAATGATTTCTTTGGGACTTTCAAGAGATAATGTAACCACTACTTTTTCTTTAAATGTCCATTCTTTTAGAAAAGCTGCGCGATAGGAACAATTTTTTTCGGTCAAAATCATTCGATATTCATCTAAGTGTTCAATGTCCAGCATCCCTTTACTAATTAAATCAAAAGGCACTTCTTTCTTTGAGACTGAATACGCACTTGCGATGTCTATTTTCTCATCAAAAATATAGATACAATCTAGCTGATCATTTAACAGCATATCGATCAACTGGGACTCCTCTTTCAAAACGATTTCTATTTTTAATTGCTGATTGCTTCTTCTAAAACCTGCCAACTTTTCTGTCAAAATAAACGTCATTATACTGGATATCGTTCCAATTCGTAGAGTATCTTGTGTGGGATTGATTTTTTTTTGGAGCTTTTCTTCTTTTTCTATAAACTCCTCTATAAACTCAAAGATCAGTTGCCCCTTTTCGGTTAAATCAATGTTTCCAGCTTTCTTTACATATAAAAGACCGTAATCATTTTGCAAACTTTTCAAATGATAACTGACTGTGCTTTGGGCGTAGGTTAATTTTTCTGCAGCTTTGGAGACTGACCCCAGTTTTACCAAATAATAAAATGATGTTAAATATACGATATTCATCATGATCCGCCCTTTTTTTTTCAATATTTTCGATAGATTATATTCAAATGTTCGTTACTATTTGCTTCGATGTTTTATTATACTAAATGTATAGTTTATATAGAAAGCAGGATGATTTATTATGACAAGATATGTATCCCAAGTATTTCCAAACAAACCGCTAGGAACTGATCACTATAGTCTAAAATTGGCACGTGAAACCGATATTGCTGATTTGGCTTTTGATTTTTATCACCAATTAATTGAGTATACTGTTATGGACGTACGAAGTGAAGAAGATTTCAACAAAAGACATATCCCCGGGGCTATTTCTTGTCCAAACGGTATGATCAAAGAACCTTCTTCTGAAATAAAATCAAAGATTGTCGTCTATTGTTGGGGGCCATCCTGTAATGGTTCTACTAAAGCAGCATCCCGACTTTTGAATAAAGGCTATAATGTAAAAGAATTGATTGGCGGACTTGAATACTGGGTGAAAGAAGGTGCCCCTGTTGAAGGTAATGCTTTAGATAGCCCGATTTATTGGCAATTTAGCAAATTAGTATAGTGCTATTTTGTCCTGCGGTGGTTTATCCTTGAATCTTTCAAAAGGTCTGGAGAGATTCAACTATCTTTGTCGATAAAAACAGTGCTATGATTCTCTTTTGTACAAAATGGAGTGAATAAATTTGGAATGACTGGAGCGCTGTTAAAACAGATAGGCATATTTTTAGTCCTTTCAGGATCAAATGTTTGATGAAGAGACAGCTACCTGCGCTTCTTTTATTTTACTAAAAAGGCAGTAATGAACGAACTTTATCGTCATTTCTGCCTTTCTTGTTCAAGGTCTTCTACCACAATCCCATAAAAAAGAACTTTTTCGTCATTATCTGTTTTTAAGCGTTTGGTAAAAAATATATGTGAGAATACTGCTGATTCCTTTTTATGTAATTGAATGAATTTCATTAATTAATGTAGTAAATATTGGGATGTTTTTTTGTGATTTGATCAAAACCGTACATAAGTACATCACGATAATCATTGACTTCTTCATCTTGCCAATTAAGCGCTTTTTGATCTGTCAATCAGTCTTTATTTCAGCCAAGGTTTTTTAAAATATGCAAATTCACATAAAAATTAACAGACATTTTCTCTATATTACAATATATATTATCTAAGAATAATGCTAAAAAAAAAAAAGGGGCGCTATCAGGATGCACGTAAAGACTTCCCCAATAAATCTCCTGATAACGCTCCATCTTCGCAGCTGAAAGCTGCTCAATCCATGTTATGCTATCGCTCCAGATATTGCAAGTAACTGATTTTAACCGTTACCAACTGTACGCTTGTACCACGAACCATGCCGATCAGCATGAAGAAAAATTTATGATCCTACTGTTTATATCCAATATAAAACATTGGATTTTTTTTATCCCCTTCAGCAAAGCCTTTGCACGCCATCATCTAAAATTCGTTTTTTTTTGAGCAATTTTTTCAAAACCTTTCCATAGAAATAGCAATCGACTTTCTTTTCAGCTAAAATCAATAGTAAGATATCAGCAAATATACAAGGACTTGTGATAGAGAGAGGAAGAGCATCATGGATGAGATGATGAAAAAATGCATTACCGAAAAAGATTTGCTGCGCCAAATTTTGCTTTTAGAAACTTTGGCAAATCACCAGCAAATCACTGCCAAAGAATTGGCTGCCCTGCTTCATACAACGGAACGTACGATTTTTTCTGACATCATTTCCATTCGTCAGCAGTTGCCTGACAATTGGTTATTGGCTGCCGACAACAATGGACTGTCCCTGCAAGCCTCCGATTCATTACCGGTCAGTCAGCTATGGGAAATTTTCTTTCCTCAATCGATTGGGATTTCTTTACTTAAAGCGCTATTGTTCGCAAAAGAGATTGGCACACAAGCCTTTACCCAAGAAAATGGCATTTCTCTCGAAACATTACGACGTCATACGTTGAAAATCAATCAAACCTTAGTCGATTTCTCCATACGGATTCGCGTGACTGCTAGCAAAATCTATGTCGACGGCAACGAAATCAATTTGCGGCTTTTCTATCACCGGTTGCTGCTGCCTTATACCCATAACAATTATTTCTTTTCTGAATATACGATTCATGAAAGCCATTATTACGATTTTTTGGCCGTGTTAGGCAAACAAGCGATTGAGATTGATGTGGAACAAGTCTTTGGTACCTGTTGGTTTTTTATCAACACGATTCGGATCAAAGCAAGTTGCCGCATTGATGACTTTCCTTTTGATACATCCGATCGTTTTTTTGGACTGTTCCAACAGCCTTTGCTCTCTTTATATGAGAAAGAAGGTGTCTATCTTGAAACGAGTGAACATTTTTTCAGTTTTTACTGCTTTTTGGAAAGCTGGAACTATAACAATCTTTGGTCACCACTGATTCAAGAAGCGCTTTTGTCCTACACACCGATCTATGAGCAAGCAAAAGATTTTGTTGATTCGATCGATGATGCTTTGCACCTCGCATTGATTCAGCAGACAAGATTGGTTGATAATCTGACGTTATTGTTGATCAAAGTGCAAGAATCGAGGAAACTATCGGTCAAATTTCAACTAGAATATCAGGATATTCGCGACTTTAATTATCCGCAACTAGCTGCCATTCATACATTGATCCAAAGCTTCATTGATACACACTTTACGAAAACAGCGAATTTACAGCAATCCATCGCACTAACGATACGTTTGTTGATTCAGCAAGCCCGCTTACAGGCTGATCCAATCATTGCGAAAGGTCTATTTGTTTTTCAAGGAGAACCAGCATGGAAAGTCTACCTTTTACATGAATTAAAAGATTTTCTCGGTCGTCGCATAGCATTAGAAACGGTTGAACCTGGTCAGCTGGATGCCACATCTTCAGTGGATGCAGACTTTATTTTATCTAATTTCCCTATTGAAGCAGCGGATTGTCCTATCTACTATCTTTCAATGGTGCCCACCAAAAATGAGCTCAGGCAAGTGACTGAACTCATTCAAAGCTACTACTTGAATTATCGTTGAGCAATTAAATAATCACTGATCCCGCTCTTTAGATCAACTTAGGTTGGCAGGAGCGGGTTTTTGCCGCCTTTGATATTTGGCAGACAGCCATTTCTCCCCCTCAACTACCGTGAACAAGAGCAAGCCGTTCGCAAAGATCGTGACATGCTGCCACAGGCTCAGTTGTTGCACACCTAATATTTGCTGCCCAAAAGGCGTCGTGCGATGACCTGCAAGACGATCAGTGCTGCAAATGACAGGAGCAGTGCGCGATTTTTCAGCATGCCGCGATTAAGTGCCGGCGCCAACAATTCACGGCAATTGATCAGATACACGGCCTGTGCAATCACAATGTTTTGCAGCAAAATACTTTGTTGTAAGACTGCCCCGTCAAATTGGATCGCTAACCAGTAGGCTGGAATCATGATCAGTAACGACACATACGCGATCCGGAAAAAACTATACGCAGACAAGATACCTTCTTCAATCCCACGGGGCGGACGATGCATGACATCTTTACTTGCTTGCTCAAAGCTCAATGCATAAGAAAGCGTGATCGTCGTTACCATATTGACCCAAAGTATCTGGACAGATGTCAACGGCAAGGGACGGTTGAGCAGCATGGCGATGATCACGATCAATCCCTGTGCAAATGCCGTTGGCAAGAAAAACAGAATCGTTTTCTTTAAATTGTCATAGATCCTGCGTCCTTCTTTGACTGCATGGGCGATCGTTCGGAAATTATCATCTGCCAAGACCATATCGGCGGCTTGTTTTGTCACTTCACTGCCTTTGATCCCCATTGCGATCCCGATATCGGCTTTTTTCAATGCTGGCGCATCATTGACACCATCTCCGGTCATGCCGACGATCTCACCATTTTTCTGTAGAGCAGTCACGATCTTAAGTTTATGTTCCGGTGTCGTACGGGCAAAAATATCCACATGATTGACCTGTTTTTGCAATGCTGCTTCTGACATATGATCGATATCGATTCCTTGCAACACTTGATCTGTGTGTTTCAATCCGATTTGCTTGCCAATCGCTTGCGCTGTATCTGCATGATCACCAGTGATCATCTTGACTTGGATTCCAGCTTGCAAGCAGTCTTTGACTGCTTGGATCGCACTTTCTTTCGGAGGGTCAATGATACCGGCAATACCTGTAAAAGTCAGACCACTAATAGAGGCATAGGTCAAATCATGGTCAGTCGCAACTTCTTTGTAAGCAAAACTGATCAGCCGTTGGCCTTTGCTGGCTAATGCTGTACCGCGCTCGAGCCAACTTTGTTTTTCTTGATCCGTCAGTATGGTTTGATCTAGTAAGACTTCAGGCGCACCTTTGACAAAGAGCAGCGCTTTTTGCTGCTGATCTTGTATCGGATGCAAGGTCGCCATATATTTGTATGCTGCACTGAAAGGCAGTTGGCTGATTGTTGGCTGTAATGGACGATCAAAAGCTTCTGCATATTGCAAAAGCGCTTTTTCTGTCGGATTCCCTACCAAGTCTTTTGCTGTTTGTGTTTGCATTTGTTTGATGTCTTGGCAATTTGTCATGATATCGATCATTCGCTCAAGACTGTCTGCCTCAGCACTGAGAATGTCAACGACTGTCATTTGATTTTTGGTCAAGGTACCTGTTTTGTCCGAACAAATCACAGTCATCGCCCCTAAAGTTTCCACTGAAGGCATTGATTTGATGATTGCCTGTTGTTCAGACATCTCTTTGACCCCCATCGACAAAATCATCGTGAGTACGGCAAGCAATCCTTCTGGAATCATCGCCACGATCAAGGCAATCACCGATGAGAACAATCCACTGAAGGCAAAACCATAGCGGAACGTTGTGAAGAAAATCAAGAAGAGCACCAAAGCGATGATACAGCGGAACAACTGATGATTCAATTGTTTCATTTTTTTGATTAGTGGCGTTTCTTGGCTTTCAACAGATTGAAGTGCTTGGTTGATTTGGCCAATTTGTGTGCGATCGCCGGTTTCAACCACAATACCTGTCGCTGATCCACTCTCAACGTGGGTACCGGAAAAAGCCATATTGTACTGATCGCCAATGATGGCCCCCCCCCCGTCGATCATGTGGTGCTGCTTTTGGACTGGCTCTGACTCCCCCGTCAAAATCGCCTCCTCGATCACTGAGTCTTGGGTCTCCATCAACCGCAGATCGGCTGGCATAACATCTCCTGGACCTAAGACCACCAGATCACCTGCTACCAAAGAAGCAACGGGGACTTTTTTGCGGCGGCCATGAAGATAGATCGTAGTTTCCTTCCCCATCATTTGCTTTAAGCCATTCAGAGAAGCCTCTGCTTTTCTTTCCTGCCAGTACCCGACGATCCCATTGATGACCACGACGGCAAAAATGATCCCACTCTCAGCGAAATCACCTGAAATAGCTTTGAGTATTGCTGCTACCATTAGGACCACCATCAGTAAGTCAGTGAAATGTTTGCTGATTTTGCGCCACTTAGGTAATTGTTGTTTCTCACTGATGACATTTTCACCTTGTTCAGCCAAACGATGCGCACGTTCAACTAGCGTTAGCCCATTTTGATTCGTTTGCAATGCTTCTATAATTTCAAGTGTCGTTTTTTTATACCACGTCGTATTGTTTCCTCCCTATCGATTTCTATAACTTGATAAAAGTATACGACAGGAATGAAAAAATATATTGGCGATAATTTCATGAAAGACTGAAATTCATGGGACATGGGCAATCACACAAATCTCGCAAGTTTCTTTCTTGTCTCATTCTGAAAAATCCAGTACAATTGAGAAAATTTATGTTCACTTTACAATAAAGGAGCTGTTCGTATCGCTATCTATTCTGACACGCGCATTGCCCACGGGCCTATACTATTTATATCGGGGCAAACACCACAACAAGAAGCTGAAACACCTGACGATATCTATACCCAAACGAAAATTGTGTTGCACAAAATTCAAATGATCTTGCAGCAGCATGAGATCGATTGGTCTGCCATTGCAAAAATGACGGTTTTCATCACAGATGCCGCAGATTTAAGCGGATTAAGAGAAGCATTTACTGACATATTAGGTGAGACAAAGCCATCGATGAGTCTAGTCGTGATCGCAGGGTTGATTGATCCTTCTTTTAAAGTGGAGATCGACGCGCAAGCCGAATTGCCAAATGAATTTATTAACTAATGAAAAAATGAAGGGGACGATCAAGAATTTATGATCGTTCCCTTCATTTTGTTTACTTGATCGAGCCTATTATTTCACCTTGAGGATATTTTCCCGTTTTTTCAACTTGAATATCACCATCATGTTCAGGAAATACAATTATAATTGTATCATTCTTGCCTTTCATCTTGAGATATTCTCGATCAACTAACGTTAAACAATCACCGATTGTTACATTCTGCCCTTCTTTGATTCGTGAATCAAATCCCTCACCTTCTAGAGTGACGGTATCAATACCGATATGAATCAACACATCAACACCATTCGTTGTTTTTAGCATAATAGCATGCTTTGTTGGAAAAATCGAGACGACATTTCCGTTAACGGGTGAATAAACAGGGTCATTGGTAGGTATGATTGCAAAACCATCTCCCATCATTTTTTGAGCAAAAACTGGATCTGATACTTCCTTTAACTCAATAACATTTCCATCAACTGGCATATAAATCGTTTCTCTTTTGCGATTAAATCCGAACATGTTTACCCCTCTTTCTGTTTGGACATGATTTCTGCTATTTTGTTAAGAACGGCCTGGTCATTATTTGAACCAATAGTTTCATAAGCTCTTTCTTTTAATTCAATACGGCTATTTTCCATAGCAAAACTATAATCAACTTCTGCAAACATACCCAAATCATTTAAATTATCACCAAACACAGCTATTTCATCTTTTTGTAAGTGATACTTATGCATTAAAAGTTGTATACCGGTTCCTTTTCCAACAGTAGGATCAACTAAATCAATCGCTTCATGCCCACTTGTTACAGCCAATAATCTTGTTGAAAAAGAAGATTCAAGTTGTCTTAAGCACAAATCAACTTTATCGATATTAAAATTTAAAGCTAATTTATAGATATCATCCTTTACTTCATAGTAATCTTGGACGCTTTTCAGTTCTTTATAAAATCGATTGGCTTTTTCATAGTATTCTTCGGGGGCATTTACTGAAATATACGCGCCTGTTTTCCCTGAAAGAACCAGACGATAATTCTCAAAAATCGGATCTTGATTTAATGCATCCAATGTTTCCGTTATGGTTGCGGGATCTATCACTTTCTCAAAAACCACTTGCCCTTTATCCACGATACAAGCTCCGTTTTCTGCGATAAAAATTAGTTCCTCAAAAAGATCCGGAAAATACGAAATTAAGTGTGAATACTGGTTCCCAGAAGCCACCACAAATAATATATGTCTCTTTTTCATTTCTCTATAAAGTGATAAAAACAACCTTCTATCAAATGTTTTTTGATCAGATAGAAAAGTGCCATCCATATCGACCACAAATGCGCGAATCATGAATTAAACCTCTCAATCATACGACAAATTTGCGAAGATGTACTTTGAACATTTTTCAAGGCCATATCCTTTTCCATCGCATCAGATAGTGATATTGGCCCTGATTGTATACTAAATACAGCGGTAAAAATCGCATCTATTTCGTCTACATTTATTTCTTTGGTTCCGCATAGTGCTATGGTAGGAATATGGTGATTTTTGGCCAATATAGCCACACCATAAGGCACCTTGCCTCCTGATGTTTGACCATCTATCCTGCCCTCCCCAGTTAAAATCAAATTAGCTTCTTTGATTGTTTCAGGAAAATCCAGTAACGAAGCTATCGTTGCAAAACCGGGTTGAATCTGACCACCGATTGAATAGATAGCACCACCAATCCCACCAGCTGCGCCAGCACTTGGGATATTGATATTGATTTTATTTTTATTCAATATCATGTCAACTACTTTTGTCGCCTGGCTTTCCAATAGATCAATCGTTGATTGATCTGCACCTTTTTGTGGTCCAAAAATCTTAGCAAATCCACGTTCACCAATATACGGATTATTAACATCAGCCAAAGCAACCAGCGCTGTCTTTTTTAGTCTCTTATTTAATGTGCTATAGTCTATATTCTCAACATCCAACAATAAATTACCATTTCCACGATCATTATTGAAAAAAGTAACCCCAATGGCCTGTAAAAAGCCGAGCCCTCCATCTGAAGTTGCACTACCTCCTAAAGTGATATATATTTTGCTGACTTCTTGATCAGAAGCAGACAGCACAACTTGCCCTAGACCGAATGAAGAAACTTGCCGTGCTACTTGATCAGATGGATTTATAAAATGAAGTCCAATCACCTGAGCAGATTCAATAACAGCCGTTCTTTCACCGTCAATTTCTGTGATCAAATAATTTACTTGCACTTCTTCTCCTAATGGATTATTTGCAAGAACCGTTTGATACTCCCCTTTATATGCGGCATAAATAGCCGCCATAGTCCCTTCCCCTCCATCAGCTATAGGAATATTTATTTTTTGCCATTTATCTGAAAATCCAGATAAAGCTGCTTGATTTATTTCTTCTGATGATGCGCATCCTTTAAAGGAATCTATAGCTGCAATGACTTTCATTTAATTCACTTCCTCTTTTACCCAAACAATACCATACGCCTCTATTGTCAATTCACTTTCAATAAATTGCTCTGAAATCAAATCTAATCCTGACGTAATTTTTATAGTGATTGTTTGATTGGTAACATTTGTATAACTGGCAATGCGCTCGTTCTTAGATTCTCTGATCACAGAAAATATACCAGGATGGACATGCTGAACCTTCTGACATCCATATGGATCAAAAGCTGTTTCATTTTTGCGAATCAAAATCAGATCAGATAATCCTTTGAAGATTTGCTTGCGATAATCATCCGAAGAAAGAGCATGATAAAGTTCAGTTTGATTGATTTTTTCTCGGTTAATTCTTCTATTTATTCCAGATTCTTCTACACCTTTTTGATCATTTTTAGAGCCAAAGATTGAATGCACGTAAATAGCTGGGACCCCGATTAATGAAAAGAGTATATGGTGAGCAGCAATCATCTTTTTAGGTGTTAAATGTTCTTCTCCAGAAGCTTTTAAAGCTTCACTATAGTTAATATTCATTTCATAAACAGATTGAGTCCCATCCGGATTATTTTTGTATGAGATGCGTCCTCCATTCTCTTCAACCCGCTCAACAAGTGCTTCTCTTTCTGCATCATTTAAGATACCTTCTGTTGGACGCAAGCCTATTCCATCATGGGATGCCAAGAAGTTGAAATAAGTACCCGTTTCAGAAATTGTTTGTATTTCATTAGCCCATTGACTTAATTTTTTAGCACTTCCAGTAACAAAACTATGAAGAACTAACGGGGGTAAAGGAAATTGATATACTTGATTTGCTTCATTCGATCCGTTGCCAAAATAGCTGATATTTTCTTTATGAGGCACATTTGTTTCAGTGATGATCTGGGTATTCGGAACATACTGTTCTAATATTTGCCGCCATATTTGAATAATTGTATGTGTTTGAGGCAAATGCATAGATGTTGTACCAGATTCTTTCCACAAAAATCCTATCGCATCTAACCGAATCGAAGTTGCACCTCGACGCACATATTCCAATAATATTTTAGTTAAACGAACCAGCATTTTAGGGTCCTTAGGGTTAACATCTACTTGATCCTCGCTGAATGTCGTCCAAACTTGTCTTTCCTCTCCTTCTTTATTCAGATAAGTATGAAATAAAGGAGAGGTCCGAGGTCGTGTTACATATGTCGTATCAAATGAAGGATCCCACGTCACAAACGCGTTTTCAAAGTCATCTTCTTGATTCAAATAGTATTCAAACCATTTACTCGATTTTGACATATGGTTTGCAACAAAATCAAACATTAATTTTTTTTCTTTTGCTAGTTCTTCAATATTTTGCCAATTCCCCAAGGAAGGATTAATTTCTAAATAGTCTGTCACAGAAAATCCATCGTCTGATGTATAAGGAAACATTGGTAAGAGATGTACATCTGACACAGTTTCAGTCAGCTGCTCCATAATCACTTCCTTCAAGACTTGTAGCGGTGTCTTTCCCGATTCATAAAAACTATCTCCATATGTGATCAAATAGACTGTTTCTTGTGTACATGGAGTTGTTTCTTTAAAATCATTTTTGTTATACTCTTTAAGTAACTGATTAAATAAATCTTTCGCTTGATTCAACTCACTCCCATGATAAAGTGAAGCCAAATGTTGCTCTAAACATAGATTTTTCACAATAGTCATTCCTTTCGATAAATTAAGAAAAATAAAATGAGGTGTATTCATGTATTTCTACGAACTATTGAAAGCCAATCGTCATTTACTTAATGAAGCAGAAGAGGCAATCTTAAGCTTTCTTCTTGATCATGCAAATCACATTCAACAGATCACGATTCGAGAAGCAGCTAAGACATTTTATACTGCGCCGAATACGATTACACGAATGACCAAAAAATTGGGTTTTTTAGGTTATACTGACTTTAAAGAAGCACTTTATATCACAACTATTGAAGAGCAAAGTTATTCAGATTTCACGTCTCTCGATGATCAATTGGTTCGAACAAAGCAGCTAATCAATTCAACAACTGTGAATCAAATCAATAAAGCAATATTTGAAGCTGAACATATTTTGATTTTAGGTGTAGGTCTTTCTCGGTTGCCGGCAGAAGAACTACAAAACTATTTAAGTGTTTTAGGAAAAAATAGTCAAATTTATCTTGATCCTCATTTAATGAGACATGCAGCCAAAAAACTAACAAAAGAAGATCTAGCTATTGCTTTTAGCATAAGCGGAGAAACAACCAATATTATTGATCCAATAACTATCGCTCATGTTTCAGGTGCTAAAACAGTTAGTATCACTGGATTCTCCCAAAATCAATTATCCAAAGTATCTGACTATCAATTATACGGAATGACTTCCCGTGTTATTATTGATGGTCTTGATGTTGCTGACCGTTTAAGCTTCCACTATTTAGTTAATAAACTGTTTACTGAGTATTTAAGAACTTACTATGCCTCAGCGTTTAAATAAGCGATTAATCATTCATATGTGCTGCGTCTTTTACCTTAAGTGCAATGCCTTCAACTTGAGGACCGTAGACAACTTGAATATTTTTGTGATCTAATTTCATTACACCTGCTGCTCCAGTTGTTTTTAAGGCTCTTTCATCCACAATAGACGAATCATTCAATACTAATCGCAACCTTGTAAAACAGTTATCAATTGATTGAATATTTTCTACCCCACCTAGAGCTGAAATGATTGTGTGACCAATTCCTTCATTTTCAACTTTGGATGATGGATTATGTTCTATCACCACATCAGAAGCATCATCTTCTCTACCTGGTGTTTTTACATTTCTTCTTAAGATAACCCATTTGAAAACAAAATAATAAGTCAATGCATAAATAATGCCAACAACAATTGTGAAGTACCAATTAGTATTTGTCCCTCTCAATGCACCGAAGACAACTAAGTCGATAAACCCGCCTTGAACGTTCCCAATCGATACGCCTAAAATACTCATTAACATGAAGGATAAACCAGACATCAAAGCATGAAAGATGAATAATATAGGAGAAACAAATATAAAAGAAAACTCTATTGGTTCAGTTATCCCAGTAGTAAAACTAGCAATTGCAGCAGCAAGGAGCAGTGCTTTAACCGTTTGTTGCTCACCTTTTTTAGATGTTTGATACATTGCTAGACAAGCTGCTGGCAAGCCGAATACCATAAAAGGAATCTTTCCTTGTGCCAAAAATCTTGTCGCCTCTCTCGTGACATTCATATCTGGATCGACTTCTGTAAGCAATCGATTGAAAATATTCAGTGCACCAACTACCTGTTCTCCACCTAACATTGCAACACCACCAATGGGTGTAAACCTTACCAATTGATTCAAAATGTGATGTAAACCAGTTGGAACCAAAAGTCTTTCAATAAATCCAAATAGAAAAACTCCAAAAGCTCCAGAATCAGCAATCAAATTGCCGATACTCTCAATACCTTTTCCTAAGAATGGCCATAAATAAAACATAATCACACCAAGAATAGGGACACAAATGGTGGTCATGATTGGTACTAATCTTTTACCGCCGAAGTAACTAATCGCCATCGGTAATTCTGTTTTATAAAATCGATTATGGACACTTGCAACTAAAATACCAACCAGAACCCCTCCAAAAACGTTCATTCGATAAGTGAATATTCCTAAAACCGATTCATAAAGTGACGCAGTTCTTGTAGCATCAAGTGTCGAATACCCATTTTGTACAAGTGCATCTACTGTAGTAGTAATACTATTAATATCCGAAAGATTTAAAAAATAGCTGATTGTTGTATGAAAAAGAATAAATCCTATCACTGCTGAAAAAGCAGATGTTGTTTTTTCACCTTTCGCTAATCCAATTGCAACTGAAACTGCAAACAATACCGGCAAGTTGCCAAATAAGGCACTCACAATAGAACGAATAAATCCGATGCAATTCTGCACCGCTATCATCGATGTAAATGATTCTCCAACGATAGCAGGATTTTGCAATACGGATGCCAACCCTAAAAATATACCTGCTGCAGCAATAATAGATATTGGCATCATTAAAGACTTACCTAATTTCTGTAAATATTCTTTCATTTCTTCCTCCCCTTTCATCTTTACAGCCCAAGTATACATTTCTAATAAAGCGCATACAATATCCCTTAATCGAATGAAGAAATGTGTACAAAAAAAGTTTTTGTACACATTTCTGTTGTTCTATATACTATTTAATATTGTCGATTAAAGTTAACTATTACTCGTTAAAGTGAACAAATCATCTATTGTATAACCTCCGCTATCAAGGTACCATTTTATTATATCAAACAAATGCATTGACGGTACTTTATGGAACTACCGATTGGACATCAAATTGCTCACAGAATAAAAAATCGCAAAAACGACATTGTCCTGCTTATTCCACAGGCAATGTCGTTTTTGCGGTTTTCTTGCTCTCAGCTGGCAAAGATTTTTGCTGTCGTTGTTCGATCTTCAACAACGTACGCATGAAGAAGGCGATCAGGTAAATGGAGATGGCGGAAATCAGCGCTTCTTTCCATGAAAATATCAGGAGATTCAACAATACGATGACCGCATTCGTCAACATCACACCTGTGGACTTGCGGATGCGATAGTACTTTTCCAACAACAATGGCGGAATCGTGACCCCTCCGTTTGATGCACCGATGCGATATAGCGAGTAAATACCTAAGCTAAAAAAGAAACTACCCATGACCAGTGATACGCCGTAAAAGCGGATCAACATCAATTCAGGCAATAGTGCCAGCATCACTGGGAAACTCAAACTGCCAATCAGCGTATTGACAAAGACGCGACGTTCCAATAAGAAATAAGTCAACAGCATCATGAGGAGATTGATGGACCAAACGATCAGATGTCGATTGATGCCCCAGCCTGTTTCGATCAAATAGCCGATCGATCCAACACCAGCAGATGCGATACTATGCGGTAGTAAGAATAAATTCAATGCCAGACAGATCCAAAAGACACCTAATAAGATCAGACTTTGTTTTTTGAGTATTGCATTCATCCATAGCGCCTCCGATTCATCTATGATCAAGCAATAATAATGCTTCCCATCATTCTATCAAAAATGCAACAAAGAAGAGAATCAAATTTTTCATACTTCATTGAAAAATTTGATTCATGTGTTTTATTCAGATGACGCCTTTAACAATCCCATGATTTCTGCGATAAATCGTTGACCGATCAAAGAGATCAGTCTATCGTTGTCTACTTGTTCGTCATAAGAAGGAGGATCGATGCGTTCAACCAATAAATCAGACGCCTTTAACAATTGGACGGACATCTCTATATTTCTTTTCCATGCCTGATTCATCGGCACATGATGCAATGACTGGCTCATGGCAATCTGAACGTATTGAATATCTGGTGTGATCGTGACTAACTGTTGTTTATCTAACAAGGTCATCGCTTCGATGATCCGCAACGTTGCTCTGGGATCTTGAATATCCAGCAAGACGACGCCAACACATTGACGCAAACATTTGACTAAGGGTTGCAGTGCAGTCAATTGTCCTTGATACAGTGCTACCTGTTCAAGTTCACTTGCTGGACCAGTCATTGGCCGGGCATCATACAAGACAAGATCCGTCATACAGATATCTTGCGCCTGCTGCCGAATCTCACGACCTAACCTGCTGGCTGCACCTATAATCGCTATCTTACCCATTTAAGTCCTTTCTGTTTTCGACAGTTTAGTGACTGCCTCTCGCTGGCGCAAGCGCTCTTCTGTTGGCAAAATATGTTCATCATAATGTGCCAATTTAAATTCAAGACGTTCGACAGCTTCTGTCATGTCGCCGATTTTTTCTCTTAGAACGGCGATTTGATCCGCTAGTAGTTGCTTCCGTTCAGGAACTGTCTGTCGCCCTTCACTGAATAACGCCAGATAGTGTGTCAATCCGTCAATCGATAAACCAGCATTGCGCATTTGTCTGGTAAATTTGATCCACTTTAAATCTTCTTCATCGAAGGTCCGCACACCATTCTTATTACGCTTGACTGGCGGGATCAGGGCTATTTTTTCATAGTAGCGAATGGTGTCTGCGGATACACCTGTCAATTCACTCACTTGTTTGATATTCATTCAAATCCCTCCGGTTTCTTAACATCATTTGAGATCGTCTATCATCCTCTTGATTATACCGCACCAACCACCGCGTGGGGAAGATAAGGTGCTTCCAAGTACATGATTTCATCCGCTGTCAGTTGCAGTTCCAAAGCAGGCAGTGCATCCAACAAATGGCTTTCTTTTGTCGCGCCGATGATTGGTGCAGCCACTTGTTCTTTTTGCAAGAGCCATGCCAGGGCAACTTGTGCCCGCTTGACTTGATGTTTCTCTGCCACTTCTGCGACACGACGGACGATCTCTTTGTCTTGATTCTGCGTATGGTCGTATTTCTCATGGGCCGTTTTGTCTGTCAAGAAGCGCTTTGTTTCAGCATCCCAATCTCTGGTCAACCGTCCAGCTGCCAGCGGGCTATATGGTGTAACTGCGACCTTTTGATCAGCGCATAGCGGCATCATTTCTCTTTCTTCTTCCCGATACAATAAGTTCAAATGATTCTGCATCGAAATGAATTTGGTCCATCCATGCTTGTCTGCCACCGCTTGTGCCTTGGCAAATTGCCATGCATACATTGCAGAAGCCCCAATATAACGAACTTTGCCCGATTGCACGAGTTCATGTAATGCTTGCATCGTTTCTTCAATAGGTGTGTGATAATCCCAACGATGAATGATATACAGATCGATATAATCCATTTGCAGCCGTTGCAAACTTTGTTCCACTTCATAGAAAATCGCTTTTCTTGATAGACCGCCACTGTTTGGCGCCTGTTTCATTTTTGAAAACAATTTAGTCGCTACCACGATTTCATCACGGGGCGCAAAATCATTCAACGCTTTGCCGACGATTTTTTCACTGGCACCATAAGAATAAATATTGGCAGTATCAAAAAAATTGATGCCTAAGTCAAGAGCTTTCTTGATGACTTTCCGACTCTCCTCTTCTTCTAAAACCCACTCGTGAAACCCGCTGTTGGGATCACCAAACCCCATCGTACCTAAGCATAAACGTGATACATCCAATCCAGTGTTGCCTAATTTGATATAATCCATTGATATGACCCTCCTTTAGTGTTAACTTCAGCATACAGCTTGGAGTGGACTCTAAGTCAAGAGAAAGCGGATTATTTTTTCTAATTGGTTGCTTTTATTCGCGATACTTTTGCTATACTATGATCAGAAGTGTGCCAAAATTTATTGATAGGAGGTTATTATGACTTGCCCATTTTGTACCAACCAATCTTCGTTGCTTGAATCTGAGACTTTTTTCGTCATGTTCGATCGTTATCCTGTTTCTGAAGGACATTTATTATTGATCCCTAAAGCGCATCGTACTGATTATTTTGCATTAACAATAGAAGAAAAAGATAGTCTCAGCCGGCTGCTTGAAGAGGCGAAATTGTTGCTGGACGATCTTTATCAACCAAGCGGTTACAATATTGGCTTCAATTGCGGTGCAGCTGCCGGACAAACTATCTTTCATTGTCACTGCCATCTGATCCCGCGTTATGAGGGCGACGTCCCTCAACCACGGGGCGGTGTACGCGGGGTCATCCCGGCACATAAAGAATACCCCTTCAACGATTGATTCAGGTGGAATTAGCTCATTTGATATCAATGTGGCATGAGTCGAAAAACAAAACAGACCAGTATCGACGGATACTGGTCTGTTGCTTACTTATCAATGGCTGAATGATTCATCAAGCGATTGATATGCACACCTAAAAAGACAATTTCATTTTTATGAACTTCTCCTTCATCATCCGAATCAACCTAGAGAAACCCATAACGCTTGAATACTTGCAACAAATTGATGGTGTAATGTTTGATAAATATCTTATTCTTCTTGTCCTGAGATGTTCAGGTATAATCCCAGCTGTGGTAACACGTATCAATTGAAACCGCAATCATATTTTTTTATTTTCTTTTAGAAACATTCAATATTTGATACACTGGCATGAAGAAAACAAATATGAATAATGGAAGGTGATTTTGATGAACCCTTTGATACACACGCTTCACGTTGCTGTACCTACTGCTTTTGATGTAGACGAGCAATTAGATCACCAAACGACCATCGCCCATATGTTGCGTTTGCAAAAAGAAGGAATCCATTCTTTCTTGGTTTGCGGATCAACGGGTGAACAACATAGCCTATCATTAGTAGAAAAGATCAGCTTGGTCGATGCCATTGCAGCAGAAACTCGATTTTCCCCTGATACCGAGCTGCTCTTCGGTGTAGCAGGGATCCGCTACCAAGAAACCCACAGACTGGCGGCCCATATTGCCAAGTTGCCGCAGGTTGCTGGCATCGTTCTCGGCTTCCCGCCCTATCTTTGCCCTACCCAAACAGAAGCCATCGCCTATGCCAAAGGCGTGATCCACGCTGCTGACAAGCCAGTCATTCTCTACAACAATCCGCGGCGTACAGGTTTTGATTTAAGCATTGACAGCCTGTCTATCTTAGCCAAAGATCCACGAGTGATTGGGCTAAAGGAAGCTGGCGATGTTCAGCGTATCTCAACGATCAAATCGCAACTCCCCGCTGATTTCCGCTTCTATGCTGGGGGCGAACAAGGCTTGATCGAAAAGGTCCAGTTAGGCTTTGGCGGCTTATCTTCGATGGCGGGCAATCTTTGTCCTCAGGAAATAATCGCTTGCTGGCAAGAACTGATACAAACCAAGTTCCTTGCTATCGACACCCCAGCGTGGAGACAGATCATCGATGCAGCTGCTTGCGATCCGACCCAAACGATCAGTTACTTGCCCTGGCTGAAAGCACAACTAAGGGCGCAAGGATCCGGCTTTGGTCATTGTCGCACACCATTGGGCATGAGCCATCTAGCTGGTGCAGATCAGTGATCGATCCAACATTGAAGGCCTATATCCAACAGAAGATCATTCCAATCTACTTGCAATTTGATGCCAGCCATTCTCCCGACCACGTGCAGCAAGTGATCCACAACAGTTTTGAGATTGCTGCCAATCTAGAGGTAGATTTAGATATGGTCTATACGGTAGCCGCCTATCATGATATTGGGTTGTCCGGTGGGCGAAAAAATCACGAAACAAAATCAAAAGAAATCGTGCTGTCAGATGCCTTTTTATGCCGCTATTTTTCTAATAGCCAACTGCAGATGATCGGTGAAGCAGTAGAAGATCATCGTGCATCACTGCCAACTGAGCCAAGATCGATCTATGGAAAAATCATCGCGGAAGCAGATAGAGATTTAGATTTCCAACGCATTTTGACCCGCACCTTGACCTATGCAATTGCCGTGAAAGGGCTGGAAAATACGGATGAACTGCGGCAAGAAGCCTATCAATACATCGCCAACAAGTATGTCATCAAGCGACAGTTCCAGCTTTGGCTGACCTATCCGAAAAACAGCGCAGGTTTAGCAGAAATTGCCCGGCAGATTCATGATCCTCAAGCATTTGAAGCAAGTTTCTGGCGCAGCTATCAGCAAATCAAAAAAAGTGATCCTTTGTCTTGTCCCATCAAAGAACAAGATAAAGGATCACTGGCGTAAAACCATGGGCGTTACTCTTGATCACTGTTTTCGATTTTCTGGATCAAACGCTTCATTTCTGCAATTTCTTCTTTCTGCGTTTGGATGATCGATTCTGCCAATTCTTTGACTTCAGGGTCTTCGATCGGCGCATTGGTACTGGTCAAGATCGCAATCGAATGATGAGGGATCATGGCTTTCATCCATTTGACATCATCCACAGCGGTTTGACTTCTGACCATGTATAACGAACCAACAAAAACTAAGGTGCTAACAAGCAAAATAGCCGCATTCCACTTTTTATTTTGATACATCTTCCACATGAACAGCAACATGATGATCGCCATCGCTGCCCCCATCATCAAGGCCATAAACAATCTTGTTTGGCTATAAAAGATGTGGTCGATCTGGAAGACATTCAAATACATCATGGCAAACATGACAACTGTTGACACGAGGATCATCAGCCCAAACTTTAGATAATTTTTCATTTTTCCCACTCCATTTCTTTGAAAGGATTAGTTCACATTATTATCAAGTGTAGCACCTTTCCCGAAAAATGACGAATGAAACACAAAGACCAATCTGCAGACGGATCGAATATCCCTGAAAATGGTCAAGCAATATATTTCTCTTCGTTCAGTCAACGTGGTATGGTGATTTTATCACTTGATAAAATTTTAGGAGGAATGTGTATGTTTTTGGCCATCAATGAAATTCGTCACTCGAAATTACGCTATGCCCTGGTTACTGGGGTCATGTTTTTAATTGCTTATCTCGTCTTTTTTCTGACAGGATTGGCCTATGGGTTGGCACAAGACAATCGGACGGCTGTTGATCAATGGGGTGCCTCGCAAATCGTTTTGACGGAGGAAGCCAATGATAATCTGAATATGTCCATGATCCCCCTAAGCACCTTTGATGAGATCGATGCCGCTGAAAAAGCCATACTGGCTCAAACCGCTGGCGTCGTGACCAAAGAAGACAGGAATGAAAAAATCAATGTCAGTTTCTTCGGCATTGATCCAGATCAATTTTTGACACCAACGATCACTGAGGGAAAGCTATTTTCTTCAGATGATGAAGCAGTCGCCGATCATAGTGTGGCCACGGAGTATGGACTTGCTATTGGCGATATTGTTCAATTGGCCGGCAATGATAAAGAACTGAAAATCGTGGGCTTTACCGAAGATGCCCGTTTCAATGTGGCGCCTGTCTTTTATACCTCGATTGGTGCGTATCAGGAAATCCGGTTTGAAACGCAAGACGATAGTGACCAAGCCAGAATCAATGCCATTGTGATTCGCGGGGATATCGATGCACTCCCAGACGACCTCGTCGCAACCTCGATCAGTGATTTCATCAACGAATTACCTGGATACAGTGCCCAAGTTTTGACCTTCGGCTTTATGATTGGTTTCTTGATCGTGATTGCAGCGATCGTGATTGGTATTTTTATCTATGTCTTAACGATGCAAAAAGCCGACATCTTTGGTGTCATGAAAGCTCAAGGCATTTCTAGCCGCTATATTTCATTTTCTGTTATCGCGCAAACTTTCTTACTAGCGGCTTGCGGTGTGCTTGCAGGTGTCGTGGTCACAGTCGGCACAGCCCTAGTGCTCCCTGCATCGGTGCCCTTTCAAATCAATTGGTTGTTTTATGTCATATTAAGTATGCTGATGATCGTGATCGCTATGATCGGTGCCTTCTTTTCTGTACGCACCATCGTCAAAATTGATCCGTTGAAAGCCATTGGATAGGAGGAAGCATATGAGCGCAATCGAATTCAAACAAGTAGAAAAATCATTTAAAGATGGAGATACTCAGATCGAAGCATTAAAAGAAACCAATTTTTCCGTTGAAAAAGGTGAATTTATTGCTATTATCGGGCCATCCGGATCAGGTAAAAGCACCTTTTTGACCATTGCTGGCGGGTTGCAAGCACCATCCAAAGGACAAGTCTTGATCAATAATGAATCCTTTAGTGACCAGAAAGAAAAACAGCGCGCCCAAACCCGTTTTAAAGAAATTGGCTTTATTTTGCAAGCTTCAAACCTTGTGCCTTTCCTTACAGTCAAAAAACAATTACAATTAGTCGATAAAGTCAGCAAAAATACGCAAACCCAGAGTAGTGATGCGTTATTCGCACAATTAGGGATCGCTGATTTGGTCAATAAATATCCCGAAGAATTATCTGGTGGTGAGCGTCAACGCGTAGCCATCGCACGGGCACTCTACCATGATCCTACGATCATTTTGGCCGATGAACCCACAGCGAGTTTAGATTCTAAAAAAGCCATTGAAGTTGTTGAGATCCTTGCCAAAGAAACCAAAGAAAAAGAAAAAGCCACCATCATGGTTACCCACGATACACGCCTGATCGATTATTGTGATCGCGTGCTCGTCATGGAGGATGGTGTGCTGACAGAACAGACGCATCAAAAAAAATCTGTTGATTCAACGAATCAATCAAAGGAGTTCGAATGAAAAAGATTATTGTTGTCGGTGCGGGTGTCGCCAGTTTATCTGCCGCCGTCCGTTTGCAAAAATTAGGCTATCAAGTCACCGTATATGAAAAAGAAAGCCGTCCGGGCGGCAAAATGAATCAAATCCAAGCCCAAGGGTTTACTTTTGATGTTGGTCCCACGATCGTCATGATGCCAGAGATTTATCGAGAAGTGTTTACATTTGCTGGTGTCGATCCAGATGATTACATCCCTATGGAAAAAGTCGATCCGATGCTGGACTTGCATTTTTCAGACCAGGAATCACTTTCTTTTTCCAATGATTTGGTTGAACTCACTAAATCACTTGAAGCAATCTCAGAAGAAGATGCCCAAGGGTATTTCGCCTTCTTAGCAGATATTTATAAACGTTATGTGATTGCCAAAGAGATGTTCATCACCAAATCATTTCGCACATGGCGGGATTTTTACAACCCGAAGTCCTTGTGGGCAGGGTTGAAACTAAAGACCTTTAGTGATGCCTATTCCTCAATCTCAAAATTTGTCAAAGATGATCGTTTGCGCAAGTCATTGGCGTTCCAAACCTTATATATCGGCGTATCTCCTTATCAAGGGCCATCACTGTATACGATTATTCCCATGATCGAATTGATGTATGGCGTCTACTTTATCAAAGGTGGTATGTACACACTGGCGGACAGCCTGGCGCGGTTATTCGAAGAACTTGGTGGTACGATCCATTATGACAGTCCAATAGAAGAAATCGTGATTGAAAACAAGCAAACCAAAGGCATTCGACTTGCCGGCAAGATGATCGATGCCGATGCTGTTGTATGTGGGGCTGATTTTCCTTATGCCATGTCTAGCCTGCTTCCTGATGAGAAAAAACGCGGAAAATATACGGATAAAAAAATTGCCGCGATGGATTATTCCTGTTCTTGCTTCTTGCTCTATCTTGGATTGGACAAAACCTATGACCAAACCGCTTTGCATAATATTTATTTTGCCGATGATTTCAAGAAAAATGTCGATGATCTTTTCGATGCTGGTCAATTGCCGCAAGATCCTTCCTTCTATTTATACCGGCCAAGTTTAATGGATCCTTCTTTGGCACCTGAAGGTCAAGAAGGATTATATGTCTTGGTGCCTGTACCTGAATTGTCAAAATTCAATGATTGGTCGGATACAGTCATTCAAGCCTATCGTCGACAAGTGATTGATTTGATCAAAGAGAAGACACCTTATCATGATATCGAAGACCATATCGTATTTGAAGACATCTATACACCAGAAACGTTCAAAGGTCGCTTCAATGCCTTTAACGGCGCTACCTTTGGTCTAAAGCCAACTTTAGCTCAAAGCAATTATTATCGCCCGCATAACAAATTTGACTATGCAGAGGGACTCTATTTTTGCGGCAGCAGCACCCACCCTGGCGCAGGGGTGCCGATCGTGATGCAAAGTGCCAAACTAGCTGTAGAGGAGCTGTTGAAAGATGACCGCTAACATGCCCATCGATTTTGATGACTACCAGCAAGACTTTGCCTACTGCGAAGCGATCATCAAGAAACATTCGAAAAATTTTCATACTGCTTTTTCGCAACTGCCAAAAAACAAAGCCCGTAGCGTATATGCAGTTTACGCCTTTTGCCGTCGTGCCGATGATGCCGTGGATGAATATCATGATCCGCAATTGTTGGCGAACATGTCGCAACAGCTGCAACGGTTAAAAGATGCTGCCTCCGATCAGGACCGTTTGACGTTGTATCTTGACGACGCTGATCCTGATCATGCGATTTGGCGGGCTTTAGCTGTCACTTTCATCACCTTTGATTTGGCATATCAGCCTTTCTTTGATTTATTGACCGGCCAAGAACAGGATCTGTCCTTTCAACAACCCGTATCAGAAGCAGATCTGTCTGACTACAGTTATTATGTAGCGGGCAGTGTCGGATTGATGTTGCTGCCTATTTTATCTAGTCAGGCCAATGCGATTCAAGCACCTGCCAAGCAGCTAGGAGAAGCGATGCAACGCACGAATATTTTACGAGATATCGGTGAAGATCTCCGTATGGGTAGGGTTTACCTGCCCAAAGAAACATTGGCCAAATTTAATCTAAGAGAAAATGATTTGTCTCTGGGAAATCAACTTGCTTCTTTTATCGATCTATGGGAATATGAAGCGACGATTGCTGAATCACTATACGATGCTTCCTTTGACATGATGCCTTTGATCGACCAAGATTGTCGAGAATCATTGCTGGCTGCGGCCCTGATCTACAAAGAGATTCTCCAAGTGATCCGCAAGCAGCACTATCAAGTCATTGACAAAAAGCAAGTTGTGCCTAAGCAACGCAAATTACAATTATTGTTTTCAGCAAAAAAAATGCTGCGACAAGCTGATCTGGAGGTCAATTGATGTACGAACAAATTTTACAAGTCGCGGAATCATTTTTTATGCAGCAAGGGTATCACGGTACTTCTACCAGACAAATCGCTGATGCACTAGGCATCAAACAACCCAATATCTATTATCATTTCAAAGGCAAGGAAGCCATCTATTTTGAAGTGATGGTAACTTTATCAGAAGAAGTCTCGGTCAATCTTTGGCGTATCTCAAAAGATCCAGACCTCACACTCGCAGAGAAAATCTATGACATGTTTGCTTTTTTGAAAAGACGTCATCCTGTCAACTTTTATATGATGATGAATGATATTCAGCATTCCGTATCTAAAGAAACCTCATTTAAACTGTATCATTTATGGAAAGAAAATTATCAAAAACCGATCGTCACCTTATTTGAATCTAGCGAAACCAAGATTCGCGGCGGCGTTAGTCCAGAATTTGCCACGAGTCAATTGTTTATTTTGTTGGCTGCGCATTTGGATGTCAATCAAGCCCATGATCAAATGGCGCCGGCGATCGATTTGTTTCTATATGGATTGATCAACGATCAGCCAGAGGATTCACGCTAACTGAAAACAACTAGACACCTGTATCTATTTGATTTAAAATCTGACGGTATATGTAATGAGAGGACGTCCTTTTATGTCTAAAAATCGCATCGAAGCTTTTACTGATGCAGTCATCGCAATCATGATGACGTTGCTGGTGCTCGAACTTCACCAACCAGAAGGGGATACTTTTGCTGCTTTTCTTGGCGTCTAACATCAATTTATTATCTATTTGATCAGTTTCATTATGCTAGCTATTTATTGGAACAATCATCAGCATTTGTTTCAAATCGTGGATAAAATCAATGGGTGGACTTTATGGAGCAATCATCTGCTGATCTTAGCACTGACCTTGTTTCCCTTTGTCACCTCGTGGGTCAGCGAGTATCCGACGGCACTTGCACCGCAGATGCTATATGGCTGCGTTATACTATTGACCGACTTCAGTTATTTTCTGTTGGGGCGTACTTTAGTCAAAGCCAATCCATAAAAAATCAGGGCCTTTTGCAGCTGTTTCAAGGATATCGTAAACTTTATTTCACTTTGTTCATCAATTGTTTGGCCTTGCTTTTCGGCTGGCTGATCCACCCATTATCTGTGATCATCATGGATAGCCTTGTTTTGATTTTATGGGTGGTCCCTGAGAAAAAAGCAGAAACATTGATTAAATAAATATGCAGCAAAGCACTGTTTGAACCTCTCTTCATCTCTAAAAAAATGAGGCTGTGACATAAGTTCCTAACAAAAAAGTGCATGAAATGACGAAAAATCGTTCATTTCATGCGCTTTTTTAAGTTAAAATAAAAGAAGCACAGGTGACCCCCGTGCTTCAAACATTTAATCCTGAAAGGACTAAAAATATGCATACCTATTATAACATGGATCAACTCACTTTGGACTTATCAACTTCATTTTCTCCCAAAGAAAATCACGTCGCTGTTTTCATCAATGAATTAGTGGAATCTCTTCAAATCAATGAGCCGTATCTTTTTGGACGCCCTAGAGAGTATGATCTAGGTGCCATGATGAAGCTGGTTCTGATTGCCTATACGAGAGAAACCTTCACCAGTCGCAAGATTGAGCGATTGGCTGAAGAAAATTTATATGCCGTTGGTTGACTCAAGAACGTATCCCTTCTTATCGAACGATTGCCCGTTTCTGTGTGTCCAATGATGTGCAGGAATTGACGAATAAAGGATTAACACATCTGACTGAGTATCTTCGCGCGCGCAATCTGATAGATGATGCGTTGTTTATCGATGGCACGAAAATTCTAGCCGATGCCAATAAATACAGCTTTGTCTGGAAGAAAAACACGATCCGTTTTGATCAAATGAATCGTGAAAAACTCCTTTTATTGATGACGGAATTAAAAGAAGCATATGCAGTAAAAGAGATTCCCGAAGGGACTTCCCTTACACTAGACATGGTAGATGAGCTGTTGACACGAATGGAACTGAGATTGGAAGAAATTGAAAAAGAAGTCCAGTCAACGAAACGAATTTCACCTAATCCCGCAAAAAAACAGCGCCGAACGCTAAAAAGTCAAGTACGCAAATTAACTGAAAAACGAGAGAAGCTGATTGAACACCAAGATCAGTTTTCTATTTGTGGTGCCAGAAATAGTTACTCAAAGACCGGTCATGACGCTACTTTCATGCGCGTGAAAGAAGATCATATGATGAATGGTCAATTAAAGCCAGCCTACAATTTACAAATCGCTACTTGTAATCAATTTGTTTTAGGATATGATGTTTTTCAAAACCCAACTGACACTAGAACCTTACAACCATTACTTGAAAAAATGAATGTGACTAACCAATCACATCGATATATTGTCGCAGACGCAGGGTATAGCTCTGAAAGTAATTATCGATATCTAGAAGATGAACTCCCTCAACATACCGCGCTTATTCCCTACGGGACTTTTTTAAAAGAGAAAAGTAAAAAGTGGAAAACTGATGAGCAAAAAATAATGAACTGGACATACAATGAACATGCAGATTACTATATCGATCCTAAAGGTGTGCGATTTAATTTTCATGCCTATCGCAAAAGAACCGATAAAGATGGATTTATTCGAGATTTTAAAGAATATCAAGCAGAAAAAATCGATCTAAATCAAGAAGTGATTCCCGAAGCTATAACACCGAAGGGGTATCTTAGAAAAATTACAGTAAACCCTGCTTGGGAATATCATAAAGCCAAACAAAATGAGCTTCTTTCTACCCCTGAAACCGGAAAGCTTTATAGTCGCAGGAAGATCGATGTAGAAACAGTCTTCGGATTTATGAAGGCTTGTTTAGGCTTCACTCGATACACAGTTCGAGGGTTAGATAATGTAAGAAAGCAATCAGGTTTACTGATTACTGCAATCAATATGATGAAGCTGGCAAAAATAAGTAATTAAACCAACCAATTATACTAAAAAAAACAAAATGCACACGAAAATAAAAATATTTTCGCGTGCAATTTGTTTTTATCGAGGACGTAACGAATTAACTTATGTCACGCCCCCATCCCTATTACAGACGCAAATAACGAGTATTTAATACGCACAAGAATCTGATTTGTTTAGTTTTTTTTAATACAACCAATATCGCCTCAACAACGCTTCTCAAAAATATAATCATCCATCACAAAACCCGCTCCTATATCTGCCACACGTTCCCCGACTTTCACAAATCCTCGATGTTCGTATACAGCAATAGCTTGTTGATTGTCTTTATTGACATTCAGATGCAGCGTCTTTCCTGCAGCCAAAGTTTCATACCAGTCAAAGACAGCACTGGCATAGCCTTTTCCTCTTGTCATGTGATCTAAATACAATTTGCTTAAATAGAGTTGCGCATCGGTTTCTTCATATGCCGTATAGCCCACCGGTCGCCCTTCTTCTTCTAAGATCAAGTAAACTGCACCTGCTTGGATCTCTTTTGTGATCACTTCTAATGATTGATAATGTGCCAGCATATAATTGACCTGTGCTGCGCCAATGATTGGTTCAAATACTTCTGGCCAAATCCGTTGAATCAAATCCATTAAAGTTTGATACTCCTGATCAGATTGCACGATTGTTTTATTTAGCACGGATGCATCACCTCTCTTTATACTTTTTAGTCTAGTATACGCAATATAATCATTTAGTATAAGTCTATTTTTTATGTCTGGCAGGTTAAACATTCGAAACAGAGCACCAGAATCAACAGATGACCATATGTATGAATGAAACTACTTTGCTTATAGCGTCTTTTAAAAACTTTCAAAAGACTGAATGTCCTGATAAAAGAGACCATCAACTAGTAGGATCTCTGATGATAGTTGGCGGTTTTTATTGCTATCTTCTAGCGACGATCCTAGGCCGGTTCAATATGCACATCCGTATCAAAAACTTGGAATCGTTCGGCTAGCATGCGTTCAATTTCATCCGCCACTCGATGGCTTTCTTCGACGGTCAATGTTTTCTCCATCGCGATCACCACATCCACAAAGACATTGGCGCCATACATCCGTCCACGAATCGATTTGACCGACATGACCTCCGGCAATGTCGCAATGGCTTGCTCATACTGCAGGACCAAAGCGTCATCGAATCCATCAGATAATGAAAAAGCACTTTCGCGAAAAATATCGATGGCTGTTTTTAAGATCAAAATTGCCACCACGATTGCTGTCAGACTATCTAGCCAACCTAATCCAAATGAAGCAGCGAAAATAGCGATTGCCGTGCCTATACTGGTCCAGGCATCACTGCGATTGTCCTTGGCAGCTGCTAAAAGTGCCGAGCTTTTGACTGCAGCAGCCAAATTTTTATTATAAAAGTAGACACCATACATCAGGATTGCAGAGACGATCCCGACGATAGCTGCAACCATATCTGGACTTTCTGTTTCACCAGCAATGATCGTTTGAATAGATGAAATCAAGACTTGCGCACCCACAGCCAGCATAATCAAAGATGTCACAAGACTAGCAACATTTTCAGCTTTCCAATGGCCGTATTTGTGTTCTTTATCCGCTGGCTTTTGTGCGACCCGCAAGCCAATCAACACAGCGATGGACGCGATAATGTCTGTTGCATTATTCAACCCATCCGCCCAGAGTGCTTCTGAATTGGCAAAACGTCCTATCAGCAATTTAGCAGCTGATACCACTATATAAGCGGCTATGCTGATCAAGGCGCCTTTTTCAGCCTTCTTTAATTCTTCATACCTTGCTTGATTCATCTTATCCCTCCATTAGTCAACTTGAAAATAATAACTGAAAATTTCAACCGTTGCATCATTTATTTGAGAGAATTAATCATTTAGGAATGGCAAACATTCACTTCTCGTTGCACGAATTTACAGCATCGCTACTACCAAAAAAAGTGATATGGCAGGACTGCCTTTGTTTTCCTGTAAAAACAAGGCGCTGTCATATCACTTTTGTTACCGAATAAATTAGATTCAATTGACCTATTCATTTACCAGCAATTGGTGGTTCATCTCGCTGAATTTTTCATTATGAGAAGAGACCATTGCTTGCGGTACACTTGCTGGATCAAGATAATGTTTGATTTGATTGATTGCTTGTGCGGCATCTTGAAACGCACCTGCCAACAAATTGACTTTACCCGCAAAATAATGGATATCCCCTGCTGCAAAGACACCTGGATGACTGGTTTTCGTTGGAATGTCACAGTTTAAATAAAAATCTTCATGTTTTGCCAGATCAAAGGATACTCGATCAAGCAATGCACTGTCGCGATCATAACCATGCTGGATCAACAGATGATCACAAAGATAATCAATGCGTTCTTGCGTTTGACTATTTTTCAACGTCAAGATCATATTGAAAGTATCGGCCTGATTGACACCATCGATGGTATGATTCATGATCACATGGATACCTTCCGTGTTTAACTTCTTGACCTGTGCTTCATGGGCTTTCAGGTGTTCACCACGATAACATAAAGTAACCTTCGCGCCATAAGAAGCAGCTTCGATCGCGTAATCAACAGCCGCATCGCCACCCCCAGAAATCACCAAATGTTTGCCATTGATGGCTTGCTGATCAGGAAATTGATAATGAATAAAATCATCGACATTATTATGGATGAAACAAGGCAATTTTTGTGGGGAAACCACACCACCGCCAATACAGACCAGTACGGTGCGGCCGACATGTGTTCTGCCTAAATCATCTTCTGCATAGAACAAATCATTTTCTTTCGTTAAGGCAACGATTTTGGTTTTCGTATAGACAGTTGGATTGAATAATTTCGCTTGTTCAATCAACTGTTCTTTGACTTTCTTCCCTTTGGTTGGGGGCAGAGCACCCACATCCCAGACCATCTTCTCAGGGTAAAAATTGATTTTACCGCCTAATTCTGCTTGTGCTTCAAAGATCGCAACAGATATGTCGCGTAACCCTGCATAAAAACTAGCATATAAGCCAGTCGGTCCACCGCCGATAATTAAGACATCCATGATTGTTGACATCGCTGTTTACCTCCCTAAATGAAAATCATTCTCAATTGATTACTTGAAATTATAGACAACTTACTTACATTTGTAAAGAATTTTCTGAATATATTTTCAAATAATGATGGTTTGTTTAACGTTGTGCTGATTGAAAAAAACCAGATATTTTTCTAAGAATATGCTGATATTCATTTGTGATAGCGACTGGATTCAAGGTATACTCATATAAAGTAGGTGAAATAATGGAAGTAGAAAAATGCTATGCTTCTTTGCAAGACGGCTCTGTTCTTTATTATGAAAAAATTGGTCATGGAGACCCACTCTTTTTGTTGCACGGCAACGGTGGCAGCAGCGCCTATTTCTCACATCAGATTGCTGCACTCAGTGCCCAACATCAATTGTTTTTGATCGATAGCCGCGGACATGGCAAGTCCACCAATCAACAAAAGAAAATGGACTTCTTTATTATGGCAGATGATTTGATGGCCATTATCAAACAAGAAAAGTTGACGAAGATCTCTCTACTAGGCTTTAGTGATGGTGCCAATTTAGCGATGGTCTTTTGTCACCGCTATCCTGAATATGTCCACTGCTTGATTTTGAATTCAGGCAATACCGAACCACAAGGGGTTCGGCTGCTTTCGCGAATCGGCAGTTTGATCCAGTATCTAATCGTTTGGCTATGTGCGCCATTTTCTAAAGGGATGAAAGGCTTTTTGCCGATCTTAAGCTTGCTCTTTCGGCCAATTGGTTTGACGACGACAGATTTGAATCACATCACTGTACCAACATTGATCTTAGTTGGCAAGCGTGATTCAATCAAATTATCCCATTCATTCTATATCGCCAATAGTATATCGAGCGCAAATTTCATGGTCGTCAAGGGCCAAGGTCATAGCTTTGCCCGAAAAAATCCGCAAGTATTCAATACAAAAGTATTGTCTTTTCTGGAAAAAGTTGGAGGTTGACATGAACGTCTTACAATGGATCAAAAAGAAACAGAAAATAGTAAAAACATTATTCTTGATCACCGTTGGTGTGATCGTCCTATCTGAGATCCTTTCTTTAAGTAAAACAATCTCTATCGATCAACTGCAATCGATTTTTGCTACCTTATCAATTGGCCGGTTATTCTTGATGGCTGTGATTGGATTGCTCTGTGTGCTGCCAATGATCGGTTACGATATCGTTCTCAATCGTATATTAGAACAACATCTGCCAAAACCGTATCTCTTTGAAACAAGTTGGATGATCAATTCTTTGAATAACCTTGCTGGGTTTGGAGGGTTGATCAGTGTTGGGTTGCGCTCACAATTTTACGAAAAAGAAAAAAAAGGCGCCGATGTGGCAAAGGCACTCTCGAAAATCTTTATATACTTGATGTTCGGTTTGTCTATGCTTTCATTGATTGGCTTGCTTCTTTTGCTTTTTTATCCAGTATCTCCTTTTATTCAACAATACTGGATTTGGTTATTGGGGGGCAGTCTGTACTTCCCAATCGTTTATCTGCTGAGTTTGTCACAAAAAAACAGTTACTTAGGTAAAATGAAGCAACAGGATCGCTTGCTGTTAATTGCTACCTCTTTATTTGAGTGGGCTGGTGTTTTTGTTTCATTTATTGCGATTGGCTGGTTGATGGGCATACATGTTGATGTCTGGCAATTATTGCCTTTATTTATCGCTGCCTCGCTGATTGGGATCGTTTCAATGATTCCCGGGGAATTAGGTAGCTTTGATATCATGATGATCATGGGGATGAGCACCTTTCAACTTCCTAAAGAAACTGTCATCGCATGGCTGTTGTTATTCCGCTTGTTCTACTATGTGCTTCCATTCTTGATCGGTATCGTTTTTTTCACAAAAACGCTTGGTACATCTTTTAATACCCGATTTGCTGGATTACCCAAAGAGTTGGGTTTGGAGATTGTCCACAAAATCGAGGTATTTCTGTTGTATCTAACAGGAACGATGTTGGTTTTATCTGCCACGATTCCTGATGCCTTTGAGCACATCAAATGGCTGGCACATATCAACCCAATACGTCTGAACTTTATTATGCAATACCCCAGCATCATACTAGGATATCTGTTCATTGTGGCTGGCAGAGGCATCTCTGCTCGAGTTAAAAGAGCTTACTTCCCGACGCTTACGTTGATAGGTGCAACGATCATTTACGCATTTATCGGCGGCTTCCGCTTGTCGACTATGCTGTATTTGATCCTTCTATTGGCCATGATCATTCTATCTAAGACGGAATTATTCCGTCAGCAAATCGTTTACTCATGGGAAGCATTAACGATCGACGGTTTGCTGATGGGCTCATTGACGATCATGTATGTCGTGATAGGGATCTATAACATGCCTCGCCTTTCTGGTCGTCCCCATCATCACAACATTGATTTTCTATTGTTCCCTTCGGAAAAACTTTGGCTGCAAGGCTTCGTTGCGATCCTGATCGTTGCGCTCGCCGTGATGTTTTTCGCACGCTATCTTATGGGACGCAAACATCAAATTGGCGTTGCACCGCAAACAGAAACCATTCACTCAGTGTTGGAGACCTATGGCGGAAACAGTGATAGTCATCTTGTCTTTCTGCAAGATAAACAAGTTTTTTACTATCCAAACGAAACAGAACCTGAAGTCTTTTTCCAATTTGCGACGTGCAACAATAAGTGTTTGGTCATGGGGGATCCTTCCGGCAACAGGGCGCATTTTCCTGAAGCCATTCAAGCATTTATTGAAGAAATGGATCAATGGCATTATCTCCCCGTTTTTTATGAAACAAGCGAAGAGATCGTGCTACTGCTGCATGAATTTGGCTATGACTTTATCAAATTTGGCGAAAAAGCATTGGTCGATCTTTCAACCTTCACTTTATCAGGCAAACGGATGAAGGGGCAACGTGCCCTCAACAATAAAATTACCAAAGAAGGTTTCTCCTTCGATATCTGGCATCCGCCTTTTTCACAAGAAGTCTTTAGCGAATTACAAGCTGTATCCGACAAATGGTTAGATGGACGAAAAGAAAAAGGCTTTTCCCTAGGTTTTTATTCAGAATCTTACCTCGATCAGGCGCCTGTAGCAGTTGCCCGTAATCAATCAGGGAAAGTGGTCGCATTTGCTTCTTTCATGCCAACCTATCAAGAATCAACTGCCTCTATTGATTTGATGCGCTATGACCCAGAGCTTGCGCCAAGCGGTACCATGGATTACTTATTTATCCAACTCTTCGGCTATTTCCAAGAAGCTGGCAAACAGACCTTCGATTTGGGCATGGCGCCCCTTGCCAATGTAGGTACTTTCCGATCGAGTTTTATTCAAGAACGCATCGCCTATTTGATTTATAACTTTGGCTCACGCTTCTATTCCTTTGAAGGCTTACGTGAGTACAAGCAAAAATATGCCGCTGTATGGCAACCCCGTTACACGCTCTACTCTAGAGATAGTTGGCTGGGATATGTCATGATCGCTCTTTTGATCGTGGATAATAAACCAATCAACCGTCCCTAGCTCCGTCTTGACTGTAGAATCAAACAAAAAGGATCTTAGCTCGCTAAGGTTCTTTTTTGTTTGATTCTTTTCACGCTTAACCTGAGCAGTTCATTTGCAAATAAGAATTAAATTGCGTACAATTAAATTGTTAAAAATAAACTTTTGGAGTGATTATCTGATGAAAAAAATGTATTCTACAAAAATGATCAATACTGGTGGCCGTTCTGGTGAAGTGCATAGCCCTGATCACTCACTTGAATTAAATATCGCAGCTCCTGGCAAACGTGTTGAAAATGCCACAAACCCTGAACAATTATTTGCTGCTGGTTTCGCTGCATGCTTTAACAGTGCGTTAGACTTAGTCAAATCAAGCAAAGGCATCAAAGGCGCTTCAACTGTGGCTGCACAAGTTTCTCTTTATGCAGAAAGTGAATCAAGTTTTGTTTTAGGTGTTGAACTTGAAGGTTCGATTGAAGGATTGTCTTTAGAAGAAACACAAGAATTGTTAGAAGTTGCTCACACAGTCTGTCCCTATTCAAAAGCAACTGCTGGCAATATCGACGTGACAGTGAAAGCTGTCGAAGCGTAATCTCGCATGTCTGAAGACAGACACAGCGCATTGAATGACACAACACCCTTCAATGCACTCGCATTAGAAAATCAGCTCTGCTTCTCGCTTTATGCTGCATCGAAGGAAATCATCAAGCAGTATAAACCCTTATTGGCACCGTTGCACATCACCTATACCCAATATCTTGTGATGTTGGTTTTATGGGAACATGGCGACTTATCTGTCAAAGAATTAGGCAGCCATTTATGCTTAGATTCAGGGACACTGACACCTGTACTCAAAAAATTGCAAGATAAACAATTGCTTGATCGCATACGGGATCAACGAGATGAACGCATGGTCGTCATCTCACTGACAGATGAAGGACGTGCTTTAAAGAGTAAAGCTGCAGATATTCCCCAAAAATTACTTGCCCTCTTTCCGTTGACCGCAACGGAAGCAGCCACATTACAGATGTTGGCAGGCAAATTAGTTCAGGGCAGCAGTGACATATAACGAAAAAACTATACCTTTCTTTCCTCTGATAGAGAATCGAAAGGTATAGTTTTTTTATGATTTATCCAAACACGCCACTGCACGATAGATCATAGAAAATGGGTTTATGAAGGTTTGTCGCATTTGGCCTCTTCAATCAGTACTAAAAGTTCCTGACAAACTTCAGGAGAATCAATTGACTGAATGACATTTTTGATCAAAGCTTGATGCTGATCGCCTGTCAGCAATTGTTGAAAGACATCATGTTCAGTCACAGCGGGTTGGAACCTTCTAGCCAAAACGGATCCGCTCATCTTGATGCTTTCAATCTCTAAAATGCCATGATTTAATAATTTCCGGATGACCGCCAAGACAGTGTTGCGATTCATCCCAAATCGTTCACTAAATTCAGCACAACATAGTGGTTCAGAGGTTGACCAAAAGCGAACCAGAACCTCCCACTCTTTCTTTGAAAAATCTAAATAATCCATAAAATCCTCCTCCAAATTCCCTTCTTCCTCATTCAAGAATAAATGATCACCTTTATGATAGACATTCTAAGTACCATTTTAGGCACATCTTTTTTAACTACACTTATAATAACTTATTTTTAACCTATATTCAAAAGTATTTTTCATTATTTTGAATAATATTAAAGTTATTTTAATTTTTGACCTTTGATTACGCTTATATAATCGTAAAAATCAAGCTTTCATGGGGTGTTTCATTCATCGCATACCCACAAAGTTCTTTGTTGATGGTGAGATAGTCTTTTTTGACCATTTGTATGACTTCTTCTTCTAAATCGTGGTCAGCAATCGACAACAAAGAGTCCAACAAAACAAAGCGCGCATCCAATCCCGTTAATATTGGATACACAGACCAGAAATTTTGTCCATTGATGTCCGATAAGGTTTGTTCGAACTTTTTCTTCAACTCTACGATGTATTGTCCTATTAGGGAGTCAACTCGCTGCTCATTCACTTGCAGTTGTCGTGAGATCATCTGTTCAAAATAGTGGTTTGTATTCATAATTAACTTTATTTTATCCATCGATTTTTACATCCTTTTGCTTATATCGACAGCAAACGCGATACATATATTTTTCGTCTTGATCAATAAACGGCTTTTTCCTTCAATTTCCGAGAATAGTTCGTTCTTCATTATTTATATCATGGTGCTGGCCGTTTTTTTTATCAATTAATGGGCAAGTTCAATAAAAAAATGAGAATACTGTTTTGTGTATGCGAAGCAAATTGGCTCCTTCAGCATATTTCCAGACATTCTGACAGTTTGCCGGTATAATAAATTTATAGACAAAAAGAAGGAGCGGATAAAAAATGGGACATTTAACAAAACATACTACGACTGTTGGCACGACCAAAAAAGCGCAAAAAGCACAGCGGATCGCTTCACTTGAAAAATTCGTCAAATATAGCGGCTTCGCCCTAGCAGCCTTCTCTTTGGTTCTCAAAATCGCCAAAGAACGCCAAAATTGATTGAGGATTTACTTTACTAATATGCCCTCTCATGCGAGAGGGCTTTTTTACGCTACGGAAATAATACCTTCAACAGAATAGACTTGTCCACCAAAGATGTACTTTCATAGATCCATGTCAGTGGCAGCATGCGTCATTGGCCAACTGAATCACTTTGCTCTTGTTGGTCATCATCAAAAAAGGCGGTGATTGCTTCTTTATTTTTTTCTTTATCAATCGTCAATACACTCCCAACTGGCGTATCGTCAGCAAAATCCCATGAATGATCAACTGGAATCGACAAGGCATCAATGTCCCCAGTATCCCCTTTTAGATAATCCATTAAGACATCGATCACCACTGAAACTGGTAAATTGGTATCGATTTGTCCGAAAATCTTGCCTACAGCTTTAGGGATTCTGGTCATGACCGAAAGGCTTTTGGCTTGTTCAGCAATTGCTTCCATGACTTGATGCTGTCTGCGGACACGTCCAAAATCCCCTTCCTCATCTTTGCGAAAACGGGCATATTGCAAAACTTGATGCCCATTCAGCTTCTGTTCACCTTTGGTTAAATGAATTTTGTCTACAGTCAAGTCTTTCTCCACATCGATGGTCAGTCCTTTAGGAAAAAGTGTATCGATTGCATCTTCAAATTCCTCAAACGTCAATACCATATAATAATCCGGTATAAGATCAAAGGTATCTTTCAACGTTTGCGTAAGCAATGGTTCACCACCAAAAGAATATGCTGCATTGATTTTTTCTTCACCATAACCTGGGATCGTGACATAGCAATCTCTCATGATCGACAGCAGCTTCGCTTGTTTCTTTTTGGTGTCGTACTGTGCCACCATTAATGTATCAGAGCGGCCATTTTCATCTGCACTGCGGGCATCGGAACCAATCAAAGTGACTTGGATCACATCTGGTATATCTTTCACTGTTTCTTTCATTGAAGCTGTGGTTTGCTGTGGTGTAGTGGATTTGGTCGTTGCTTTGCGATAAGCCAAACTGAATTCCGTAGTCACAAAGGTGACCAATACCAAAATAAAAGATAAGACAATTAAAACAAAACTTTTAAAAAAACGACGTTTCATCTTTAGTTCCCCCTGCTTTTTACCAATCATCTTGAGTGGCTAGTATAAAGAGATCGTTGCTTGATACTCTTTGCAGGCGAAACCCAACGCACGTTATTTTAAACAGGAAATAAAAACCAACTGATAAAAAAAGACAAACTTCTATTGTGAGTAAGAAGTTTGTCTCTATTTCCCCTCATCGTCCGAGTTTTGACACTATACAACGTAAAGACAAGTCTTAGCTATCTTATGAAAAGCCTTAATCCGACAATTCCTGTTTTACACATTGGCGTCTTTCGACGTTTCTGCGCAATAGCTTATGTTTGTATAGGAGCCTCACCTAACAAGTATTTAGTTATTTAATCTCTCGATGAAAGGATACATTTTTCACAGGTCAATGGCAATGAAAATATCTATATTAGCAATAATTTAATCTTTTCTTTACTTTTTTTTAGCACATTTAAATATATAAGGAATAAAAAAGGAAGCCCTCTGTTGAAAAAACATTCTCAAACAAAGGACTTAGATAGTCGATACTATTATGCAAAAAATGAACCGCCAGTAATACTGTAAACTTGACCAGTCACATAACTTGCCTCATCAGATGCTAAGAAAACATAGACTGAAGCCAATTCGACAGGTTGACCAGCACGTTTCAATAATTCATTTTGACCAAATTCAGGAATGGCTGATTGTGGTTGTCCTCCTGAAATTTGTAATGGGGTCCAAATCGGTCCTGGTGCAACTGTATTGACACGAATCCCTTTTTCACTTAATTGTGCTGCCAAGCCTTTACTAAACGACGTGATTGCGCCCTTCGTTGCTGCATAATCTAACAGTTGCGCACTAGGTTCTGCACTTTGGATCGATGTCGTAGTCAGTATACTCCCGCCGGCCGGTAAATAATCCAATGCTTCTTGGACAGTCCAATACATCGAAATGATATTGATCGTAAAGGTATCGTTGATTTGCTCTGTGGTCAAATCTTTGATGTCTTGCACGGCTTGTTGTTTCCCTGCATTTAATACTAAAATATCTAAACCGCCTAAAGCAGCTGCCGCATCATGAACAAGTTTGCGGGTAAAGGCTTCATCCCTTAAATCACCTGGTAAAAGCACAGCTTTTTGTCCGGCTGCTTCAATCACAGCTTTGACTTCCTGGGCATCATCTTCTTCAAAAGGCAGATAGTTGATCGCAACATCGGCACCTTCTTTGGCATAAGCAATCGCTGCTGCCCGTCCAATCCCGGAATCACCACCGGTAACTAAGGCTTTTCTGCCGGTTAATTTCCCTGAACCAGTATAACTTTCTTCACCACAATCGGGAACTGGTTGCATTTTCCCTTGAATCGCGGGTGCTTCTTGGGGTTGTTTCTCAAACTTACCATTGTAATACTTGGTTAATGGGTTGCTGATTTTTTCTGACATTGTCCATTTCCTCCTAATGTTTTGTGTGTAGCAAGTAATTTTTATCCTTCTAATAAAAAGTGTAGAGGAAAAAAATAGAAAAAGGAAATAAAACGCACCTCTTCTCAAAGAATGCACAAAAAAAAGCCGAATCAGATCGTTCGGCTTCGTCATCATTTAGACTCACAAAAAGGGTTCGGCAGAAATTGCGCCGATCGTATCATCTTCTGTCGAGATGGCCAATCCAAGATGGACCGCCAGCAAATGGAGCTCACTTTCTGGGATGACATCTAACACCGTGCCGATTTCTTTGGCTAAAGCCATGGCTTGTTCTGACACCGGCGGAAATTGGTCAATCAATGTTGCGATATCCCATTGATCATGGATCACCCGTTCAGCCAATTCCTTTAAATGAACCAAAAAAAATTGCCAATGCTGCGGATGAATCGTCAACTCATATTGATTCAAGACATCGATACACGTTTCTACTATTTTTTGAAATAAAGGATCATTAGAGATCATGAGCATTTTACGCTCAACAACAGTCGGGATTCTCACGGATACGCCTCCAGTCTTATCAAAACAGAAAAAGCCGATGACTGAGCATCTACTACAGGAGATCGACTTATACTCTTATAATAATGAAAGCGCTCTTTTATTTCAAGAGGAACGAGCTGAAAATTGTAGGTATTCTTTTGATGAAAAACAACAAATGGGTATTTATTTTGACGGATCGTGTCGTGGACAAATGACTAATTGGGATTGATCCCTAAGGTAATCCGTCCTATGCGGCTAATTCTGGTCAATTGCCATACGGGTGACCAAACAACCTGCACGTTGACCGCCTCGATGAATGGCAGTTCACGCAAACGAGCTTGCATTTCTGCTGGAACGGAATCAATACAACCGCAACCTGCACCTGTAAATGTCATCTCAATCGTGCAGATACCACGATCACTGACATCTATGCGGTAAATCAATCCTAAATTGTAGACATCTAATCCAATCTCTGGATCCATTACCAACTCCAATTTCTCAATGATCGCTGATTGATTTGCTTCAGCTAATGGGTTCATGATGATTTCATTTGACATGGCGAAGTCCTCTTTTCTCAAATAATTATCTTCTATTTGACCATGAACAAAGGAAAATAACAAGGATTTTCTTAGAATTTTCGCAATCTTTCGAAAATGATTGCGCTTTTCGCGAAAGTAAGGTTAAATAGAAGGAAAACACTTGAAGGGTCTTATCGAGAGGAGTGCTGTACGATGACAGAAGAAACAAATAAAGATATCCGCATTCGCAGTCATGTCTATGACAATATGGTCAAATCACCGAACAGAGCGATGTTACGTGCCACAGGTATGGACGACGAAGAATTCAAAAAACCTATCATAGGCGTGATCAGTACTTGGGCTGAAAATACCCCCTGCAATATTCATCTCCACGACTTAGGAAGACTAGCCAAACAAGGTGTTGTGACCGCCGGGGGCTGGCCAGTTCAATTTGGGACAATCACAGTTTCCGACGGCATTGCCATGGGCACCCCGGGAATGCGTTATTCATTGCCTTCCCGTGATATCATTGCTGATTCCGTAGAAACTGCCGTCAGTGGTCACAACTGCGACGCATTTGTTGCTATTGGCGGGTGTGATAAAAACATGCCCGGTTGTATGATTGCGATCGCCAACACGGAAGTACCCGCTATCTTCGTATATGGCGGGACGATTGCCCCAGGAAACCTAGATGGGAAAGATATTGATTTGGTTTCTGTTTTTGAAGCGATTGGTCAGTGGAACAATCAAGATATCACGGAAGAAGAAGTAAGGCGTATTGAATGTAATGCCTGCCCTGGTCCTGGCGGTTGTGGTGGGATGTATACAGCGAATACAATGGCAGCCGCCATCGAAGCCATGGGCATGAGTTTGCCCGGATCCTCTTCCCATCCAGCTATCACTGAAGAAAAATTAAAAGATGTTGAAGCAGCCGGTGAAGCGGTCTTGCAACTGTTGAAAAAACAAATCTTCCCTAAGGATATTATGACCCGCAAAGCCTTTGAAAATGCAATCACTGTGGTCATGGCTTTGGGTGGCTCAACAAATGCCATCTTGCATTTGATGGCGATGGCCCATGCAGCAAATGTTGATTTGACGTTGGATGATTTCAACGATTTCCAAGCGAAAGTCCCACATTTGGCGGATCTCAAGCCTAGCGGTCAATATGTTTTCCAAGACCTTTATGAAGTCGGTGGCGTGTCGGCGGTCATGAAATATCTTTACGAAAATGGCTTTATCCACGGTGACTGTTTGACCGTAACGGGCAAAACGATTGCTGAAAATCTAGCAGAAGTCCCTTCCCTAAAAGCAGGTCAAAAGGTCATCATGCCATTAGAACATCCAAAACGCAAAGATGGGCCTTTGATTGTTTTACATGGCAACTTAGCACCAGACGGCGCAGTAGCCAAAGTCTCTGGCGTGAAAGTCCGACGACATGTCGGACCTGCCAAAGTCTTTAATACAGAAGAAGAAGCCATCGATGCGGTGTTGGCAGATGAGATCGTCGATGGAGATGTGGTCGTTGTACGTTATGTTGGGCCTAAAGGTGGGCCTGGTATGCCGGAAATGCTTTCCCTATCCAGTATGATCGTTGGGAAAGGTCAAGGTGAAACCGTGGCATTACTGACTGACGGTCGTTTTTCCGGTGGTACGTATGGTCTGGTCGTGGGGCATATCGCGCCTGAGGCCCAAGATGGCGGACCTATCGCACTGCTCAAGACAGGGGATACCGTGATCGTCGATCAAGATACCAAGGAATTGACTATGGATGTATCGGCAGAAGAATTGGCTCGCCGTCAAAGCGAATTAGTGATTCCGCCCCTGCATTCTCGTGGTGCATTAGGCAAGTATGCCCATATTGTGTCGAGTGCTGCAAAAGGCGCAATCACGGATTTTTGGCAAGGAAATAATTGACCCCCACATAAAAAGGTGCTGCATCCTCAATGGAAAGGATGCAGCACCTTTTTGGTTGTTTCAGGCATTAGCTTTTTCGTTTTTTATTGAAGTAGAAACCTGCGGTGCTTGTTAATACCACGATACTTCCCCCAATCAACGCCAACCAACGATTGCTGGTATCATTTGTTTTGGGCAACTTCCCTGATGGTTTCTCAGGCGTATTCGGTGTATTGGGTGTATTTGGCATCAGATGGTTGATCAGTTGACCTGCATCCACTTCAGTTGGTTGACCCGCTGCATGTGAAGCTATCACAAATTTGATTGCTTCATCTGAGATTTGATAACCCGTTGGTGCTTGAGTTTCCAAAAATGAATAATGTCCTGGCGCTATGCCATCAACTGTAACTAGACCGGCTTCGTTCGATGCCAGATTTTCTGCTACAGTTGCGCCTGTTTCATCTATGACTTTAAAGATAGCACCTGCTAAAGGCGTATTGTCTTCATCAGTCTTCAATAATGTGGCATTGCCTTGATAATCAATCATTGTCCCTGCTTCCACGACTGCGGGTACTTCGGTTGCGGAATTAGCAATCTCAAAGGAGATCTCTTGGTCATTGATCAAATAACCCGTCGGTGCTTGGGTTTCCACATATGAATACTGTCCTGGTGCTAAGTCATCCACTGTAACTAGACCGGCTTCGTTCGATGCCAAATTTTCTGCGACAATTGCACCTGTTTCATCTACCACTTTGAAGATGGCGCCTGCTGAGGAGACAGCTGCTCTATCTGACCGATTGGACTCTTCGCTAGAAGGCGTTGTCGTGTCGGATTCAGAGGTAGTGGTATCTGTTCGATCTGTCGCTTCACTGGTCGTTGTGGTTGTCTGGTCTGCAGCCACATACTGATCAGGTAATCGATAAGAGATCGTCTGATCTTGATAGTTGAAATCGACGGTGCCATTCTTGAGGGAAGTACTGTCTTTGATCGTCAATAAGATCGTTTTACTTACGCTCTCGTCTGCTGGCTGTACGGATAATCGAATGCTGTCTTGTGTGTCATGAAGAGAAACTGTATCTGTCGTCGACGTATCAGCAAAAACTACACTGGAAAAAATCTTTTCTGAGGATTGTATCTTCAGACTTTCTGCAGTTTCTCCTGCTTCAATGTCGACAGACAAGGCAATTTGATTGTCTGCTTCCCCTTTCTTTGCTTCAACAAGTGTCATTTGCGCATTTTTTTGCATCAATACTTCCGCTACTGCTGCCACAGGTGCTACGTATTGAAACAAAAGCAAACCCAACATCATCAAAAAAATTGCTTTACGTGCTTTATATAAACGCCCCACACTTTTCCACTCCTTCAATAGATTCATACGTGCCAATCATACTCTTTTCTATCCATTAATCGAGGAAAAAAATCATTTTTTCACATTCTTCTCACTTGAAAGCGGATCATGTGAAAAAGATTCACATGATTCTATTACTTAAGTTATTTAACAAGCGTCAGCTACATTACACGATACAACATCAATCTGTTTAATCTGTCACAATTGAAAGTAAAAACAAATTTATCTGCACAAAAAAAGCCGAATCTAAGATTCGGCTTTCTCTTCAATTATTCATCAAATAAGCTGCTGCCATTTGAGGCAATCACATTTCTATACCAGAAGAAACTATCTTTCCGGGAACGGTCAAATGAACCGTTGCCTTCGTCATCGGCATCTACATACACGAAACCATACCGTTTAGACATTTCTGAAGTAGAAGCGGATACTAAATCTGTACATCCCCATGGTGTATACCCCATTAATTCCACTCCATCTTCGATTGCTTCATACATTTGTTCAATATGGGCTTTTAGGTATTCGATCCGATAAGAATCATGGATCGAGCCATCTTCCTCAACTGTGTCTAATGCCCCTAAGCCGTTTTCAACGATGAACAAAGGCACTTCGTAACGATCGTATAAGTTGTTCAGCGTCACCCGCAAGCCGATTGGATCGATTTGCCAACCCCAGTCTGATGCGTCCAAATACGGATTTGATTCACCTAATGAGAAGTTTCCGGCTGCTGAATCGCCGCCTGCTTCCGGATTGTGGCGCGCGATCGAACTCATATAGTAGGAGAAGGACATGAAGTCAACTGGATATTGTGCCAAAATGTCTAAATCACCGTCTTCAAATGTTACCTCGATGTTGTTTTCTTTGAAGAAACGTTTGGTATAAGCTGGGTATTTCCCGCGTACTTGTACGTCCGAGAAGAATAAGTTCTCATGGTCTTTTTTGATTTCTTCCATGACATCTGCTGGATTTGGTGTTGCTGGATACGATTGTATCCGTGCCAACATCATCCCTACTTTGATTTCAGGATTGATCTCATGGGCAAATTTTGTTGCTAAACTTGAGGCAACAAATTGATGATGCACTGCTTGATACATATCCGATAGGTTTTGGGTACCATCTTCAGAAACCAAGGCACCGCCAACATAGCCGGAAATCCCCATGATATTGATTTCGTTAAATGTCAGCCAGTATTTGACTTTGTCTTTATAACGCGTCAAGACAGTTTCTGCGTATTTCACGAACAAGTCAATGACTTTACGATTTTTCCAGCCACCGTAGTTCAGCGCGATGCCGATTGGTGTTTCGTAATGGGACAAAGTCACCAATGGTTCGATCCCATATTTTGCACACGCATCAAAGACATTGTCATAAAATTGCAGACCTTCTTCATTTGGTTGCGCATCATCGCCATTTGGAAAAATACGTGACCAAGCAATCGATAAACGGAAGGTTTTGAAACCCATTTCCGCATATAGCGCAATATCTTCTTTATAACGGTGATAAAAATCTGAGCCCCAGCGCTTAGGATATAAGCCATCTTGATCGTTCAAGGCAAATTCGATTTTTTCTTTCGTCATCGGCGCCGCAAAGTCTTCGATATTTTTGCGGTCTTCGGGTTTCACAGCTACGGCTGTATCAGATGTTGCCGGTCCACGACCGCCTTCATTCCATGCCCCTTCAAATTGATTGGCTGCTGTTGCCCCACCCCATAGAAATCCTTTTGGAAACTGTTTGTCTGTCATTACATGGCCTCTTTTCTATTAATCGGTCGTGGGCCATCCTGTCAAAGAACTTTGTCTGAAAAGGGATGGCCTCGTACCGTTGATCATTTATTTTACAACTTCGATCAAATTATCATTGGCTGAAACATCTGCGGCATCAGTCGCTAGTACGTTTGAATAATCATTTGAATTGGTCACGATCACTGGTGTTAAAAGAGAATACCCCGCAGAACGAATCGCCTCTGCATCAAATGAAATCAATTTTTGTCCAGCTTTGACCTTATCCCCTTGATTGATGTACGACGTGAAATGATTGCCTTCCAATTCAACGGTATTCATGCCAATATGGATCAACAATTCCGTGCCGTCTTCTGTCACTAAACCAATCGCATGTTTCGTTGGGAACAAGATTTTGACCTCTGCATCTGCAGGCGCCGTGATTTCGCCAGTAGCTGGCTCAACTGCAACGCCTTTGCCCATTGCACCAGAAGAAAATACTTTGTCTTCAACATCTGCTAAAGCGACAACATGGCCTGAAACTGGGCTTTTGATGGTTTCATCTTTGACGATAGCTGATACAGTGCGTGTAGGTGCAGCTGGTGTCACTGGTACATCAACAGGTGCATCAAGATCTGCATATAATGTAGGAACTTTCAACAACATCATGATGACAAATGAAGCGACGATCGCTAAAACTGTACCGATGGCTAAGTGGATCACACTGTGGAAGCTGCCTGTTGCAGGATCGATATATGCAGGGTACAAGAAGATACCCATACCACCCATTGCATAACCAGTTACATTGAAAATTGATAAGTAGACGCCGACAAAACCAGATACAAGACAAGATACGATAAATGGTGTTTTCATTGGTAGCGTATAGCCATAGATAGCAGGTTCAGTTACACCGAAGATCGAAGAGATCAAGGCTGGCATTGCGCCTTGTTTGACTTTAGGTTCTTTGGTTTTCAACCAAATAGCAGCTAACACACCTGTTTGTGTGAAACATGGCAATACTGCGGCTGTCAAGATGATTGAATGGCCATTTTGCGCCATATCCATGATTGCCAAAGGTACAAGCCCCCAGTGCAAACCGAACATAACCAATACTTGCCACAACGCACCTAAAGCAAAACCATAAACGATTGGACTAAAGTCATAGACTGCTTGGAACGCAATACCGATCCAGCTAGACGCTGTGTTGGCTACTGGTCCAACAACGAAGAAAGTCAATGGTACGGTGATCAAAATCGTTACGAAAGGGACAACAAACATTTTCACCACATCTGGTGTGATTTTACGCATATATTGTTCAATTTTAGAAGCAACAAAGATAGCTAAGATCACTGGCAAGACGCTATTGTAGTAGCCGCCTGCTGGTAAGGTCAAAGTCAAACCAAAGACTTTGCTGGCTGCTGCAACACTGTCTGACAACCCTGGATAAACCATCGCACCAGCAATCGCCAGTGCTGTATAGACATTCATCTTGAATTTACGCGCCGCTGTCACCGCAAGGATCATTGGCAAGTATTGGAACAAGCCATCGCCTAATGTGTTCATCACGACATAAATGCCGTTGGTTGCGTCCATGCCCGTTGCAGCGAGTAACGCAGTGATCCCTTTTAAGATACCGGCTGCTGCCAAAGGACCTAAGAAAGGTTGGAACAAACTTGAGATGACATCAATAAAGCGATCGAACAAGCTGCCTTTCGGCCCATCTCCTTCATCTACATCAACTGTACCACCGTCCGCTAACCCGCCGACTTTCAAAACTTCTTCATAGACATCTGGCACATGGTTCCCAATAACCACTTGATATTGGCCGCCAGCTTTGACCACAGTCACGACACCATCGCGTTTTTGCAAATAGTTGGTGTCTGCTTTGCTTTCATCTTTCAAGTGAAAACGCAGTCTTGTCACACAATGTTTAACAGATGAAACATTTTCTTTGCCACCGACGTGGTCTAAGATATCTTGTGCTAACTCAGTATATTTTGCCATTTTAATTGCTCCTTTTGTGTGTTTTTTCGATAATAAAAAGACCAGCAGCAAATTACAATCTAGCCTTGGTGCCAGACGCTCCAAAAAAGAGTCTGCCCCTAGACGTATTGTAAGAAAGTGCAGGTCTTGCCAGCCGAACTGTAACGAATCCATTTATTTTCTTATGATATTTTTGAATGGGCTGCTAGATTGCCGATATGAAGAATCAAATACATCAATTCCATATCGTTGACTAGCCACCCTTTTTGTTCATATAAATAGTCTTTGATTGAATCTGCGGTTTCTTTTTCTTTAGGATAACTGCTGAAAGCCAATGCAATCATTGGATTGGTCATCACTGGTTCTTCCGTACCCTGACTTTGGCGAATCAAATAATAGCGTATGTGGGTCACAAATCGTTGGAAGTAAGATGAATTTTCATCATATTCGATATTCATGCTGTACTTCACGATCCTTAAAATATTGTTTGTCAGTTCTGTGTGCTCAAAGGCACTCTGATTGGCACTTTTTTCTATTTCTGCATTCACAAAATGCAGCGTAATAAAAGCAGCTTCCTCTTGTGAAAAATCAGGATACAGTTCCCGGCGAATCAAGTCCACCGCTTGCACACTGACCGCGTATTCTTTGGCATAGATTTTTTTGATTTCCCAATGCATGGGATTGGTCAAGACAATGTCTTGCTTTTGTCTGCTGATGGCAAACAAGATATGATCCATCAATGTGAAATACACGTTAGGATTGAAATCGGTTTCAATACTATCCCGAAAGATACGTACGATTTCATAAATCACGGCCATTTGTTTTTCATTGGCTTTTGTCATGACTTTTGACATATGTTCTACAGTCAAGTCATCTTCAGGATAATACTTTTTTTCAATTGATTCTGGCGGGATCAAATCACCGGGTTTTGTTTGAAAACCGATGCCTTTCCCCATGAGGATCACTTCGACTTCCTCTTCTTTCGAGAGTACAACATTGTTGTTGATCCTTTTGACTATTTTCACGAACAATCCTCCTTAATCAGCAATTCTCGCAGGATAAACACATTCATTCATAGCAGGCGAGTTGTTTATGCCGAAGGTTCCTGTCCTTTGCCGTTCATGATGCACTATGGCATCTATTTGACAACAGTGTAACCAGCATTGTTGCCTGGGTGATCTTTATTTGAATCTGTCTAAGCAATCTTTAATGTTGTACAGATGATTCAAAAGATCGACGAACGGGTCCAACCTTTTATTGAAAACACTCCCTTTTTGTCTTCTCCCCTTTCAAGCTGCACAGCTGCAGCGACGACTAAGATCCATTGACTTTGGAACCGGTCCTTTTTTTATTCAACAAAAAAATTGAGTAAAAAAAGAAGACCAAAGCAAAAAAGTGTACAACCCCGAGAAAGATTCTCATGGGTAATCAACGCACTTTTTTCCTCTGGTCTTGCCTGCCGAACAGTAACGAATCCAGTTATCAGAACACTCTCGCGCTCTGTTGTGATTATCTTACTCAATCTGCAAAAGAATGTCAACAGTTTTTTGCAAACGTTTTTAAATTTATTTTTCAAGGTAGACCAATTTAACTATCCAATCACTCAGAATGAGAACAAAAATTAAAGAAGCATGAATATTTTCATGCTTCTTATGAAAATTGGTCAGCTCACAAGTCTAGCGCTCTTCCGATGTCACGCCCACGACGGCCCAAGGATTGTGATCGACATCGTAAGCCCACGAGAAGTTCGCTACTCGGTCAGAAATTGGCAGAATTTGATTGCGATAAAGTGTCGGGATTGCAAAGGCTTCTTCGAAGGCATAAGCTTGCCAAGCATCAAAGGCTTCTTTGCGTTTTTCCTCATCAAAAGAATCGTTGGAATCAATCGCTGCCAATAAACGTGTGTTCTCTTCGGACTCATAACGTGTGTAGTTAAATGCAGAATTTGGACCCCAAAGACTGGTTGGTGAAGGATCTGAGCCTGTTCCCCAAGCAGCTTGATAAACATCAATCTCAGGATCATCATTCTTTAATCGATCGTAAAATGCTTGAAAATCGATCAAACGTCCAGTAGTATATTCTACATTTAATCCTATTTCTTGCCATTGCTGTATATAGTAATCAGATAGAGGTTGTGCTGTTTCACCGCCAGACATCGAAGCAAAATTGATCGTTAATGAATCACCATTTGGATCTTCGCGGTATCCATCACCGTCTATATCCAGGTAACCAGCGTCATCCAACAACTGATTGGCTTTGTCGATATTCAGTGTGTATCCTTCGATCGTTGCATCATGTAATGAGCCAAATACAGGCGGGATCAAGGTTGTGCCGTTAGAGCGAAGTCCATGATAGAATCGTTCACCAATAGCATCATTGTCGATGGCATAGGCCATTGCTTGACGCAAATATTTATTGGCCATTTTTGCTTCAGGATCATAGTCGACACTCCCCGATTCCTCATCCCATGTCCCTAAGTTAAATCCAATATAAGTATACGATTGTTCAGGTCTGCCTAGCATTTGATACCCGTCCATATCTTGATAAGTGTCAAAAGTATCAGTTGGCATCTTGATGGCAATATCATAATGCTTTGCCATGAGCGCTTCATTGATTGACGCTGATGGTACAGCGCGAAAGACCAATTTATCAAGCGCAGGTGTTCCGCCATAATAGTATTCATTTGGCAGATATTCTACGGATTCTCCGGCAACAATATTGCTCATCACATAGGGACCAAAACCGATTGGATTTTTGCGGACTGGATCACTTGCTTCCATGTCTTCAACTTCGATTCCTTCGAAAGTGTGTTTCGGCAATGCTGAGTGATAGACACCACCACCTTGCTGCATCATTCCAGGATGAACTTCCTTATACTCGATTTGAACCACTTTATCACTGACTGCTGTGATTCCTGAGATGGTTTCAGCTTCCCCAGAATTGTATTCCTCCATACCAATGATATTGGTGAAGTTGTTGTCATATCGAATCCCTGTATAATCGGCATGGCCGATCACTTCATAAGAAAAAATCACATCTTCGGCGGTCACATCAACCCCATCTGACCATTTTAATTCATCTCGCAACTTGATCGTTGCAGTTTTGTTCTCTTCATCTAAGACCAAATCAGCTGGTCCACCATCTACGATCATAAAGTCATCATTTTTTAAGAATAAATATTCGTGACTTGGCTCTAAGAAATCACGGTCATATGAATCTTGGTAAAATTCCCATTGAAATAAGCCTTGGAACTGCGTATCCATCACGACAGCTACCTCTAGTGTACCACCATCAAGTAAATCAGCATCATTGGAAGTGACTAATGGAAACGCATCAATTGCATTATCTGCACTACTTTGATTTCCATTTTCTTGACTAGAAGTCGAATCTGTTCCTGCCTCATTCCCTGACCCGCAAGCACCTAAAATCAATGTTGCGCATAATGTAACGACACCAAAAATTTTTTTCTTCATTGCGTTCCTCCTTATTTGATCCCCTCAGCATTCCCCAATCCTGCACAAAACCGAAACAATGATGATATGATTAGAAAATACTAGAGATACTTAATGAATTATAACAATTATCTACAAATGCCTTTATTCAATATTTTCACCGAAGGGTGAAATTATTGACAAAAAAGCCTATTACAGTTCATTCATCCGTGTCGGAAGCTAAACCATAATAGACTATTTTCTTAAGAAATTTCTTTATGTGCGGCAAATGCTTCGATTGCTTGGTTGGTTCGGTCTCGGCGGATTTGACGGATTTGCGCCTTCAAACTAGACCAATCTGACTGCTTGGGTGATGTCGACCAATGCATCACGACTGGACAGCTCGTATCTTTGTTCAAGATATCTGAAAGAATGATCTCCGTATCAACACACACATTTCGTTGTAGTTGAACAGGGGTATCGATGGCGTGCTTCATATGCTGTGCAATAATGCGATTGTATTTCTCCCCGTAGGAAAAATCAATACAGATTTTGATCGGTGCAACGATTTCTTCGAGTGTCACAACTGAAACAAGCAGCGTCAAATAATGATGAAATAAGTACTGACTGCTGGGACAAGCCATATCAAGATGCAGGGTCGACGTGATGTAAGATTTACAAAAAGCATCGAATTCGGGATAATCCTCGATCAAATAATCAATCGCGGCTTCAGTATAATGCCACTGTGCTGAAGGATGAAAACTGATAAAGATATAATGGATGTGGTATAATTCTTGCTCGACTTTGGCTAAGTCTTCCGTGCCAATCGAAAAACATTCCAGCAAATGATCAAAGAAATGTTGATTCATCTCAGCGATTTCCGGGCGTCCAGCAGCAAAGTATCCCCCGTCGATCAATCCTTCTGCTATCATGGACTGGGAGATACTGGAACCATGCGGCCCTTTGGTCGTGCACTGGCTAAATGATGCCCGTTTTTAAACCGTGTCGTAATAATATGCAAGATCAGCGACAACTTGACCGTCATTCGTGCATCTGGTGCACAATGTATAGCATGATCATCAAAGAGTGAGCCAAAGCTTTTGACTTTCTCTCGGGTAGCTGCAGGAAAAAGGGTAGGTATTGTCTCCTTACTGCTCAAAAAGAAGATAAACAGAAATTCTCTAATGGCCCATTCATCGCCAACCAATTGAAAATCTTTGGTGATTTTGATGCCATATTGTAATAAAATTTTCTTCAGCAGTTTAAACTCTTTGTATACTGGATTGTGGCTGAAATAATACCGCTCCGCAAAATCATAAATAGACACCAACTGTTCAAAAAAACATTCCCTGAAGATACAATACTTTAATGATTGTTCAAAGTAATATGTAAAAAGTATTTCAGCATGTGTCATCCCTTTGTAGATCAATTGAACGGTTGGGGCCTCTACTTGGATTTCCATGTCCTCTTGCAGTCCAAATACGATAAAATCGGCATTCAGTTCGTCAATGGTTTTGTAAAAGAGGAAACTCGATAAGCCTAGAGTGTGCATCATTGCTTCTTTATCATCATTCAATAAAGGTTGGTTTTCTAAATGTTGGACAAATTGAAATTTACGCTTTTCGGGTTTGTTTAGAAAATCGGGAAACATCGTATATTCTCCTTTATAGTTGCAAGTTTTCTGATTACGCTCATTCTTCTTTTATGTCGGATTGTTACTGACACTAAAAAGTATAATGTTTTTAGGAACCCATTTTGTAATCTTTATTTTGCTTTTCACCAAAGATTTATGAAAAATCAATTTTTTTTGAATGGTGAAATTTCTAAGATCGTTGCTATCATTCTCTATCACCAAATCCGTATTATAGCATTATATCGATTTAATTTTAACTTTATTAACAAAAATCATGTTATTTAATCGCGAAAAAAATATAGATATTTTTGTTCTATCAGCTATTCTCGTTCCCGCTAGTGTGATACCATGAATTGAAGGAGGTATTTATGGCAGAGAAAAAAGTGATTCTTCAAACGACTTCGAAAGCTTTTGCACCACGCAGCCAATTACTGACACAGCGTATTTTATTGGTCTACAGCGGTATTCTGATTCTCCTTGGCTGTCTATCCTCACCCCAGGATCTTTTGATCGGTTCCTTCAATATTTTGACGTCGCCAAGCAATCTGATCTCTGATTATTTTGCAGTTGGCAATCTCGGCAGTGCCTTCTTGAACAGCGGTCTCTTGCTGCTTTTGACCGTATTGATCGCGAAGAAGCAAGGAACTGTTATCACCGGCCCGATGATTGCGGCGTTTTTAACACTTTCCGGATTTTCTTTTTTTGGTAAAAATCTCTTTAATTCGATTCCCATCCCTCTAGGGGTTTACTTATATGCATATATTCATCGGAAACCTGTCAATCAGTTTTCTTTGGTTGCTTTATTCGGTAGTGCAGCCTCCCCAGTAATTAGTTATCTCGCTTTTGGCTTAGGACTGCCGGCGCCAGCGGGGATGCTGCTAGGCTATGTAACAGGAATCGGCTTAGGATTGATCTTACCTCCTTTGGCGGCACAGTTCTTGCAATTTCATCAAGGTTTTTCTTTGTATAACATTGGCTTTGCGACCGGGATCGTCACGATGTTTTTTACTAGTTTTTTGCGCCTCTTCGGTCAAGAAGTCCATCCACAAAGCGCGTTGACCACCGAGTATCACCTCTTTTTAGCTATTTTTATTGCAGTGATATGCTGCTTGCTGTTTGTCACTGGGTACGTCTTGAACGAAAGATCACTGACAGGTTTTCCAGACTTGCTGCACACCTCAGGCAAATTGATGACTGACTTTGTCACGATTTACGGGCTTGGGTTGACGCTGATCAATATGGCCAGTATGGGGTTTCTGATGCTTGCTTTTGTCTTTCTCATGCAAGGCCAACTATCTGGGCCTTTGCTGGGTGCTGTATTGACGGTCATCGGCTTTGGCGCCTTCGGGAATCATCTGAAAAACAGCATCCCTATCTTGATTGGCGTGGTGCTGGCTTCTAAGTTTGGTCTAACAGCAGAAGTGTCGACCTTCAATCTGCTGTTGACTGCTATCTTCGGCACCAGCTTAGCCCCTATCAGCGGCTACTATGGGCCAATCGCGGGCATCATTGCCGGCATTACGCATGCTGCATTGGTCACCAATATCACCTATCTTCACGGTGGCTTAAATCTGTACAATAATGGGTTTTCTAGTGGATTTGTGGCAGCGGCTATGGTACCTTTACTAGATGATATCAAACAACTAAAAAGGCGGAAAAAAAATGATTGAAAAAGAACGCGCACGGCGCATCGCAGATGAGGTCGTCACGTATTTCCTCTCCCATGACTGTATTGACATCACCAGTCAAATGACCTTCGAAGACGTCGGTTTTACAGCGAAAGTTTGCGGCCCGTGTCCTGAAAGGCCCGCAGATCTGGAACACTTTATCGATATGCTGAACACCCCGCGAGATATTACATTGGAAAATTATTATGTAGAATTACTGGGTGGCCATCAAACGATCCACGAAGAAAAAGATTACTATTTGCTAGGCTTGATGATCGATGAAGCCACGATCGTCTACGAAGATGATTTCTTGACTGTTCACCTGTTTCGCAAAACATACGGTCAAGGCAATTGATTTCACCTACACACGAACTGATAGGACATGCGCGACTCTCAATGAGGATCACGCATGTCCTATCAGTTTCTTTTATTTGTTGTCCAATGTGCAGATTCAGCTGACACCCCTTCCGATATCCACTGATTGCGCCTTGTGACAAAAGTGAAAGTTGTTTGATAGATTTTTCCCACTCTTTTTCTGAAAAACAGCGTTATACTTTCACCATAATCTAAATAGAGGTGTATAAATCATGAAAAAAGTATTGATTGGCTTAGCAGTTGTCGTCCTTGTTGTATTCGGCGGCTTACAACTTGCACAAAAAATCGTGATGGGTGGAGATAGTTACTATGTCCAAGTCACCACCAATGGAGAAAAAAGCACATCACAAGATAGCAATGGCACGATCGTGAATGAATATGCCTATGCGTTGACCGGCTATGATGAAGACGGCCAAAGCAAGGCATTGTCATTTACAGCTTATCAAGATCGACCTTTGCGCAAAGAAGCTTATCTGAAAATCACTTGGAACGAAAAAAAGGGTGTCACTAGCTACGAAGAAGTGCAAGCATCGGACATCCCATCAAAAGCATTGGATCAATTAAAAGGAGCGTAATCAGCACATGGACACAATCATTCAAGCCCGTGAATTAACCAAGACATACGGCAAAAGCAATGAAAAACAGACCCAAGCCTTAAAAGGGGTCACATTTGAGGTTGAAAAAGGCGAATTTATCGGCATCATGGGTGCTTCAGGTTCAGGAAAATCGACCCTATTGAATATTCTATCGACACTAGATCGTCCCAGCACTGGCTCAATCGAAATCAATCATAGTGACATCACAACATTAAAAGGCAATGCCCTTGCCGATTTTCGCAGCCGCGAGATTGGGTTTATCTTCCAAGATTTCAACCTTCTGGAAAACTTGACCGCGTCAGAAAACATCGCAGTCCCCTTATCATTACAAGGGGTCAAACCTAAAGTGATCAAACAACGCATCGCACAAGTTGCGCAACGACTATCCATCAGCCAAATTCTGGATAAATACCCTTCAGAGATTTCTGGCGGTCAGAAACAACGGGTCGCAGCTGCGCGCGCCTTGATCACAGAACCAACGATTTTATTCGCTGATGAACCAACAGGCGCCTTAGACTCTAAAAGCGCCAAAGATTTGCTGGATATGATGGATGATCTGAATACCAACGATCAAGTATCGATTTTATTGGTGACCCATGATCCTCTTTCCGCAAGTTATTGCCAGAAAATACTGTTCATCAAAGATGGCATAATCCATCAAGAAGTCAAAAGACATGACCAAAGCCGAGAAGATTTTTACCGACAAATCCTTGTCATCCTTGGCAACTTGGAACAGTAAGGAGGAACCATTATGCTTTGGAAATTATCACTTACTGGGATCAAAGGCCGCTTAAAGGATTACATTGTCTTGTTTTCAGGATTGATCATGGCTTCGGCCATATTCTATATGTTTGAATCAATGGCCAGCAATGAAGCATTTCTGACCAGCAATTCGATTCTAGGAACCATCGTATTTATCTTCCGCTTTGGGTCTGTATTGCTGGGCATCATTACTTTCGCCTATATTCTCTATGCCAATTCATTTCTAATGGCGATGCGTCAAAGAGATTATGCGATGTTTATGATGCTGGGCGCTAAAGGACGCAAAATTGCCCAAATGATTTTCATTGAAACCTTTATGGTCGGTTTTGTGGCAACCATCATTGGCTCCATCGCAGGCATGGGATTGGCTCATGGGGTCAATGCACTGCTTGTCAGTCGCTTGAATCTGCAAATTACCCATTATTCAGCGTTTAGCAGTAAAGCGTTGATGGTGACATTGATTTTCTTCGCGTTATTATTTTTGGTAGCGGCGATCTTCAACGCATCTGCGATTACCAAGAAAGCCATTCTCGAATTATTACGAGAAACCAGTACACCCGCTCGGTTGAAACAGCGGCCTATCTGGCTCGTCTTGCAAGCAATCATCGGTGTCTGTTCTTTGGCTTTTGGCTACTACATGATGAGCGATTTGATGAAGTTTCAATTGATTGGTATCGGGGTCGCCTTAGTGACGATCGTCTTAGGTACCTATTTGGTTTTCAGCTCAGTGATCATCACCGTATTGTCTGTGTTAAAATCAACTGACAAAATCGCCATGAAAAAATTAAACAACTTTACCTTTTCACAATTAAGCTTCCGAATCCGGGACTATACACAAATGCTTTCAATGGCTGCGATGCTTTTTGCTTTGGCGTTGGGCGCATTAACCGTTGGACTTGGCTTCAAAAACGAGATTCCTATCATGGCCAAATCAGTCGCTCCCTATGATTTGATTTTGAACAACGCGCAAGATGTAGATAATGCGTCAGTATCAGCGTTAAACCCAACCTTCGATACAACATACAGCCAAAAAGAAACAACCGATGCTATCTATTACATCAAAGAGCAATTCAATGACCAACCGTTACTCGCACCGGTTTATAATGAACACGGTGTCGATGCCGAGGGAAATTACAGTCAGCTATCTGGAGATTTTTTGCAAGAAGACTTGAATGCTCAAGACGAATTGCGGGGCTATGAAGTGATGGAACAACGAGACAAAGAGATACGTTTTGTAGATGCAACGGATTTTGCAGCTATTGACGTGCAAGAAACCAGCTTACGGCTCATTCAAGTGGCTGATTTTGAAAGTAGTTATGCTGCATTGCGTACATTGGCAGAAGCCAACCAAACTGCGAATACCGCACAACCGATCGAAGCCAATTTCAATCAACGGGTGTTTGTCTATGACACGTACAACGGGATGTTCTCTGGCTTTGAGTTCATGGGCTTTTTCTTAGGCATCGCCTTTTTGACCATGCTGGCTAGCTGTTTGATGTTCAAAATATTATCTGGTGCCAACAACGATATCACCCGCTACACGATGCTACGTAAAATCGGTACCCGAACAGCTTTACTGAAACAATCTATCAGAAAAGAAATTGGTGTCCTATTTTTAGCCCCGGGTATTTTGGGTATGATCCATGTCTTGTTTGGGCTTAAGATGTTTACGGCGTTAATGATCAATCCTTACGATAAATTATGGATTCCATTTGGTATCTTCATCGCTTTATACGCCATTTACTATTGCTTGACCGTATGGTTGTATGCCAACATTGTGTTGAGAGACAAATAACCAAGCAACTGGATGACAGTAGAACGACTACGTTCTACCGTCATCTAGTTTTTCATTATTTATGACTTTTCTTAGCTTTTCCCCAGCTATTCACATCATCGAAACCTGACATTTGACGGCCAACCATTTACATGCTATCGTATTCTGAATATGTCTTGATTGTAATTAAACATGCTATCAACAATGAAACATTATCCAGATATCAAGAAAGGTTGCTGTTTGTGACAAATAGTTTAGCTTTTATTTCATATATTATCGTTGCCAGTTTCTCTCCTGGTCCCAATGCAATTCTATCCATGGCTCACGGTGGCAAGTACCGTTTGCGCAAAAGTATTCTATTTAATTGGGGTATTTTCATTGGCGTTTTGGTAGTCATGAATATCTGCGCTTTCTTTAGCCGCATGCTGCTAACCATTTTCCCTAGCTTTCAATCAATCATGATTTGGATCGGTGCAGCTTACATTCTCTATCTCGCTTGGCAAACACTAAAAAGTCAAACCAAGTCTGACGCCTCTGTCGAAGAACAAGAACATATTTTTGTCCAAGGAATCTTATTACAGTTTGCCAGTCCTAATACATTGCTCTATGGTATTACGGTATACTCTTCTTTCATCTTGCCTCATTATGAAACACCTGCAGCACTAAGCTTCTTTTCGCTTTTATTGGCTGTCGTCGCATTTATATTTACAGCTTGTTGGACGGTTTTCGGGGCACTGTTCCAACATTTCATACGGAAATATACGTACTGGGTCAATGTGACATTAGCGCTGCTCCTCGTATACAGTGCAGTAGCACTGATTATGCGTAATTTCTAAACAATAAAAGTGGTATCGATAATCCAGGCAGTTTGTTGCCTGTTTCCTCGATACCACTTTTTTATTCATGTTTCCAAAGAAGCAAAAACGCGATTCGTACTGCGATCAATCCTAGTACCACCGCAAAGATCAGTGGATTTTGCATCCAAATCATCACATGACCCAAGTAGGGAATGTGCACAGCCATGCGACCGACAAACTTATCCTCTGTCACTTGTTTCATATCATTGACTGTATTGTGGTCGCCTCTCGTTTGGATGCCTTCATCCGTTATGGAAATAATGCGATGGGTCACCATCATGCCCTCATCTTCAAAGGTAATGATTTCGCCAACTTGCAACTGATCGAAATCCTCCGCCTTCACGACGACATAATCGCCAACCTTCAAGGTAGGTTCCATACTGCCGCTGATCACCGTATACCCTTTATAACCGAATAAACCGTCCCCTGATGGTTTCGAAAGAAAATTCAACACCGCCAGCAATAAGACTGCTGCCACCAAAAGCGTGCCGCAGCATGACCAAATGATCCGCATGACCGTTTTTATTTTATTCAAGATATCTCCTCAACTTTGATCAATTGATTTTGTTTGGTTGAATTGTACAAATAAAGCCCCCACTCGCTTGTCACAAACACTCGACTCTCATATGCGGTCAACCCATTATCTGATTGGACTTTTCCGACGAAAGCTGGCAGCGCGGACAAAAATTCTTCCGGTCGCTGACCATTGGTCACCGACATGTCATAACGAATCGTTTTCGAGACCAAACCAACTTGTCCTTTCCCATCGATTTGAAAGACATCGGCCGCAGGTGTTGGCTGCAACACTAACAAAAGATAGTTTTCCCTTAAAAGCAAATACATTCTTTGCTTGATAATTGCAATCGATACACTTTCTAATTCAGTGGAAAGATCATCACTGGCTGACGCAAAGGCAGTTAGATTGGTCAATTGCAGCATTTGCGGCGAACCAGTTGTTTTAGCGACATGCTTCGCCTTTTCCACGAATGCCTCTCGGGTCATTGGTTCTGAATAAGTAGTCGTTTCAAAAAAATCAGTCCGAAATATATCATCTTTGATTTCATCATTCAACACAGCTGTCGACAACAAATGCTGATTCTCAGCATTTTTTTCATTCATATGGACTTTAAAAAAATAAAAGAAACTTGTAACTGCAGCAAACAACAACAAACTTACAACAATTTTATACGCTCTTTTCACCCAGTGCTTCGCTACTTTCTACAAGTCGTGTCAATCTCGTTTAAAAAATGACCAAACAAAGAATAGCGCAATTAGCCCACATAGTAAAGCAAAAATCAGCGGATTTTGCATTTTCATCATAAAAGTGCCTAAATATGGAATCACGATGATTTGTTTGCCGATGTAATTGCTTTTCGTTACCGCCTCTTGATCAGGTGTGTCATTTTGATCTCCTTGCACTGTCACTGCATCAGCCATTTTTTCCACAACGCGATGGGTCACGATCGTTTGATCCTCTGCTTGGTAAGTGATAATATCGTCTGTCTCAATCGAATCAAAGGCAGCCATTCGGTCAATCACATAATCCCCTGCTCGAAAAACAGGTTTCATACTATTGCTCAACACAGTATACCCTTTAAAGCCAAACAGCCCCTTGCCTTGCGGCGCGGATAAGACATTTAATAGCACGAATAGCAGTAAGATGACAGTAACGATAGTGAGTAGGCTGTTGGTGATTGTTCTGAGTTTCATTCTGGCTCCTTGCTTGGTTCGGTTTGATTGGTGGTTGGTACGGTTGATTCGGTTGACTGGCTTGTTTCGATTGTTGACGATTCTGGTTGATAGTCACTACTCGTTTCTGAAGATTGCGTTTTAGACTCATTTGTGGTTCCGTTGGAATCTATATTAACTGATTGTTCTATATCGTTTATATCATTTATATTGGTAGATTCAGTTATTGATTGAGAAGTTGATGTTTGAACCTTTTTATTGGCGTTAGTGTAGTCCTCAGAAACAGTATTATTGGAACTACTTAAAAGTGGATATAATTTAATAGTAATATCTTTTCTTACGTCACCGATTCCGAATTTAAATCCTTCAAAGTGTATATCTGTATAAATTTCGTTCGGTTCACTTCCAAATTGATAATGAAAGCTAATTTTCAAATAGTTCATATCCGCACTATATGAAACTTTCGTGTTTACTAACCCAGATTGATTATCGATGGAACTAATATAATAATTAACTAAAAAATTCGATGGAATTTTCATATAGAAATCAGCTGTCACATCAAAAGAATTCTCATTACTAATAGTATTATTTTTAAAAGTTGAAAATTGGAAATCTGTTGTTAACATAGAGAGAGCCTTTTTGGAAAAATCCGCTTGTGTAATTGAAAGAATATCTCTTGAAAAAACAACTTCTTTTGTCAACTTATCTCTAAATATTAACTTTGAAATCTGTCCGCCCTCACTTATTTTCTGCTTCAACACAAATGAATGATCGTTCAAAAATAAAATATCGATGTTATTTGACTTATTATTGGTAATTTCTATATCATAGTGATCAGTTAAATAGTCTCTTATATCAATCTTATTTAGACCATAATCTAAAGATCCGTTACCTGTATTACTAAACATTTGATAAGTAACTCCGGAATTACTAGAAAATAAATTATGACTAATCATTTTTTTATCTTGGTTAGTATCTGATTCCAATATTATTGCTTTACAAAAATCCTGTATACTTCCATATTCAAGATTAGGATTATTTTCAATATTAGCATAAAGAATTTGTATGCCATTAACTATAAACTCATTACTTGCAGATGCATCAACCAGACTCACTTGCACTTTAAATCCCTTATTTGGAATATATTTTATCGAATCTACAGTATACGAAATACCTTCAAATGGATTAATTGAATTTATTATTTTTTGACTAACTGTCTTGATGTCGCTTTCGCTCATTGTTTGATTGTATTTATACTTAATAAAAATAATTCCTGGAACAACCGTTGTATATTTATTATCAACAACACTATAATACATCTGTTGCCCTAATGCATATCCAGCTTGATTAAATAAAAGATTTTCAGGCCAAGCATCAGTAGCGCTTTTAGAATTCAATGAAATATTGGTTTCTTTTCTATCTATAAACCCAATCGTTTCATCAGCCAAGTTGACTTGACTGATAGTCGTTTGAATAGTTATCTTGATTGGTGTTTTGTCTGACCATACTTTTTTTCTTGTCAGTTTTATGTTAGCCGATTTAGATTCACCTGCGGCTATCTGATCGATTTTCTTTAAATCAGCTAATTCTATGTATTCACTTGCTTGATCGACTGTCATGTTTTGATTGTCCATGGAAATAGATGTAATTGAGAATGTTACTTTCCCCTCTAAAGTACCTGTATTTTTAATGGTCAATGACAGATCTTGGGAGGTGCCTTTATCTGAAAAGGATAATGCTTCTTGCGATGCCTTGACATCTAATGATAGGTATCCAGCTTTTAAATTAATAGTGGTATTTATACTGGATTCACTGATAAAATCAGCCTTTGATTCTATGGCTGCAAAAAAAAGCAAAAAGAGAACCGAATATGCGCAAATAAATACTCTTGCTAGCTTTTTCATATTGGTCCTCCTATATTTATATATTATTTAGATTCAGATGATGCATTTTTTTGTTTTGCTGTAATCGTAATATTCTTAGTCAAATCTTTTAATTCTAATCCAGTACTATAATTACGAGTATTTTTGTCTGTTGCACTATAGTTTTCTTGATTGTCATTAGTTTTTAAACCTACTGTAATTATAACTTTTAAAGTATCATTGTTGGCTACTTCGATTGACTCGAAGTTAGTCACTTCACTTTCGTTTTTTGTAACTTTGATTAAAACATCAAAGTTAGCGTTTTTAACTGTATTCACAACATCTTGGATACCTTCAAAATTGACTACTGCGTCTAAACTTCCTAAATATTTAATAGCTACAGTTTTAGTATATGCATCACCAGGTTGTAAATTATTTGCATTATTACCAGATAAACTTAAGTTCCTATTATAACCATTTCCAAAAGTGGTGTAGTCATATACCCAACCTTCATTTGATACTGCTTCACCTAAACTAACTGTACCAGCTGTCAATTCGATATCCGTTACAACACTCGTACTATCCGTAAAATAAGCATATGTCCCATAAGTAGCAAAACCGATAAAAATAAGTGCCAGCATCAAAATTGAATAACGGTTGCTCTTGCGCTTTGCATTTCCTTCGCCTTTTTGTTGTTTGTGATTAAACATTTTTATTCTCCTTTTTATGTGTCTTCTAAGCTCAACGTTCTAAAGTATAGCAAAGGAAAAACCTTATGACAACAAGGAAAAACAGCATTTTTAATTTTATAACGTTAGACAAATTATTCACAATAAAGGTTTTATACAAGACGAAGATTTTATCGGTATATATAATTATTAAAATTCAACCATTTAAAAAAATACTTTATAACTATTTTGCGATCGATATGTTTTTTAAAATTTATTTAGCTGGCAAATAAACTGTGCCTAGACCTTTGAATTCAACAAGTGAGAACGGAATCATAAAAATACACTGTTTTCTCGAAAATATCCCTGTGATTTATTCGGTTAAAATAACGATAAATAAAAACGAAATTCAGTGATGGATTCATTCCGGAAAAATATACAATAAACCATTAAATATTCATCTTTTATAACATTAGAATTCGATTAAAAAACTTACATTTATTTAGTAAACTAGTTTAAATTTTAACCGTTTTCGAAATAAATGAGTAAAAATCTAAGACTTGGGATCTTCCTTAGGCTTGACGATCTGCAATTATTGAATAACAACCAATAGCTATCCAACCTATCTAACTACTGATTTAAAAGCATTTATCTATCTTTAACGCAATGTCCCATCATTCGAAATATCTTACCAATTAAAAGCCAAACGACACAAATATGCTATCGGCTAAAAAAAAAGATATTTAAGTCTAAATCAAGATTATTTTTTTCTCATATTATCATTTGGGTCCACAATGTATTTATACTTTGTATAGTGTCAAATTTCGACAATCAAAATATTCATTTTTGAACATTTTTTGGTTGTCTTAACATGCAAATAGCAGGAGTTATAATAACTCCAAAAAATAGAGCAGTTAAAAAGGCGACTTTTTAACTGCTCTATATTATAGCCATGAACAACATTACTGATTATCTGGTACGCCTTCAATCGTCAATGACTCAATACTTGCCGCGGTCATATCGGCTGTCACATTGGCTTGGAATGTCACTTGATCGCCGACTTGCAAAAATTGTGCGTAAGGTGAGTTATTGATATTGACACTATAGATGATGGGATCATCTTCTAAAAGGAAGGAGATCACCGTTTGGCTGGTGCCAGTCAACAATTGGACCCGTTGCACGGTGCCTTGTTTTTCAGCCATATTGGCTGGATCACTGTTTTGATTATTGCTGCCGCTGGTAGCTAGCTCAATGCGATAGGCATCGAGGGCAGTCTGCGCCGTATCCGCATCAATGACGATATCATTATCAACAGCATTGATGTAGACGTATTTCTTGAAGATTCCTTTTGAATCCATCAATGAAACGATCCAGGTCTGGACACCGTCGATATTATACAGAACAGGCATTTCCGCTTTCCATTTTTTCTCAGGATATATTTTAGACGCAATCGAGATGGCGCCATCACTATCCATGATGCCTACATCAGTATCGCGATAATAGGTCAGTTGTCCTGTGCGTGCATTGATCAAAGAGTAGCCTAATGCAGAATCTTGGTTGCTGTCATCACTGGTGAAATCAGTGAAATACATCAATTCACTGTCTTTGTTCAACATCGGGGTGATTTGACCAGACGCATAAATGCCATTTTCTGTTGGAATTTTGACATCTTTCTTCGCACCGAAAATAAATTGGTTCCACCAGCCTTGGCTATACCGGCCATAATACTCATTCAAGCGATTGGCTGCCGCAGAAGTGATCGGCGCATCAATAAAGCTTGGGGCTTTTTCACTATCATAAAGGTTGACCTCACCGGTTTCAGCACTTAAGACCGCTGTTTTGAAATGATCAAAATGCATCAAACCCGTGACACCATATTCCTTGTACAATGTTTGTACATAAAATGGATTCCCTGCTTCATCGATTTCCAAATTAATCGTGCCTAATGCGCCATAACCTGGAAAAGCGGCATAGATTTTTCGTCCAGCATCTTCATTGAAATAAGCTGAGGGTGTATAATGCAACGGTTTGTTAACGAACTCAGGTTGGGCATTGATATCTGTGGCACTGATTTGAAAATAGCCGGGAATTTCTTTGAGTTTGAACCATTTCCAAAACCCATTGTATTCCAGCGTGGCCACATAGACATACTCACCATTGATGGTTTGTGCTGTGATCCCATCCAACGTGAACATGTTGGAATTGGGAATCACTGAAAATTTTTGCAGCATTTTTCGTTTTGCGGTATCAGGCGCGATCGCTATCGGTGTTTCTTTCGTCGACGTCAGCGTTTCTGCCTGCTCTTCGGTCTTTGCTGGAATCGTAGCATAGATTGACTCAGTAGACACAATGCGTGTGATTCCACTGATTCCCCCTAATAACAATGCAGCAACAATAGCCAGCCAAAATAATTGAGGTGCCAAAGTCATTGATTTTTTCGGCGGATTAACTACTTTCTTTTGTTTGGCATTTTTGATTTCAGTTCCAAGCTGACCGGATTGAATGTATCCCAACAACCATAAAAGCATGCTTGCCATTAAGACACCGATCAAATTGATCCATAAGATCGAAGACAGTGTTTTGCTTGGCAGCACTACGTAAATAATCCCCGCTAAAATCAGCAGCTCGCCAATCGTCAAGATCATTATGGGTTTCTTCTTGCCTTTTTGCAGGATCGCCAACAATACGTTGGTGCCCAAGATCCCTAATCCAAATAAGATGGTTAATTGCATAAAGTCAATAAACATCACTTTTCTCCTTTCATTTCCCTATAGTTCATTATTGAGCAAAACAACTATTTTGTCTATCCATCTTTAGATGGATAAATAAAAAACCACTGAAGCCCGCGCGCAGCGACTTCAATGGTTGATTGATTTATCTCTTTGGATTTTCACTTAGTTCCCATATGCATAGCAGTGACGCCTCCTGCATAGCTTTTGATGCGCACATCCCGAAAACCCGCCGCCTCAAAATCAGCCCGCAACTGCTCTTTGGCGGGAAATGATCTGGCAGATTCTTGCAGCCAAGCATACTCTTGAAAGCTCTTTGCGAAAATCTTGCCAAAAAAAGGCATAATATAATGAAAGTAAAAACGAAACAGTTGTTTCCACCCCATCATTTCAGGTTGTGATGTTTCCAGACAAACCACGGTACCGCCAGGCTTCACCACGCGGTATAGTTCCTGTAAGACTTGCTGATGATCTGCGACATTCCGTAAACCAAACCCGATCGTCACATAATCAAATTGATCAGCGAGAAAAGACAGCTGCATTGCATTGCCTAATTGCCAATCGATGGCAGCTGCATCCTCTGCGCTATTTTTTTCTTTGGCAATCAGCAGCATTTGTTCACTAAAGTCGACCCCCGTCACGTGACCAGAAGGACCCACAGCATTTGCCAAGGCCAAACTCCAATCTCCTGTGCCGCAGCAAACATCCAAGACGTCGCTGCCTTTCTTTACAGACATACGCTTCATCACATCTTTTCGCCAATGCTTATGCAGACGAAAAGAAATCAGACTATTCATTGGATCATATTTCGGTGCAATTCGTTCGAACACTTGATGCACTTTAAGTTCCTTGCTGGGAAGTGCCATTGTAGTTCCTCCTCGCTTCAATAAAGGCGTTTTCATGATTTTTTTAAGTCTATCATGAACACGAGGAATGAACAAAGATTCGAACTTTGCTGCTTAAGCAGGGTTCATTTGACTATTTTTTTGTGCATATACAGTGTGGCCAACCGATAGTCGTAGTAAATTTTTGAGAATGCCAGCAATTCTCCATTTTTGAGGTAACTATCATCCCGTACGATCAATGTGGGCATACCGGCCTCTAAATGAAAGAATGCTGCTTGCTCCGCTGTTAAGGCAGCACTTTCGATAAACTTATCAATGAATCCTACTTCTAAATGTTTCTCTTGCGCAAGCGCTTCAAAAATCGATCCTTGAACCATCTCGTCTGACATCTCTCCGACCCTATCAACAAGATAATAAGAATGATCGATCAAATAAGGTTGCCCATCCAACGTGCGGTAGCGTTGCACTTCTATAAAGCGTTGCTCTTGCGCAAATTGCTGCTGGCTTGGCAAAAACAACGCTTCTGAACTAGTAACTTCGCGCTTAAGAAACTGAACAGTCTGGATGTTTTTCTCACCTCTAGTCAAATCTTCATTCGAGCCTAACTCCCCCTGTTTCAAGGCTGCCGGATCCGTTTGTCCTCTGACAAATGAACCCCGTCCTTGCATTTGATAGATCCGGCCCATTTTGCTCAATTTATTCAGCGCTTGGCGCAATGTATACCGAGAAACCGCATAGCGCGCCAACAATTCACGCTCACTGGGCAACTTCCCTGCATCATTTGCTAGATCATGACTATCTATTCCTCGAATCAATTCTGCCACCAATTGATCGATCGTTGGTTTTTCCATTTTCCTCGCTCCCTTATTTCTACTACTCAATATGTACACGATTTCCAGATAAAAAGCCAGCTATTTTTTTGATAGCCGGCTTTCGGATTGAATTGTTCAAATTAGATATTTGTCGCTTTGTTTTGTTCTTCATTGTATAATTTGCCATCATACATTTTGATGAATGGGAACCAAATCAAGAAGGCCACCGCTGCACAGATCAAAGCTAATACGAACGCACGCCAGTCACCACCGGAACCGATAAAACCGGAAAGTCCTAATGGCGTCGGCCAAGCTACTTGAGCGATTGGAGGATTCACAAATCCCCAAGAAATACCAAAATATGCTACTGACATCGAAACCATTGGCGCCAAGAAAAATGGAATCGCTGTATAAGGGTTATATACTACAGGCATACCGAACAAAATCGGTTCATTGATGTTAAAGAATGAAGGGACAATCGCTGCTTTTCCTAAAGCACTTAATTGTGCCGACTTAGCAAAGAACGCAATAAAGATAACCATACCTAAAGTTGCACCTGATCCGCCGATCGTGACAAAACTATTGTTGAATTCACCTGCAAAAGCGATATTGGCACCATTTTGATTTTCTACCATATTGGATAAAACAATTGGTGTTAAAAATGATGTTACGATCGTTGCACCATGAATACCTACGATCCATAAAGCATGCATAAAGAAGTAAATTACCAATAAGCCTAACCAACTGCTTGTCAGTCCAGAAACGAAACTAAATGGGACAGCGATCACTTTAAAGATATCCGTACCTAATCCTACCAAAGCGCCATTGATAATAATGACGATCAAGGCAATCAGAGCTGTCGGAATCAATGCTGTAAATGATGTTGAAACACCAGTTGGTACTGTTTCCGGCATTTTGATATAAATCTTGCGCTTTACACAAAATGCATAGACTTTAACTGCGATAATTGCCATAATAATCGCTGTAAAGATTCCTGTTGTACCAAGACGTGTTACGCCGCCTGCCATCTCCCAACCATCGATGATTTTTTGATCATCTGAGACAACATTGACCAATGTAGCCATACCGCCTTCAAAAACCAATTGCGGTAAACACATAAAGAAAGCCATCATAGACAATAAAGCACCATTGACTGGACTAAGAACCAATTTTTCCTCTTGAGCCTGGATCTTCGTATACTCATAACCAAAAACTAGACAGAAGTATAACGCCAAAATCCCCATCGTAGCAGTATTACCAAGCATATATAAGCTTTCAATTTTATCAAAAGAAGCCGCCCAAATACTTTCCAATGCCGGAAAACTTTGAGGTAAAACACTAATGATCAAGAACATTGATCCCACGATCGTAAAAGGGATCGATGCCATACCAGCAGCCATCACGCCTCGTACGATTCTCAATTGCGAGATTTTACCCATTGGTCCCATTAAGTAGCGATCTAAAAAGTCAAACATTTTATTATTTTCTGTATCCATCTTATTTTCCTCCTGTTCCTTCAAACGCTTTCAAATAGGCTAAATATTTATCTTGATCATGTTCGATCAACCAGATCTTGCGTTGTGCATATAAACAAATCAGCAGACCTAGCGTAAACAGACCAAGCAAGAGCCAACGCCCAGTCTGATTCATAAATGGGACAATATACTGTGTTTGTCCTATCAATGCGAAAATAACTCCTATGAGATTAATCGCCATTTGTACCCATAGACCACATTTGGTCACCTTTAATCGATTCGATTGCTGCCAATATTTTTGTGTTTGCTCCACCAAAATACAGCCGTCCATGACCATTAGCAGGATTGGAATCATACCAGCAACTGTCCAATGGGCGATACTCAAGATTGTCCAATAAAGATTGACGAAGAAAAAAAGTGCGGTTACATAACGAAAGAACATAAATCGATTAAAGCGCATACTATTTTGGGCAACTTGTTGTTTGCTCAGACTATAAACAGGTTTGCTGTTTTTCATTTCATTCCCTCCTTTCAATTTGTTTGCAGATGTTCGCCCAACAACTTGTTCGAACAAGTTCTATTTTAGCATATTATTTTTCAATTGCAACCGATTACTTTAAACTGTTTTCATTGTTTAATTGGAAGAGATTGATTATTTGATAGATTTTGCTATGCTAATAATAAGGGAACGAAATCCTGATCTATTCACCAAATAGACTGTAGAAAGAAGGTTTAATAAATGGCTGAGCCATTTGCATTTGTCAATGATCAACACAAATTAGTCGAGTGTTATACAGCGGACATCGATGCGATCGAAGATCCTTATTTTTCAGTCGGCTTTATCATTCAACCACTTGACCAAGGCTATTTTATCTTCAATTCCATCAATTTGACCGGTTCTTTAGAAAGTATCCAGCTGCGAAAAGTCGAGGATATCACCTTGCTAAAGGACAATACTGCCTATCTAGACGCGTTTACCTACTACATTGACTACAATAAGCAGCATCAATTATTCGATCCTTATCAGCTTGAGGCCCAATTGAATGAGCAACGGTTTGACACGATTTTTGCGCTGTTCAATCAACTATTACAAAAAAAACAAATCATCAACATCCTCACCTATGAAGATCAAGTATTCACAGGGACAATCGCCCTCTTAGATCAAGAAAATATTGTTTTGAATTTGTTGGACTTTGAAGACTACACGCTACATACAAAACAAACGATTCCTTTCAAACACATTCAAACCATTGATCTCTATCATCGTGAAAACTTCTTGATCAAAGGCTACCTTGCCAGCAAAAGCTGAGAAATTCCTTGCAATCAATCGATAACATGCGTTCTAATTGCCTTTTGATCGCTCACCACGTACACTTCAACTAAAAGGATAGTCAGTCGAAGGAGCGTATACGATGGAAGATTTAGAAGCATTTCTTGCTAAGATCACAGAACATGATAAACAAGATAAACTGCGGACTTTATTTTCACATATATTGGATGAATTTCCTGATCTGCAGCCTGTTATCAAATGGGGACAACCAATGTTTACAAGTCATCAAACATTTATATTAGGCATCAGTGTATCAAAACCACATTTTTCAGTGTCTCCAGAAACAGCTTGCTTGAATCAATTCATCTCTGAAATCGAGGCAGCGGGATATAGTCATACCGACAATATTTTTCGTATCAAATGGACACAATCAATTGATGAAGCGTTGATTTTTAAGATGATTGCCTTTAATTTGGCAGACAAAGCAGACATGACGACTTTTTGGCGATAATCGAATAAATCTGAACGATCAATATTTTATTGGTCGTTTTTTATTGTCTTGATAAATAATACATGATACTATGCAAGTAAAACTATTTGTAGGAAGTGAACCCATGTTAGGAAATCTTCGATTGATTCCGCAAAACTATCGCCTTGCGTATAGTGCCTATCTTTGTGCATTGATTGGCAATGTCATTTACATCATCTGGCAACAGCCCTCCTTGTCGTATGCTTTATCCACAGTGATCTTGCTATTTGCAATTGACTGTTTTCTTTTTTCAAAATCGACTGAGAAAGTCCTATGGCCGTTTCTCGGAGATTGCCTCATCTACCTATTGATATTGCTGTTCATTTTTACATAACCTGCTGACAACAGATATGAATCAACTATAGTCTATTGGCCCAGCCTTGATTTTGGCTTTGTTCATGTACAATATCCGGAACTGAGAATGGATGAAACTGAAAAAGAAACCAAGTCAACGAAACAAATTTCACCTAATCCCGCAAAAAAAAGCTCCGAACGCTAAAAAGTCAAGTATGCAAATTAAACGAAAAACGAGAAATGCTGATTGAACATCAAGATCAGTTTCCTATTACTGGTGACAAAAATAGCTATTAATAGACCCATCATGACACTACTTTCATGCGCATAAAATAAAATCATATGATGAATGTTCAAATAAAGCTAGCGTACAATTTACAAAACGCCACTTATAATCAATTTGTTTTAGACGACTAAATTCTACCAATTGGATCTCTTTTTCTATACTTTTTTATAAAGAAATAATGTTGGCAGGAAATCCTAGGATTTCCCACCAACACTAAAAGTTGTAGAACCAATATTTTCGAGTGCATTTTGTTTTTATCGAGGACGAAACTAACTATCTTATTTCACTATCCATTTAAATTGATTTGTTTGTTAAAACTTCAGTAAAGAAATCAATGATTAAATTTTTTACTACCTAATTTCATATGAAATTGAGGATCTTTCGGAACTGAAGGATCGACGCCTCTTAGTTGCGGAATTTTTGCACAAATAAGCTGGAACAATATAATACTTGTAAATGTTGCAAAGGATGGTTCTGAAGCAGCTGGCAAAACAAGATCAGCTTTATCTGATTCGTAAGTTGTAATCAAGAAAATATGATCTGACCACTCAGATAAAACTTCCTTCATTTTTGTCGATCTTTGCTCTTCGCCATTATCTAGAATAAATACCATCGAATCTTCATTGATTGCATTGTAAATTCCATGAATAAATTCCTCAAACTCATAACCACTTACTGGACACCGCATAGTTTCTAATAGTTTAAGTGCACTTTCTAGCACATCACCATATAATGTGGCTGGTCCTGTAATACGTATTTCTTTTGCATGAACTAACTGTTCTTGATTTGCAGTAATCCATTGTAAAGACTGATTATAAACACCATCAAATTGTTTGGCAGTATCTTTAACAAACTTGATCTGTTTGTCGAAATTATCTAAGGAAACTGTTCCTTGCTCTAGTCCAATATACAAAGCCATTAGTAAAAGATTCAATTTCGTACAGTAGAAACCTTTCGTTTTCGCACCCGCCTTCTCAGGACCGCAATATACCGTTAAAATGTAATCTGCCATCTCATCAATAAAAGCCTCCGTTTCACCAGCCATTGATGCAGTGATACATCCTTTACTTTTGGCTAGTTTCATTGCGTTATAAGTCGAATAAGAACTTCCTCCTTGAGAAATACCTACAACGAGCGTATTTTGTGTATTTCCCAAAAAAGTACTTTCAGTAATCATGAACGGATAGACTGCAGTAACCTCAATTTGCAAAATTTTCTGCATTTGTGGTGCCATTTGCAGCGCGGAATGATAGCTTGTCCCAGATCCTGTTAAGTAGATATGATCAATATTTTCCGTTTTTATTTTTGCAAATAGCGCTTCACTTTTTTCTATGATTTCATTCATTTTCTTAGGCGTTTCCTGTAAATATTCTTCTATTGATATCATTCGTATTCTCCTCCAATATTATAATATTCCGATAAAATGAACCGCAATCCCAAAAACAATGATGCATATCGTGATTTTTGTTATACTTGTTTTCTTTAACAATTTATAAACACCAAATGTAAAGGCCAAAGGCAACATTTTAGGCAATATTTGATCCAGAATATCTTGAACAACAATTTCTGCACCACTGATATTCCAAGTCAATGGCGTTGTGATATTTAGCATGGTCGCTACCATGCCGCCAACAACACATAAACCAATAATGGTTGCTACTGACATAATTTTGTCCATCAATCCTTCTTTTTGAATACGCTCTAAAGAATTAACTCCAACTTGATATCCTAGCTTCAATCCGAAAATTCTGACTAAAAAGTTAGGTAAGTTATATAAAATCAAAAATAGTATAGGTCCAAAAATATTTCCATCTTTTGCAATCGATACGCCAATACCAGCAGCGATGATTCTGACAGTTCCCCAAAATATAGAGTCCCCAATACCGGCTAATGGACCCATCAAGGAGGCTTTCACAGCATTGATTGACTGTACGTCAAAGGCTGGATTATTCGCATTTTCTTCTTCCATCGCGGTACTAATGCCCATGATTGTTGGTACAACTGCGGGCGTCGTGTTAAATATTTCTAAGTGCCGTGTGATTGCTTCCGCTTGATCACTTTTTTTGGTATAAAGTTTTTTGATGACGGGTATCATCGCATACATGTAACCTACATTTTGCATTCTTTCATAATTAAAGGCTCCTTGAAGTGCAAATGATCGCCAGAACACACTTTTCAACTGCTTTTTTTCAACCTTATTCAAAATCAATCTCTCCTTCCGTTAAATTATCTGGAGCACTGGGATTATTCTCTTTCTTTTGCTCGATATAGAAGTGAATAATCACTGCGATACAAGCACCAATCAACGCAATAGCTGTGATATTTAGACCTCCGTAAGCAGCTGCTAAGAACCCCAAGAAGAAAAATGGTGCCATTTTTTTAGAAAAGAGCATGTCTAATAATAAAGCAAATCCAATTGCTGGAAGTAAGTTTCCGGCTACAGATAATCCATCCAATACAACTTTAGGAATTGCTTCAATTAAGCCTGTTACTTTATCTGCACCGAATAGAATTGCCAAAAACGTTGGTAAAAATGTACTTAAGAAAAAGAGAGAAACTGGAACCCACATACATAAAGCTAAGCCTTTATAATTTACTTCTTTCGCATATTTATCTGCCTTATGGGTAAAATAAGCATTGATGATTCGAACCAAAACACCTAGTGTCTGAGCCAAAACAGCAATTGGTACCGCTAATGCCAACGCAACTTCAACACCGCTATTGGATAAAATTGCAAATGCAGTTCCCAAAATCCCTCCGGTCACAACATCTGGCGGTGTGGATGCCCCTATGCCGGCAATCCCCATCCAAATCAATTCAAGTTGTGCACCAATGATAATACCTGTCTTTACATCACCTAAAACCAATCCAACCAATAGTCCAGTAACGAGTGGGCGATCGAACATCATTTGACCAAAAATCCTACCATCTAATATGCCAATACCAGCAATCAACCCTAACATTGATGCTTGAACAAACATTATAAAACCTCCTTTTCTAAAAGCTAAAATCTGAAAACAACTTCTTCTTATCCCGAGGCAACATGCGAAACTCTATTGAAACACCTTTTTCTTGAATGGATTTGAGATTTTC
>Ga0308161_1000385_pt1 | contig 75016 bp, 77 predicted proteins | sample PhyFR2_FD_201034 | JGI IMG/M metagenome (GOLD analysis project Ga0308161, IMG submission 201034) | Phyllosphere microbial communities from UC Gill Tract Community Farm, Albany, California, United States - DLSLF.R2 | ecosystem: Host-associated > Plants > Phyllosphere > Unclassified | place: USA...
TACAATCTGTTTCGATATTATGACCCGGACAGCGGACGGTTTACCCAGCAGGACCCGCCAGGGCTGGCGGGCGGGATCAACCTTTACCAGTATGCGCCGAATGCGCTGGGGTGGGTGGATCCGTGAGGGGTGAGTAAGTGTAGTTTAGCTTCCAAAATGGTTATGTCAGTTAATGGTCGGATGCCAATAAATAGTAAATTTTAGGGAAAGATGTACCCTATTGAAAGTCTGCCTGTTGAAATAAGAAATAAATACCCACATAGTGTCCCCTTTAATCATGCAGGATTTCCTGACTTTAGCAGATATTCTATAAGAAATGTTCGCATTGAACTTGGTAGAACTCGTGGTATTGACTTTGCTCGGGCGGATAAAGCTGCAGGTTATAGCAGAGGCAATCCAAGGCCAGATGATTATACTTGGCACCATCATCAAGAGTCTGGTTATATGCAATTAATACCGACTGATATACACGCAGCTGTAAAACATACTGGCGGCACAGCTACGGGAAAGTGATTTTATGACAAAAATACTTGACTCAAAAGATATGGTAAGTGAACAAGAGTTAGTTAATGTGGAAAAGCAGCTAAACATTAAACTGCCTGATAGCTATAGGGATTTTTTAAAAAAACACAATGGTGGATACCCTCAACCGGATGGATTTGACTTTGCTAGTGGTGATGATGGGTCAAGTGTTGATAAATTTTTGGAAATTAGCGATTCAAAAAATGCAAGCCTCATGAATTTTTTTAATAAGTATAAAAATCGCATTCCTAAAAACTACGTCCCAATTGCTATAGATCCAGGAGGCAATCTTATTCTAATCGGTGTTAATGGTGAAAAAGCTGAAGTTTATTTTTGGGACCACGAAAATGAAGTTGATGACGGAGATGTTCCGGGAATGGAAAATATGCATTTAATAGCATTAAGTTTTTATGATTTTATTAACAACCTTTATGAGATTGAAGTCTGATCAATCAAAGTCGGGAAAGTTTTATGCACTCTTCCCGGCAATTTTTTATCTGCTAATCTGCTTTGAGGGTAAAAGTAATTTTTAGATTTGTATGTGATTAATTATTATAAGCTATATTGTCAGTGCCATGGGGCACTGATGCGGTTTAGTAGGGTAGTGCCTTTAGTCACAAATTCTGTTTTATGAAGGATGTTGCTCTTGGATAAAAAATCACTTTTATCTGAAACAGATAAAACAATTGATAATATTGAAGTGGTTATGAAAATTGAGCGCAAAGAACATTTGCGACCTTTTATTAATGATCTTGAGCATTTGAAAGCGAAATTTATTAATAATGAAATAAAGAATAATCCGTTAAGAGGCTTTGCCCGTCGTTATGCAGAAATTTATAACGACTACCTTAATCCAATTACAGATGTTTTGGATAGAATGGAAAAAGCAGTTGATAGCTATTTAGAAAGAGAAGTATAGTTAAAAAGCCGGAAGCGATCCCAATGATCCTTCTGGCTTTTTATTTTAGCCGCTGACCTGGGCTAGCAACGCCAGCGCCTACTGGCGGGTCTGCTCCATCTAATTATGCTGTGTAAGCGTTGTCTACCCATGACGAAGCCTGTTCTCTTCACGGCTATCTAGGATCAACATCAAACAGCCGTCCAGCACCTTCAGTCAGACGCCCGTGCCCATTTCTAACTCCGCCTTAGCCAGCTACTTCCCGGCGAGGTTAACCTGCGGCATACATAACCGCGTCACCGGACTGAACGGTATCCGCTGGCAGTACGATATTCATGGCTGAACCACTGAGAAAGATGACGGCCAGACCCGCTGGCGATATCGCTACGATGGTGGGCATCGCCTGTTGGAGGTGATCAGCGAGCCACGCGACCGTAACAAGCCGCGCTCTGAGGTGAGTTTCCGCTACGATCCGCTTAGACGCCGCATCAGTAAAACCAGCCAGCAGCAGCTGCAGGGAAGAGCGGCTGACAGCGCCGTCACGACGCGCTTCGTCTGGGAAGGTTACCGTCTGCTGCAGGAAATCCACGACGGCACTCCGCTGACCTACGTTTACAGCGACAGCCAGAGCTATGAGCCGCTGGCCCGTATTGATGGTGTGGAAAGCCCGGAGCTATACTGGTTCCATAATGCCGCCAACGGGATGCCGGAGCTGCTGACAGACAGTGAAGGGCAAAAGCCTGGAAAGGGATTAACAGCCCGTGTGGCAAACTGCTGCGCGAGTCCAGCCAGCGGATGCCTGTCGTTCAGCAAAACCTGCGTATGCAGGGCCAGTACCTGGAGCGGGACTGATTTGCTTCAGCAAATTTGAACATTGCTTCAGCGATGGCCCAAGGGGGGTGAGGCACCGCAGGTGCCGAATCAACCGGACTGCACTACAATCTGTTTCGATATTATGACCCGGACAGCGGACGGTTTACCCAGCAGGACCCGCCAGGGCTGGCGGGCGGGATCAACCTTTACCAGTATGCGCCGAATGCGCTGGGGTGGGTGGATCCGTGGGGGGTGAGTAGATGTTCGCTTGAGAAAAAAAGGTCAAAGAATCCCCGACCATCATAAAGCAAATTTCACAGATGGTATAATCACTAATAGACAGGTTAGTGGCGATGAAATCTTTTATAAATATCATGATAAAACCAATAGATTAGGAAGGGATTTCAATTACGTTACTAAAAAGAAATATACTTCGGAGGCAGAATTAAGGAAAGATCTGGCCATCCTAAAAGAATGGGGCGTTAGGATAGATCGGGTTACAACCTTCAAACCTCAAAAAGGAACATGGATCACTGAGGATACTGCTGCTCCGCAAATAAGTACTAATAGATTGGAAGTTCTGGAAGGCGGAGGCTATCAAGGACTGATAAGCATCAAGGAATTAGCAAAATCCACAATAATTAGAACAGATAGAGTGAGTTTCTAATAATATGAATATACAAAAAGCCATTGAAACGTTAATTGAACTGATCGCCTTAGTAGAAGCGAAGAACAAGTCACAAGGAAAGGAATTGTACAAGTCAGCATTGGATGTTTTAAAAGATGAAAATTGCTCAAATATTGATTCAAATACTTTGTACGGGAATTTTTGTGGGTATCTGGCTCATGGTGAGTTTGATGAAGAAGAATATCAAAAGGTATTGCAATTGATCAGTTTTTTAAAGAAATGAAATCTTATTTACTCATCACTGCCACTACACTGATGAGGGCGACAGGGCCTGAGTAAAGGGCTGCAGCATTGGCCGCTGTCTGACACTGAGTGGAGCCAGCAGGGCGAACTGGCGTGGGCGTATGACGCGCTGGGTAACTGTACTGCCCTGACGCTGCCCGATGGTCGCAACCTGAAGCAGCTTTACTACGGCAGCGGTCATCTGCTGAGCATCGCGCTGGACAACCTGCCGGTCACGGAGTTTACCCGTGACACGCAGCATCGGGAACTGAGCCGCACGCAGGGCGGCCTGACCATGCGCAGTGAATATGACCGATTAGGCAGACTGCGCCGCCGTGACGTGTTCAGGGGTGACGCGCAGCGTCCTGCACCGCGCGTCTGGTCCCGCCGGCGCGACTTCGATTATGGCAACAACCTGATCCGTGAAGAGCGCGACGATAATCCGTTCAGCCAGACATTATGGAATTATGATAACGCCGGCCGGCTGTTGTCACAGGACGGTGCGCAGCCGGGCAATGAACAGTGGCGCTGGGATGGCGCAGGCAACCCGCTTGAGCGTAATAGTGCCGCCCATGTTATGCATAATCGCGTCACCGGACTGAACGGTATCCGCTGGCAGTACGATATTCATGGTCGTACGACTGAGAAAGATGATGGCCGGACCCGCTGGCGCTACCGTTACGATGGCGAGCATCGCCTGACGGAGGTCATCAGTGAGCCGCGTGACCGTAACAAGCCGCGGACTAAGGTGAGTTTCCGCTACGATCCGCTGGGACGTCGCATCAGTAAAACCAGCCAGCAGCTGCTACAGGGCAGGCCGTCGGGGAACGCCGTCACGACGCGCTTTGTGTGGGAAGGTTACCGGCTGCTGCAGGAAATCCATGACGACATTCCGCTGACCTACGTCTACAGCGACAGCCAGAGCTATGAGCCGCTGGCCCGTATTGATGGTGTGGAAAGCCCGGAGCTTTACTGGTTCCATAATGCGGCCAACGGAATGCCGGAGCGGCTGACAGACAGTGAAGGACAAAAAGCCTGGGAAGGGATTAACAGCCCGTGGGGCAAACTGCTGCGTGAGTCCAGCCAGCGGATGCCTGCCGTGCAGCAGAACCTTCGTATGCAGGGCCAGTACCTGGAGCGGGACTAATTTGCTTCAGCAAATTTGAACATCGCTTCAGCGATGGCCCCAGGGGGGTGAGGCACCGCAGGTGTCGAATTAACCGGACTGCACTACAATCTGTTTCGTTATTATGACCCGGACAGCGGACGGTTTACCCAGCAGGACCCGATAGGGCTGGCGGGCGGGATCAATCTTTACCAGTATGCGCCGAATGCGCTGGGGTGGGTGGATCCGTGGGGGTTGAGTAAGTGCGAAACAGGCTTTCTATATCGGGGTGATAAAATGCCGCCCAATGTTATTTTTCGTGAAGGATTTAAGCCTCTTGGCGATAGCTCTGATCTTCTTTTGCATGCAAGAGATAACAGATCACCACCAAGCAATTTTATAAGTACATCATCTGATGTTGAGGTGGCACAAAATTTTGCTGCAAGAGATGAGCAAAAAGGTTTCGTTTATGCAATCCGACCACAAAAAAATGCTATTGATGTTAATAAAACACTCGGTAAAAACACCCCATTTCCTGATGAGCTTGAAATGGCTGTTCCTGGCACTATTTCTAATAAAGACATTCTCGGAGTCACTCCGGTTAACGAAGATGGCAGTTTTGTAGGGTTTAGTTTTATAAATTTTTTCGGAGGTTAAATTGAATTTAAAAAAGATAAATTTACTTTGTATGATTGATGGTGTTGTCCGTGAAGTAGAAGTTCATCTAATTAATGATGCCAAGTGCATCATGAAAGTTTTTATTCACGATGATCAGCAATTGAATGCTGAAGGTGATGATTTTTTTGAGTGTTTTAAAAAAATAAGAGAGTTAGACAAAAGCATAGTTTATTATTGCAAGGGTGCTAAGTTAAACACTGTTCCCTCCAGAATGACAAGGCAAATGTCTAAAGGGTTGAGCGCTTATGAAACGGCTTTAGGCGTTCCAGCTCGCAAAGATAATTTAGTTAATATCTTCGACTATGAAGATGAAGGTTTATCTTTAGACCCAGCAGAACAAGATGAATATGAAACGACATGGTTTTCATCCTTGAGTAATTGAAAATTACTACTCCATTGTAAATGAGAAACGCTTACTGGAGCAGTGAGCGCGACATCAATGGTAGTGGAGATTGCCTCGGCCGTGCTTTCCTTTGGCGTAGTAATAATTATAGCAGGTGTAGCGGTTATCGGGGCTTCAGCAATGCTTAAAACTCCTGATAGCAGTAACGTGCTTTTTGGCATCTGAACTCCTGCTACAGGGTCGTGAAATCCATCAGTCAATGGTCAGGCTTTCATTCTGTTTGCTATTTATTGCCGGACACAGCGCCTCGCCAGCATTGTCCGGCAGCGTCGTATGAAATAACGCTTATCTGTCCGTGTTGTGTTATCGCGGAACGGTCTTTCCGCGATGTTTAATAGATGCCATTTGCTAAGGTGAGTTTCCGCTTCAATCTGCTTCTTCCGGAAGAGCTAACGCCCGTTACAGGAGAAGCACCAGGGTAGTCCGCTACCAAGTTCATAGCGACAGCCACAATTTCTCTGTAACTCAGGCAGTGAATCGGTATCAGACGGTAAAAAATGACCTGACAGCGTGAAACGCGTTTATCTGTCGCTTAATCCGCGCCGTGCGCTATCGTTCCCCACCCAGCTAATCGTGATGCGCATCACAAAACCCCTAAAATTCCTTCCCGATTTGAAACCGGATCCCCTCATCCATTACTCAATCCTCACGTTGCGGGATGAGTCACTCATTTCGCAAGTCATCAACTGACCGGTTGCTGTTAACCGGCACAACCTGGCGGAGTGAGAATTATGGATGGAATTAGACGCCCACCTTCACCTTTACACAACGATATGATTGAAATGACCCCGCGCGGTGGGCCATCAGCTACCGAACTCACGGTTACAACGCCTGCATCAAGAGCACGTTCAGAGGAGATTGGACGCATTACGAATACGTTGCATAAAGCGTGTAAAGGCGGAGCAGACGTCCGTGAATATCTGACCGAGATCGCTGTCACCCTGCATGATGAATTGAAACAGACTGATGACCAGGTAAAAGATGTTATCAATCTGGCTACCCAATACGACACGATGATTATGGCCAAGGCAAAGGGGGCAATTGGCATGACCTATGCCCTGTCCGGCGTACCTGGCGATCTGGTCGGAAAGGCGATAGCCAGCGCGATGAAACTGGAACCGGGCACGCCCATGCACAACTTTGTTGCTGGCGTAGCGGGTGGGATGACCGCCGTGGCTTTTAAAGCGGTGCTCACACGGGTTATCGGTAGCAGTATTCAGGATTCCAGATGGATGCAGGCAGATGTGGATAAGCTGCACCCTGTTATGAAGGAAGAGGCAGAAAGACGCGATACCCTTGGGCATAAATTAAAAATGACGGCGCTTGGCGGTACGGGCTTTAACGTCCGCAACCCGGTGACAGGGGGAATCTCCAGTTCAACCCAGCTGTTAGCCGAAAATGAGCCACGGGCAAAGCCGTTGGGGATTATACAGGGCGCGCTCAAGCCGGGTTATGTCATCAATCAGATTGCGGGCTTTAGCCTGACTTCTGCAGCGGGTGCATTAAGCGGCGTGGTTGAAAACTACTTTGACGACCTGCACGGTGCAGAGTTTCTATTTGGCCGTGATGACTGGAAAGATCGTTACACTGCGCTGTCCGATGGGCGCACGAACAGTGGTAAGGGGAGCCATCTCAATGCGGTATGGGATCACGCCAAATCACCCCAAAAATGGGTTGAAGGTGTGACAACGCTGAGTGCTCTCAGTGCGGTCGCTTCGGAGACAATGGAAGCTCTCGGTTTAGGTGTCGGCGCTGGCGCGGCGCGTGTGGCTAAAGGGGGCGCAGAGGCGCTTTTCACCGCCAATAAGACGAGTGCGGCACAGACCGCACTGGAACTGGTCAAAAATCCAGCTTTCCGTGCTTCCCGCGAAGGTGTGGGCAATGCGGCGGCCTTGTTGCCCAACGCCTACTCTTACCTGCAACAGGGCGTTTTTGGTCTTGCTTATCAGGAGATTGAGCGCGCAGTCGCTAACAAGCTGCACCCTGCGGCTGCTGATATTACAGAAGAGGGTGGTTCTGGGGCGAGAACACCAGACGGCACGCCAGCGCCGGGTGTGGGTACCGAGGCGAGAACCCCGGACGGCACGCCAGCGCCGAGTGTAGGTACGGAAGCGAGAACCCCGGACGGCACGCCAGCACCCAGCACCGGTACCCGAACGAAAGTGCCGTCAGAAGCCGCTGCATCAGACAGCGACAGCGTGTTTTCGCAGCATTCTGGTTCGTTACGGAACACACCGCCCGGGCGTTCACAAGCGATGCGCACCGCAGGGGATACCAATGCATGGTGGCAAGCCTTCCCCGGCCTGGCGAATATCAAAAATCCAAAGCCTGAAAAGTTAACCCAGGCTCACTTTGAAGAGATCATCAATTCCCTTGAAACTGAGGCAGAGAGGATGAGCGAACGCATTGCCGAGATGATACCGTTGCCGGACTCTTTACCGACATCATCAGCTTCATCTGTGGCATCCGGATCATCTGCGTCATCAGAAGCCGCAGGGCCTGCAGGATCGCCAGAGCCTGAGGAATCCAAAAAAGCTTCCTGATACCCCATTTAACAGCCGCAGCGATGCGGCTTTTTACGCCTGAATCAGCTCTGTCTCAGGCTCCGCCCGGAACCCACGTCACGCGTTTTCCACTCAATCCTGTCCCGGTTATGGCGGGATAAAGGTGTCAGTCTGGCTGGCGCTAACAATGACGTTTAGTTGAGAGGAGAGCAGGATGAAAATCTCGTCAGGTTCAGTTCTCGGTCCGAGTCAGCCGCCAGTGCCCGATTCTGGCGCGCTCGATAAAAACAACCTTGTTGTGTCTGGCCCGACAGAGTCTGGTGGCGGCAGTCAGGCGATTAACTTTGGTAATGATGCCATGAGTGGTCAGATTTTAGCCGTCTCACCGCCACGCCTGACAGTGAGAGCCGCGAGGATCTGATGCAGGGACTGATGCAGCAACCGGGGCCGCAGAGAGAGGCACTGCTGCAACAGCTGTTCTCTGGTCAACAACAAACTCCCAGCGCAGGAGCAGGAACAGGTAGCGGTAGTGGGGCTGCTATACCGGGCGCCTCAGCAGAAGAGGGCGCGCCGCTCAGCGCTCCGCTGAACGCCGCTGTGCAGCAGCCGGGCAACCCGTCCGATGCCGCTTCTGCGCAGCAAGCGATCCCGGCCAGTCCGCTGCCACAGCCAGGTAAGGCGTCTGATGCCGGACTGGACACGCCTGCCCGACAGACGCCGACATCTGGCGGGGTCCCGCTGATAAAAGGCGAGTCAGGATTGCATTTACCTGCACCGCTACTAGACCATGAGAAGGCAATAATGCGTGCCGCGAAAGAATCTGATCAGGCCCCAGAAGTGCTGGCAGGACAAATCTGGCAGGAGTCACGCGGAAAAACGGAGGCGACCACCGTTAACGGCGGTAATGGCCTGTCGGACAGCGGCCTGATGCAGGTTGATTCGAACACCTTCGCCGATCTGCAAAGCCGATACCCGCATCTGCTGGGATCCGATGCCAGCCCGTCCCGCCCTGAAGACAGCATTATGGCGGGTGCGCTCTATCTTAAAGAGCAGCGTGAGGCGTTTGGTGGCGATACCGGCGCCGGACTGCGAGGCTATAACTCAGGGGCGGGAAATGTGAACATCAGCGATCTGACGGATACCTCTAAAACCGGCACCGGCGATCCGACCTGTGTCGGGAAAGTGCTCAGTTTTGCCGCGATTATCGCCAGCGGCAACGGCACGTTACCGGCATAACGGCAAAAAAAGTCCCTGTAACAGTTACAGGGACAAATAACCGCAGCGTCAAAAATCAGGCAAACGGCTTCGGTTCGTTTTTGCCTTTGCCTCCGCTGTTCTCTACTGCAATCTGCACGGTATCGGTTGCTGCCGTGACGGCCCAGCCAACCGGTCCGCGTGCCACGCTCAATCCTCCTTCGGCCACGCCTTTCAGGCCACCGGTAAAGACTTCCCCCAAATCGCGCGCCTCGCCGATGTTGTTAAAGAAAGGCGCGGCAACCGATTTGAGAATCGGGATATTCGACAATATCTTGCCGAACTCACCCATTCCCCACTGGAAGTTATCTTTATTGGTGCCGTCGTTACGAACATGCGTATCGCTCGTCTCCGGCAACTGCTTATTCTCCGGCAGCATTTTCAGTCCCTGCTCGGCGATATCCTTTAGTACGCCCGCTTCGCTTCCGTGGCGCGCGTCACCATCTTTGGTAATGCCCTCTATTTTGCCGTTCGCCGAGATCTCCTGCCGCTCGCTGCCATCGCGCGCGTTCAGTCCTTTAATGCTGTTCAACACGCAGGCCATGTTATACGCCGCATCCGCACGACTCTTCGGATCCTTGTTGTCCTCCGTCCAGTCACCGAAGCGCGCCTTCAGTTCCGGCTGCTTGATGTCTTTCTGGTTGCCGAGGTTTTTCAGCACCGGGTTTTCATCAATAATCTGCCCGGCGCTGCGGTTATCGCCCGGTGGACGCCCCTGCAGGTTCTCCTCAGTCGGCCTGACGCTGATGTCCTTCTCGCTGGTTCGCACACCATCGCCCGCTGCCTGTGCGGTTTCCTCACCGGTTGTTTCGCTGACAAACAATGCCGCAGGCAACGCACCCTCCTCAGCAGAGGCCGGATCGACGAGCGACTCCAGCCCGACCTGCGTTAAGAGCTGATCGAGCGGCGAGAGCGGATTGGTCAGGCCCGCCAGCGGCGTTCCGCTTCCTCCACCATAGCTGATGGGAAGATCGAGCCCCAGGCCCGACAGAGCCGGACCGGGCAGGGGAGAAGGCGTGAGCAGGTTACCCGACAGCGATCCGCCGGGTGAAAAAACGGGGGCGATCCCCCCCGCGCCAGCTATCTGCATAACCATAAAAGCCCCCTGAATCAGTTTTGGGTGTTTTTCGGAGATTGCCCCTCACCGCCGCCCAGAAGGCCCTGCAGCAAGGAGGTCAGCCCTAACATCGACAGCAGGTTTTGCATCATCCCGCCCTGTTGCCCGTTATTATCCGTCGCGCTCTGTGTCGGTGCCTGTGGTGCATTACCGCCAGACTCACCGCCGCCGTCTGCTCCCTTGCCTTTATCGAGTCCCATCATCTGCTGGAGCAGTTGCTGAAGCATCTGCATCAGTTGCTCAAGTGGATTACCGCTGTTGTTCACGCGCTGTGATGATGCCGGCGTCGTCGGCTGCTCCGGCTCCTGCGCCTTGTTGCCACCGCCCAGCAGCTGTTGCAGACCCGTCAGCATCATAATCTGCTGCAGTAAGCCTCCGCCCTGCAGACCGTCTGGCGACCCCGCCTCTCTGGACGGACTATTTTTCTGACTCCCCCCTGAACCGGTCAGTGAAGCCTGCGTGCTCAGGCCGTCAAAAGCGTTACTGGCAAAATTGAGCGGGCCTGCTTTGGCGTTATTGAGAAAAGGTAAAGACGAATTACCGGGCTGATTGGGTAAGTCTGGTGTGCCTGCCGTTTTGCCTGGCGTTGTTGCCGGGGGCAGATCGACATTCTTTGCATTTACAGCGCCAGCGCCACCACCGAATCCTGGAATCTTCATGAATATCATCCTCAGAGTTAATAAGTCAGCGATTAGTCGGGCAGCAGCAGCGGTAACATTTTGCAATCCTGATTACTGGCGATTGCACAATGTTACCGTTCAGGCTGATGCTACCTCGCACTGTGAGTGACCGTTATTCCGCGGCGGTTCCGCGGGACATCTCGCCTTTGTGATGCGGGTTCAGATTTATAAAAACCCAGCGGCAGCCGAATTGGTTTTTTATGTTGCTGTTTTTACGGTTATTTTATTGCGTCAGGTAAGGAAATCCTTACCCGCTAAGCCGCTATCCTTACAAAACAATAATCCTGGACTGATAGCGGGGATGAGCAGATTGGGTGAGAGTGAGGCCGCGGTAAATTTGTAATTCTTTGCATCAGACGCCGCTTCCAGAATATCCACAAGTGCTGAACGAACAGCGTCTCTCCTATGAGATCTGCTTATGTGAAGCTAATGGAGAATGTATGGTTCGTCTTTACAGGACACAGTCAGGCCAAGGGAGTGTCAATGAAGAGAGTGCGGATAGCGTCTTACCTCAGGTTGATTCCCGCCCGGCTATGGCGGCGGTTCATCCGGAGCCCGCAACCGATATCCATACTCATCTGTATAAGATTCTGAATACGATTGCGCCGTTGAACATCGATGTCTTAATCGAGGGGGAGACGGGGACCGGGAAAGATGCCCTCGCACAGCGGCTCTATCAGCTCTCCGGCTGCCGCGGTCCGATGGTGCCGGTCAACTGTGCGGCCATTCCGGAGACCCTGGCCGAAAGCGAGCTGTTTGGGGTCATGGCCGGGGCGTTCACCGGCGCGAGCAGCTCCCGCGCAGGGTATATCGAAAGCGCTAACCGCGGCATGCTGTTTCTGGATGAAATAGACAGTATGCCGCTCACGATGCAGGCCAAGCTGCTGCGTGTGCTGGAGAACCGTGCGGTAGAGCGGCTGGGCAGCACCAAAAGTATCGGACTGGATCTGCGTATTGTCGTGGCCTCGCAGATCCCGCTGGCGCAGCTGGTGGCGCAGGGCCGTTTTCGTCGCGATCTCTTCTTTCGCCTCGACACGATTAAAATCGCCACGCCTACCGTGCGATCCCGGCCGGAGATGATTCTGCCGATGTTTCGCCGCTTTACACAGGAGGCGGCGCTGCGCCTGAATCAGCCTCTGCCGCCGGGCTCGCCCGCGCTCGATGAAACCCTGCTGCTGCATAGCTGGCCGGGAAATATCCGCGAGCTGAAAGCGGCGGCAGAGCGGTTTGTGCTGGGCTTACCGCCGCTGTGCTGTGAGATCAAGCAGGAGGGGCGCGTTCTGTTGAAAGAGAGAATGCGGCGTATTGAGCGCAGTTTAATCCATGACTGCCTGAACCGGCACGACCATCGCATTGATGATGTCATTCTTGAACTGGGGATCCCCAGACGCACCCTTTATCACCGCCTGAAGCTGTTAAAACTGACCGCCTGACAGATCGCCCACCGTGCCTGCCGTGGGCCAGAGGGCATAATCTGCATAAATATTTTCTCTGCGATGGAACCGGATAGCTGCATTGATCACTTAATGAATGCAACACCCAAATACACCTAATCATCAACGCGAGGAATGACTATGTCAGGTGCTAGCTTACTTTCCAATGGGATCACCAACGCAGCTTCTGCTTACACTCAGGTTGCCGGTGCCTACAGCGGGGCGAAATATATGGTCCGTTCGCAGCAGGCGATGGACAAAATGCAGGAAAACCAGGCCGATAAAATGGATCGCGACGTAGAATTCCAGCGCATTAACGGCATTGCCGAAAGTAATGCGCAGGCCGCTTCTGCTGCTGCCCAGGTCAAAATTCAGTATTAACCGACTCCGGCAGGGAGCCGTTTACCTGTCTCCCTGCTCTCTCATCCCACAGGAGTTTTACTGATGAAAGTCTCTCAGTCTGCCTTGCTCACCTCAGAACCGGTTCCGTCAGTTGACATGTACCCGGATCCCCCCTCTTCAGACGATATTCAATGGTTCAATGCAAAGCTTTCCGGCCCTGCGCCTGAGAGCAGCCCGATGACGCCGTCAGAGCCGGGCGTGGTCGGCAATATCCTGCAATCGCTGAGCGGCAACCAGCGTGCGCAGAAGGCGGCCTTCAACGATCTCAGAGTGGCTTCACGCTCATCCAGCGCAGAGGATTTTTCCCGCGCTAATGCGCAGCTCTCTGATTACTACATTCAGAGCCTGATGAACGCCAAAGTGATCGCCAAAACCGTTCAGTCAGTCGACAAACTCAGCAACCTGCAGTGAACCCTATGAGCAGCGCTGTCATGAAATGCTTCTGTGCCCTGTGCCTGGCGCTGCTGCTTGCCGGCTGCGGCGATCAGACCCCGCTGCACAGCGGGCTGTCGGAAAACGATGCCAACGATGTGGTGGCAGAACTGAGCCGCTTTAAGATTGAGGCGGAAAAACAGATTTCTAAAGAGGGAGTCAGCGTCAGCGTGGCACGCCGTGATATTGAGCGGGCGGTGAACATCCTCAATGCCGCCGGACTGCCTCATCAGGCGCGCACCAACCTCGGCGCGGTTTTTCAGAAAAGCGGGGTGATCTCCAGTCCGCTGGAGGAGCGCGCCCGCTATATCTATGCGCTCTCTCAGGAGGTCGAAGCGACACTGTCGCAAATTGATGGGGTCGTGGTGGCGCGTGTACATGTGGTCCTGCCGGAGCGGATCGCCCCCGGCGAGCCGGTACAGCCCGCATCCGCCTCCGTGTTTATCAAATATCACGAAAACCTCGATCCGGACAGCATCGAACCGCGTATCCGCCGGCTGGTGGCCACCAGTATTCCGGGGCTGGGCGGGCGCGACGATCGCGACCTGGCGATCGTCTTTGTTCCGGCGAAAGCCTGGCAGGATAAAATTGAAAGGGTGCAGCTGGGGCCGTTTCAGCTGAGTCCGGAACACTACGCGATGGTCAAGATAGTTACAACATGCTTTGGGGTGCTGCTGCTGTTACTGGTGGCTAATGGCTTCATTCGTCAGGCACTGAGTCGCAAGCGCCAGGCTGCGCAGGCGAAGTAGCGGGATATGCTCAACGAAAGGCCCGATGAGGCTCTGGCTTTGCGCTGGCTGCGCTGGTGGCACGCTGACTTCTGGCTGCGGTCTGATGAGAGCTGGTGCAGCCAGCCGCTGGCCCGGTTACCGGAGCCGGTGCAGAGACAGTATCTGCGCCAGCATGCCTCGTGCTGGCAACAGACGCTGGGCGTCGCCGGCGAGCTGGTCGCGCCGGAGCCAATGGTGCTGGCCATTAGCGATTTAAACCGTGAACAGCGGACGCACCTGCTGGTTTTAGTGGCAGAAATCTGCGCCGGTAACATGCCGCTGCCCGCAGAGTTAAAGATCTGGCTGCGGCGTCTGGCGAAAGGGATGCGCACGGAGGCCTGGCTGCCCGCCGGGCTTTTCACCACGGGCGGCAGCGCGGACAGCCTCTGTCTGCTTCAGGCACTATTTCCGGCTATCTGGCCGCGCCTGCGGCTGCTCTTTCCCGCAGGCGATGCGCCGGTCAGCCCGGCGCGCTCACTGCCAGCCCATCGTCTGCGTCCCTTATGGGAGACGGCGCTCTGGCAGGTGCAACAACAATCGGGAGAGAGGGGCGATGTGGAAACTTAAAAGCCTGCCTCTGCAGGGCGGCAGCGTGCCCGCAGATCATCTGCTGCGCCGCGAGGAGATTGCGTGCCAGCTTGAGGCGGCATCAATTATCGAACAGGCCCATGACGCGGCGCAGAGGATACGCGAGCAGGCCCGCGCAGAAGCGCTCGCCGAAAGGGCGGCCCGCCAGCAGGAGTGGGAAAGCCGGTTCTGGCAGGAGGCGCAGACGCTCCTGGCAGACTGGCAGCAGCAGCGTGCAGCCGAAGAGGCCCGGCTGGTGCTGCTCGCCGGTAAGGTTCTTCACGCAGCGCTGCAACAGTTGCTCGACGAGGTCGACGATGAGAGCCGTTTTCATGCGTTACTCCGTCAGCTCCTGCGTCACTGTCCGCGTCAGCAGCAGGCGACGCTGCACTGCGCCAGCGAACAGGAGCCCGCGATCAGCGGCTGGCTGTCCGGTCAGCCGGCGCTGCGCTGGACGCTGTGCGCCGACCCGGCGCTGGCACCGGATCAACTGCGGCTTATCACCGACACTGGCGAGCTGATGATTGACTGGCGGACCCTGTGTCAGCAGCTCGCGCCAGCGCTGGCAGAAGAGAACGCATAAAAAAAGCCCGTTCCGTGGAACTGCTTCGCCTGCTGCGCCACTTAACAGAGGTGCCCAACAAGAGGAGTCAACATTATGAGTTCCGGTGATCTGTTCCAGCGTCAGTTAACGTCCAACTCGAACCGCAAACATCATGAAGCCTATGAGTTTGCCCGCGATGTGTCGGGTGAGTCGTTCAGCCTCTCCGATATGTATGCGTTTCAGAATCACCTGCAGGATATGTCCAACGCCAGCTGGGCCAGTTCGCAATACACCCAGTTTAAGTTCGGCATTCGTAAAGCGATTATCGACGCTGTTAACTAAGCCCCTGTCATCAAGGAGTCAGGCGTGTTTACGTTTTCTTTTCCGGGCCGCCTGCTGGCGGCCATTATCCTGCTGGCACTGAGCCTGGGCATCGCAGACGCCCGTGTGCCGGATGAGTGGAAGAAGGGTGCCTATGCCTATTCGGCAGACAACACCCCGCTCAACATTATTCTTGACGATTTTGCCAGCAGCTTTGGGGTCGAGGTCAATCTTGGCACCCTGGGTGACAGCAATGTCACCGGTAAACTGCGCGCAGAAAGCCCGGAAGCGTTTCTGAATCGTCTGGCGCTTGAGTATCGCTTTCAGTGGTTTGTCTATAACAACACCCTCTACATCAGCCCGCAGTCTGCGCAGACGTCCCAGCGTATTGAGATTTCACCGGAAGCCGCGCCGGATCTGAAAGAGGCGCTGCGCGGCGTCGGCCTGCTGGAACCCCGCTTCGGCTGGGGCGAGCTGCCGGATGAAGGCGTGGTCCTGGTGACCGGTCCGCCGGAGTATGTGCGGCAGATAACGGCATTTGCCCGTAAGTCGGAGAGCAAACCAGACGCCGCGGCCACAAAAGATATGATGGCATTCCCGCTGCGTTACGCGGCCGTGGCGGATCGCACCATTCGCTATCGCGATCAGGAACTGCTGGTGCCGGGCGTCGCCACGATACTGAACGAGCTGCTGGGCCACGCCAGCAACGCCTCCGCCGGCAGCGCCTCATCAGGCCAGGGTGAGGATGAACAGGTATCGCGTGAGCAGTCGCAAAATGTGTTAAACGATCTGATCAACCGCAATATGCCGGCGTCTGCGCGTAAAAAAGCGCCTGTCAGCGCGCTGGCGGGGAAAGTGTCTGCGGATGTGCGTAACAACCTGCTGCTGGTGCGCGACGATCCCAAAACCCGTGCGTCGTATCAGGCCTTAATCAGCGCCATTGATGTTCCGCAAAAGCTGATCGAGATCGATGCGGTTATTGTCGATATTGATCGCAGTGCGCTGAAGCGCTTCTCCAGCAATCTGGCCGGCCAGTTCGGCAGTGTCGTCAGCGGGGCCAACATGCTCTCCGGTGCCAGCACGCTGTTTGTGACCGACTTCCAGCGATTTTTTGCCAGTATCGAGGCGATGGAGGGGGAGGGCACGGCCTCTATTATCGCCAATCCTACTATCCTGACGCTGGAGAATCAGCCCGCGGTGATTGATTTCAGCGATACCGCCTTCATTCGCGCCATTGGCGAGCGGGTGGCGGATATTCAGTCTGTCACCGCAGGAACCAGCCTGAGGGTGACGCCACGCGCGATCAGCACCTCACAAAAATCGGCCATCCAGCTCATTGTGGATGTGGAAGATGGCAAGCTCGATAAAGACGACGAGGGCGGGGCGCAGGGAACCCACAACGCCGCGGTCAGCACGCAGGCGCTGGTGGAAGCACGCCGCTCGCTGGTGCTGGGCGGGTTCCATTCCAAAGAGACCGGCGATCGCGAACGGCGCATCCCGATCCTTGGCAGTATTCCGCTGATCGGCAAGCTCTTTACCTCCACCCGCTATGAAACCTCTCAGCGCGAGCGGCTGTTCATTATCACCCCGCATTTGATTGGTGATCAGGTCGATCCCTCCCGCTATATCGCTGCCGAATCGCGTGAACAGCTGAACAGTGCGATGGATGAAGTCGCTAACCGTCACAAATACACCGATGTGAAAGGGATGGTAGAGGGCGCGATGCGCGACCTGGCGCTGAACCGTGTGCCTGCGGGGATGACCAGCGGTGGCACGGGCCAGACGCTGCCTGCACTGTGCCGCCTGCCGGCCGCGTTCGGCAGCGATATCCGCCGCCATCAGTGGTATGGCAACAGCAGCGTGGAGATCACCGTCGGGGTCATCACCAACAACAGCCGTCAGACGCAGCGCTTCGACGAGAGCCTGTGCCGCAGCGACCGTACGCTGGCGGTCGCGGTGTGGCCGCGCGGAGAACTGCGTCCGGGTGAATCGGCAGAACTGTTCGTCGCGTTTGACAGCAAGGCTCCGGCACGTCCGTCACGCGCGTCGCTGCTCTCTGCATCAGGCGGCGCACCGGCTAAACCCCCTTTCTGAGCTGATAAGGAAAAAGCATGTTACTGCGAATGATCCTGCCTGCTGCCGTGGCACTGCTGCTGAGTGCCTGTGCGCGGCCACCGGCGGAATGCAACGATGTGAGCTGTCGCCCGTCGTCAGATCTGCACAACCTGACCATCTGGTGGCAACCCCAGTTACGTAATGGCCCCAACGACTACACGCGGATAGCGGTAGATCGCTAACCGCGTTTCGGCAGTCTCAGACCCCGGTTGATCGCCGGGGCCGCATTTGAGCGAGGATCACCCATGGCTATTCACCTCCCGTTTTCGGGAAGCCTGCGTGCGGCGCAATCTGCGTCGCCTGCCAGTGCCGGTAACGCAATTCCCTTACGTCAGTTTTTCCGCCGCCCGCAGCAGACCGCAGGCGGCTCCCTGCATCAGGAGGTCGCGAGTCAGGCTGCCCCGACGCTGCGCCAGCGGGCCACGGATGCCCGCCAGCGTCCGGGCAGCCTGCGACAGTGTCTCAGCCGTCTGCGGGCGCGGTGTCGCCGTCATCCCCCCGCCACCGCTGCGGACAGCGCCCGCGCGCCGGAGACGCAGAGGCGTTCCCCGATCGCGGCAGCGCATCCCCCCGCTGACACGCACCCTGACGAACCGCCGTTGCGTCCGGGGCGTGAGCCGGAACCCTGGCCCTCCCGTCGTCGTCATCTGCTCTCGCCCATTGCTGAGGAGCGTCACGCCGCGCTGGAGGCGAGCCAGCGCAATCCCCTGCAGCAGCAGGCGTTTCTGGCGGCCGAAGAGGCGGCCACCACGCGGCCAGGCGGCCTGCAGCCTCAGTTTGCCAGACTGGCACTCGCGGAAAACGGCACGCTAAGCGTGATTCAGAGCGCCTCAGACCCGCTCACCGCTATCCTCAGCGAAACGCTGGCCAGCCCCCATCATCGCTGGCTGAGGCATCAGGCCAGCGAGGACCATTGCCAGCATGGGCTGATGGCCCCTGACGGGCGGCTCTTCACGCTACAGGGGTCGCCCGCGCTGTTTATCGGCCTGACCAGCAGCTGTCCGATGCCCGCCTGGTCGCAGCAGGATGCAGCGCAGCGGCTGGCGGCGCTGCCGGATGAGGCGATGCAGTCGCTGGTGAGCGGCATCTTTCGCCATGAGCGCCAGGTCACAGGTGCGGAGAACGCGACAGCCGCACAGCCTGTTCCGGAGCTGATGCGCGAGCACAACGGACGGCTCTACCGGCTTGATGATGCCGCCACGCGCTGGGCGCAGGTCGATAGCGATGAGGCGAAAAGCTACAGCAGGCTGAGCAGCCAGCCCGATGGCATGCTGTATGCCATTTACGATAAGAAGACCCTGCATAACCTTTCCAGCGGCGAAACGTCGGCAAAAATCAACAAAATCACCGGTTATTGCGTCAGCGCGCAGGGTGCCGCACTCCTCCTGCTCAGCGACGATAAAACCGCTGAGCAGTCGATGATGCTGCTCAGGACGCTCAGTGCTGACAGCAAGGCACAGCAGAAAATCACCCTCAGCACCCGAAATCGTGAGGGCGGCAGCCAGGCTTTTCACGCCACCGGGGTTGCGCTGCATAACGAACGTCTCTATGCGCTGAACAGCGAGGGAACGCTCTGGAGCGCCGCGTTACCGCAGGCGCAGGAGAGCAGCGAGATGGTGATGCAGCCGGAACCGGACCCGGCCACGCTGGCTAAGCAACTGGGCGCCGGGGCGATCATCAGCAGCCTGAACGTCCGTCAGGATGGAGAGCTGATGGCCGTGGTGAAAAGTCGCGCCGACCAGAAACATCTCTGCGTGCTTAACGGGCAAGGCCAGCTTGAGGCGCGCTGGAATCTCAGCGAGAGCCTGGTGCTGGATCATCACGACGGCTTACTGCAGCCGCGCCCGCTGGCCCACGAGCGGGTGGACACCGGCCGCACCGGCCAGCTGATGATATATGAAGGCAAACTGTACGCCTGGGACAGCAACGCCGGGCGCTGGGCGGCGAGTCAGGAGAAGGCTGACAGCCTGAAGCGGGCGCAGGACAGCAGCGGCTGGGTGATCCGCGACGGGCTGCCGTCACGCGTTAAGATCAGCCAGAAGAGTGACAGGATTGACGGAGCGCACCACCGTTTTGCCCTGCGACAGTTAAACGTCACTCTGAGCGTGGAGCTGCCGCTGCCGGGGTTTGATGAGAATAATAAAGCGCGCGCCATTGCACCGCTGGATGGTGAGCACTGTGCGGCGATCGCTGAAAACAATACCCTGCAGTATCACTGCAGCCAGGCCGGGACCCGTCAGGCGCAGAAAATGATGCAAACCCTGACAAAGGCCGGGATCGCAAACTGGCTGCCCCATACCCGGGCGACGCTGCCTGCCCGCGGTGAGGGCAATACGCTGACGGACATCTCTACCGACCAGAACCGGAACCTCTATGTTCTCGACCAGCGGGGCAGGCTGTGGCGGCTGCCGGAAGCGGACTGGCGTGCCTCCCCTGGCCGTCGTCCGGATGCGCGCTGGCAACCGGTGGCGCTCCCGCCGGAACTGGCGCCCGCAGAGCGACTGCATAACAGTTCCAGCGGGGCGCTGATGGTGGCGGATAAAGGCGGGCGCAGCGCGATTCTGCAGCTGGCCGGTGTGCCGGTGGAGCGGGTGGACGGGCAGGATGATGACACCCGCCCGCAACCGGGCATCGCTGCCGCAGAGCGCTGGCAGGTGCTGGACGACGCTGACCTGATGGCACCGCCTGTCAGCAGGTCCCGCCCGGCCCCGCTGAAAGCGACAGAGCGACTGGATGAAGCCTCGAAAAGTGTCAACGTTCACGGCATGACGCTGAAGTATGAAACCAGCATCGCCGGGATGACCGGACGTGATGGTAACCATGTCAACAGCCGCCTGCGCGACCGGCTTGGCGCGCACCTGCTCAATACCCGGCCGACGCCACCCAGGCCGCTGAAAAGTGCCTGGTATGCCACGCGCCATCACTGGCAGGGGCGCGAGGGGCTGCGTCCGCTCTATGCGCAACAGGCGGCACTCTATCAGCGGCTTAAAACCTTACCGGCAGCACCGGGCGCGGCGGCGCACCAGAGCCTGCAGGTCCGGCTTGCCGCGCTCGACACCCGCGACGTTGACCGGGCGCTGCTGGGTCATCTGCAGACGTTTATCGATACGGTGGCCGACAGCGTGCAGCACCACGGCACGCTGCTTGGTCAGCACAGCGGCGCGCTGCACGGCGATGGGCGTGAAAAAGAGGCGTTCAGTCCCTCACGGTTCAGGGCGGCCACCCAGGCGATCAACCCCTGGAGCGATGATGAGAATCTGCTGTCCCGTCTGGATGCGGTCTTCCGGCGTTTTCCGCTCCGGGAGGGGAGCAGCACGGCCATCAGCCATTTACAGGCAAACGGCGTCGTGACCCGGCACCAGAAAGCAGCGCCGCCACTGGGGCGCATGCGCGATCCCCATGATGAGATGGGGCTGGTGAAATCCCGCCTGGTGCTCGACGGGTTAATGATGTCCGCCCTGCATGACCTGGTGGATCGGATGGCCGCCTGGGTCGATGACCCGCAGGCCAGTCCGGCCCGGCTCGCAACGCTCGGTGAACGGCTGCGTGTTTTGCGTGACGAGGAGTATGGCGAGAATCTGGTGCAGAAAGCGACCAGTCAGGGCTTCCTGAATAACAGCCAGCTGGAAGCCAGCTATGACGCGATCAAATCCTTTATCAATGCGATGAGTAAGCCGCATCACGGCCTGAACATGACGACCCGCACGGTTCTGAAAGCCCCCGACCAGCAGGCGCTGGCAGCGCAACTGTTAAAAACGCTGAGCGCGCTGGAGCCGGGGGAAAACTTCGCGCTTGGCCGTAGCTATGGCGGCATGGTCACGCTGTCGGTGATTCCCGGCGGTGAGGTGATCGGCATTCCGGGCGTGCGCGGCAACCTTGATCGCGCCTACAGCGCCAGTTTCTCCCGTGGCGAAGGGGGTATCAGCGTCACCTTCAGCCGAAACGGCGGCACCACCGGCACGCTGTTTGGTGCCGCAGGCTGGAGTCCGTTCAGCCAGTCTGCCACCAGCACCGGTCAGGCGTCGGGAGGCAACCGCAGCCTCGTTCCCTCTGTGCGGCTGGGCGGCATGGTGGCTATCGCCCTGCAGCGTCAGTTGCAGAACAGCGTCAGCTTTACCCTGAGCGAGGCGGAACTGGCACCCTTTATCACGCAGCTTACGCAGGGGGAACTCGATCCCGGCGAGGTGCTGGAGAAGGGTGTCAGCCACAAGGTGAAGCAGGGCACGACGCTGACCTTTAACGTGGATGCCTCGGCGATCGCGATGGCGGGCGGCGGTTTGCGCCTCTCCTCTGGCGGCAGCGACGGGCGGAAAAACAGAACCCTGGTTCGCGTCGGCGGCATGGCGCAGGTGGGGACAAATATCCTGAATGCGCAGCGTGAGCGCGCCACTGCTCACAGCGCGACGGGCAGTACCCAGAGCCGCAGCGACAACCGTCTGCGGCTGTTCAACAGCGTCAGCGCCGGGATCGGCCTTAACGGCGGGGTGGGCATAACCACCCGCGCGTCGTCAACGCTGCGTGTTCCCCTGTTCGGCATCAACAGCACCACGATTCAGGCCAGCATCGATAATCGCACCCGGCACAGCATGAGCCTTGATATCGCCCGGGCGGAACCCGTTCACCCGCGTCAGCTGGAGAAGCTGATCGAGCAGGCGGCCAGCCACTTCGACGATCCGCAGACCAATACGCTGTTGCAGGCGCTGAAAGAGGCGGACAAACCACCGGAGAAGGTGAAAACCGAGCGCTCAGCGGGGCTGAACGGGCTGCTACAGCAGAGCCTGAGCGAGCGCCAGGCGCATCCCGGCACGCAGCGTCCGCTCTCTGCGGCCGAAAAAAGCAGGCTGGAGACGCTGAATAAGGCGGACGGTACAGTGGCGCAAGCTGGCGGGAGCAGTGAGACGTTCAGCACCGCTATGCAGACCGAACCACAGGCCACGGCCAGCAAGCTCAATAAACTGCTGACCCACCTGCTGGCGCTGGCGCCCGTGGGAAATGGCCAGTATGGCGTTATCAACAGCGCCCGGGCGCTGGATTTGCAGCGCCGGGCGCACACGCTGCACTGCCATCAGCTCAACAGTGCGGAGTACCAGAGCACCTATAACAATCTGCGCAAAGTGGACAGCAATAACCTGATGCACGTAGTGCACAGCCTGTTTGCCAGCGAGCTGCCGGAGAGCGCGGCTGAGGCGATCAGCCGCTTTATGGAAGAGAAGCCGGGGCTGAAAGCGGTCATCCGCGAGCTTCAAAAAAACCGTAACACCCAGGCAGTGGTGACCCTGGAGCTGCATGATGAACGGCGCTACGCACTTCAGCAGGCGTGGCTGCGTCATGAAACCCAGCCGGAGGAGGTCGCCGCGCTGCTGCGCGATCGGGCGCACCTGCGGGTCAAATCGATTGGTTTCAGCGCGACCGACACCAAACAGGAGGGGATTAATCTGCCGCTGTTTGTCGCCGGCAGTCAGAGCGCCGCCAGCGTCAGCCTCAGCCGTAATCTGGGAAAAATCAGTTTTAACTACGGTACAGACCCGCAGACACCGGTCGCCTTTACCCTTGAGGGGGAGATTACCCATGCCAGCCAGACGCTGGTCGATGCGTTAACCCATGCCGAAACCCAGGAAAAGCGCGGACGACTGTAAGCCCGCCTGACCCTGCACCCACAGGAGAAGATGATGATGCAGCAACAACACCTGCAGCGGCTGCTGGACGATTTTGGCCGCCGCCAGGGGATTTCACTGACTATCGACAACGGCGTGTGCGCGATGCAGGATGAGCAGGGCCAGGAGGCGGTGATACTGGAACTGCCAGCGGGAAGCGACACGCTGCTGCTGCACTGCCAGCTCTTCGCCTCCGCGCTGCTGACCGATCAGCTCACCACCTGGCGGCTGTTGATGAAACTCAACTTTGAAATGCAGGCTATGCGCGGCTGCTGGCTGGCGCTGGATGAAGAGGAGCAGATGCGGATCTGTTATCAGCAGCCGCTGGCTGGCCTGACCCCGGCGACGTTCAGTGCCCTGATGCTGGCCTTTATTCAGCAGGCGCGTGAGATGCGGCTGTTACTGCCGGAGATCGTGGCGGCCTGAGAAACCCGTGCGGAGTCACCCTCCGCACTACTCTTCCCGAATCTCAATCACCTCATCCAGATAGTGATCTTCCAGCTCCCGCAGCAGACGATAGACCTGCGCCACGGCATTCAAGGTTTCGCGTGGCACATAGGCCCCTTCGCGCGTGGTGCGCCACAGCGTGCGGGTCAGCCAGATAAAGCGGATCACCGGTTTCTTTTTACGCTGCGCCTCTTCAATTAAGGCCCGCGCGTCTTCATCGCACGCCTTAAACAGCAGGCGCGGCAGCGGGGTTTCATCCGGGCGGTAATAGAGGCCGACGGCAAAATGGGTCGGGTTGACCAGCAACACATCCGCCTCCTCTACGTTTACATCGCGGGCGGCCACCGGCTCTTCGTTCAGGATCTCCTGCGCCACCTGGCGGCGGTGGCCTTTCATATGGGGATCGCCTTCGCTCTGTTTGAACTCGTTTTTGATATCTTCGTGACTCATACGCTGCTGTTTCAGGAAGAAATAGCGCTGAATTCCAAAATCGAACAGGCTGATGACCAGCATCACCATCAGCACCCGACGTGACACTTTGATAAACAGCGCCATCACGCCCTGCCAGAAGCCGTTGAGATCGCCGAGCGCCAGCTGCGCCAGGCCGCCGAGGTCCGGCATAATCGCCTGCCACACCACCAGACCTATCACCACCGCTTTGACGATGCTGGTCAGAATCTGGGTAAACTGGCGGGCGGAAAACATATTCTTCAGCTGATTGAACGGGTTGAGCGCATCCGGTTTTGGTGCCAGCGCTTCGGTGGAGAAGAGCGGGCCAAACTGCACCCAGCCGCCTGCCACCCGCAGCAGCATGGCAATGGCGCACGCGAGGCCGACCAGCACCAGCATCACGGCGGCCCCCTCGCTGATCACTTCCTCCAGCGCGTGATCGAAAGGCTCACGCAGTCGCATTAACGGCAGCAGCATCATCGCCTGCAGCCGCTGCATCCCGGTCTCCACCAGCGCAAACAGGGTCTCAAGGATACCGATTGAGATCAGCAGCTTAGGGATATCCTGGCTCTGGCTGACCTGGCCTTTTTTGCGGGACTCTCTGAGTTTTTGCGGTGTGGCATCTTCGGTTTTATCGCTCATGGCGCGCTCCCGGCGGAAGGGGAAAGGATCTGCGACAGCACCGGAATAAGATCGCGCAGTTCATAGAGCCGCGCGTTCCCCAGATGATCCAGCAGGGGCAGATAGAGAATGAAAAAGAGCAGGCCAAGCAGGCATTTCAGCGGGATGGTCAGCGCGGTCGCCTGGAGCTGAGGGCTGTAGAGACTCATCACGCCGATGGCAAAGTCGAGCAGCAGCATCAGCGCCACCGGCGGCCCGGCGTACAGCACCATATCGCTGAAGATGTTGCCCAGCAGCGAGAGCCAGACGTGAAACCCCGCCTCTGCCGGGAAGGGTATCCACCGGGTGGCGGACCACAGATGGTAGCTGTCCCAGATCACCTGGGTGATGGTCGATAATCCCAGCCCGGTGACCAGCAGCAATATCAGCACCTGCTGCATCAGCTTGCCCAGCGGCGTCACATCCGGCCCCAGCTGGGGGTTAATTTGCCCGCCCATTAACGCGCCACGCTGGTTATCGAACAGGGCACCCACAGACTCATACAGCCAGAACGGCAGCGCCAGCAACAGGCCGATCAGGGTGCCGATCATCAACTCTTTAAGGAGCAGCCCGACCAGCAGCAGCATCGTCGGCTCAAGCACATCGATCTGCTCTTTGATGCCGGGGGCGATAAACAGCGCCAGCGCCACGGCAATCGCGGTTCGCAGCAGCCCCTTGATCACGCTGAAAGAGAAGATCGGCGTCAGCAGCAGGCAGGGAAAGATGCGCGCCATGCCCAGGCCTAGCGCGAGAATGGCATGAAAGGTATCGGTGAGGGGATAACCGATCAGCATCAGTATCTGACCGTTGACATCATGGCGAACGCCGCCTGCGCCAGTTCCATCAGTTCAACCCCGACCCAGCGCCCGGTAAGCGCCAGCGTCAGGCCGACCGCGACAAGCTTGATGCAGAACGGCAGGGTCTGATCCTGCAGCTGCATCGCGGCCTGAACCAGCGAAATAATCACCCCGGCGATCACCGCCACCAGCAGCGGCGGCGCGGAGAGGATGACCACCAGCAGTAACCCCTGGCGGAACAGCGTCAGAATATCCATGGCGACCTCATAAATAGCTGTAGAACAGGCCGTCGAGCAGCCGCGTCCAGCCGCTGATAAGCACAAACAGCAGGATCTTCAGCGGCAGCGAAACGGTCATCGGCGACACCATCTGCATCCCAAGTGCCAGCAGGATATTCGAGACGATCAGATCAACGACGATAAAGGGGATAAAGATCAGAAAGCCGATTTTGAAACCGTTCTGCAGCTCCGACAGCACGAAGGCCGGGATGATGAGCAGCATATTGTCCGGCGTGACCGAACTTGCCATTCTTTCTGGCCACATCCGCTGGGCATTTTCCTGCAGATGGATAACGATGTCCGGATCGGTATTTTTATGCATAAAGGCTTTCAGCGGTTCGATACCGTTAGCGGTGGTATATTCGAGCCGCTCCATCGTGCTGAAATCGACCGGGATCGCCTTCAGCCGGTCGGTGATATCGCTGAAGACCGGTGCCATAATAAACAGCGTGGCCGCCAGGGCTATGCCGTTGAGCGCCATCGTCGGCGGCACCTGCTGTACGCCCATCGCGTTGCGCGTTAACTGCAGCACCATCGTAATCTTCAGAAAGCTGGTACAGATAATGAGCATCATCGGCAGCAGCGCCAGCGCGCCGAGAAACAGCGCCAGCATGATCGGATTGAGCGGCCCCATCTCCATCGGCATCACCTGTTCACATCTCCGACGCTCGCCACGCCCGGCAGCATATGAGTGATCTGCAGCCCCAGACGTCCCTCGACATCGACCAGCTCGCCTTTCGCCAGCGGAAATTCACCGTGGCACAGCAGCGCTTCACCGGGCACGACATTCTCGACCGTTACCGTCGAGCCGACATCCAGACGATTCAGCTCCCCCAGCGTCAGCCTGAGGTGACCGCAGCGCACGGTTAAGGCCAGCGGCAGCGCATCGAAAGGCGATGATCCCGGCGCCACTGTTTCAGTCAGGCCCTCATCCGGTCGGGGGGTATCGGCAGGCATATTCTCTTCGGGGGTCACATTCATGTAACTATTCTCCAGACGGGTAATAAGAAAATGGGCAGGATGCCCCTCCCCGAACAGCAATTCGCCCTCAAGGTGCCACTGCGCAAGGCGAAGCTCGCCGCGACCGGTCGGGAAAAAATACGAGGTAGCAGGGAAAATCAGGTCCCCGGGGCGGAGCGTGCGTAACTGCGAGGGGGCAAACGACACCGCACCCAGATCGATGGGCAGCGAAAGCGGCAGGGCGCTGTGCAGCGGTGCAGAGAGCGGCGTCCAGCCAGGCTGGTTTAACAGCGCCGCCAGGGTGGCGGGCGCAAGTCGTAACTGACTCTGCGCCTGCGCCTCGCCGAGCGTGACGCACATCGCCAGCCACATCCCGTCAGCCGGCTCGCAGGCCGCGTCCTGCGGGGTCAGGTCGCCAAACAGCACGCGCAGCGCCGGGCTGAGATGCTGGTTGAAGAGCGGCCAGTACCACTCTGCGCACGCGCCGGGTTCGGGCAGCAGCGGGCAGGCGGAAAAGAGGCTCAGCAGCGCTTCGCTTCCGGTCACGGCTAGCCGTCCCGCCCGGCAGGCAAAGTTCTGCATCGGTGGCCGCTCGCCAGCCTCGAACAGCCGCAACTGAAGCTCACCATCTTCGCCCGCCAGGGTAAAAGGGTAACCCAGACCGTGGCCGATACGCTGGCGCAGCCTGGCCTCCTCACGCGGCAGTGTCCGCAGCAGCAGGGGTTTCATGCCGGGCCTCCCCGCTGTTCAAAGCGCAGGCGCACCGGGCAGGCCAGGCGGCGGCGCAGTGACGCCCGGCAGCGCGCCTCATGGGCGGCCATCATGTTCATCGCGGGCGGCGTAAAGCGCAGGCTGATATCCCAGCCTGCGGCAAACGGCGACAGGCGGGCATCCACTTCGCCCAGCAGCGGCAGCAGAAGCGTCATCGAAACCGGCCCGGCCGGCTGCGCATCCACCATGCCGCACAGCGGCGGCTCCAGCTGCTGCCAGGCTCTGACCGGCGAGGCAGAAGACGCAGGATCAGCGGGTAACTGCGACCCAAAGGAGGAGGATCCTTCCCACGGCAGGATAAGGGGCGGTGGCGGTTCGCCGGGGGTGAGCAGCAGGGCGTCAAACAGCGAACGCTCTTCGCGCACGGGGTCGGTGCGGGAGGGCGGCCCGGATCGCGTGGCGTCTGACGAGTCGCTCTGCGGCGAACGGCGCGGCGCCTCCGGGCGGGCGGGCGGCGCTGAATGATGTTGCGGGTTATGCGGTAACGCTGTCATCGTAATGCCTCGCTGTGCGCCATCAGATATTCCAGTTTTTCTACGTCGCGCAGACGCGCCTGTGTTTGCTGCTGTGCGTGCTGCACCTGCTGCTGCTGCGTGACCTGCGCTGTGCGGCACGCCTGCAGCTGATTACGCTGCCCGCTCACCGCGTCGCTGGCCTGGCGCTCACGGGTCAATCCTCCGACGAGATGCTCCTGTTTTTGCCGCCCCGACTGATGGCGGCGGGCAAAGTCATCGCGCAGCTGCTGATAGTGCTGTTGTGCGGCGTCAAGCTGCTGTTCCGCGTCGGCCGACTGACGCTGCGTCTCCAGCAGCGCCTGCTCCGCTTGCCGCTGCACCCGTTCGCAGCGGCGTAAGCGCTGGCGGCGGATGGGCAGCAGCAGTGAGAGAGCCTGTTGCAGCTCTGCGCTGCCCTCATCCGTCAGGCGATCGTGATCAGGCTGCGGATGATGGCGCATGCTGGCTGACCTCCGCTAAGTGGTGCAGTGTGTCGTCATAGCCGTGCGGCGCGTGCATCGCCTGTTGCAGATAGCCGTTGATCGCCGCCTGAGCCGACACCGCCGCATCGGTCATCGCGTCGTGGCCCGGCTGGTACTCCCCCAGACGGATCAACATCTCCGTCTGCTGCCAGGCGGACATCATCCGGCGCAACTGCGTGGCGTCGCGGATATGCTCGCGCGTCGCCACGTTGCTCATGGTCCGGCTCAGGCTGGCCAGCACGTCGATCGCCGGATAGTGTCCGCGCTCCGCCAGGCGGCGGGTCAGCACAATGTGGCCATCAATCAGGGATCGCACTTCATCGGCCACGGGATCGTTCATGGAGTCAGCTTCGATCAGCACGGAGTAGAGCGCGGTGATCGCCCCGCGGGAGGTCTGCCCGGCGCGCTCCAGCAGGGTCGGCAGCAGGGTATAGACCGAGGGCGGCAGGCCGCCGCGGCCCGGCGGCTCGCCCAGCGCCAGGCCGATTTCACGCTGGGCGCGGGCGAAGCGGGTCAGGGAGTCGAGGATCAGCAGCACGTTCCGGCCCTGGTCGCGCCAGGCTTCGGCGATGGCGGTAGCGGTAAACGCGGCTCTGGCGCGTTCCATACTGCTGCGATCGGAGGTGGCGCAGATGAGCACCGTCCGGCTGCGCAGTGCCGCATCCAGTTCGTGGTCGAGAAACTCACGCAGTTCGCGCCCGCGCTCGCCAATCAGGCCAAAGACAATGACATCGCAGGGCGTATTGCGGGCGATCTCCGCCAGCAGGGTGGTTTTGCCGCAGCCCGCGCCGGCGAAGATCCCCACCCGCTGTCCCACACCCAGGGTCAGCGGGCCGTCAATGGCGCGGATTCCGGTCGGCAGCGGCGTATCGATGCGCGGGCGATCGGTGGGTGCCGGGGCGTCGCCCAGCACGCTCACCGCATTCTCCACCGCACCGGGCAGGGCGAACGCGCCGGTCTGGCCAGCCTCCAGCGGGCGGCCGAAGCCATCCAGTACGCTGCCGAGCAGGGCATCCGACACCACAATGCGGTGCGGCAGGCGCAGCGGGATCACGCGCGCGCCCCGGGCGATGCCATCGAGCTGGCCAAGCGCGGAGAGCAGCGTGTGCTGCGGGTTAAAGCCGACCACTTCCGCCAGCACGCTCTGCCCGTCCTCCCGGATGATCTCGCAGAGATCGCCTATCCGCGCCTGCGGCAGACTGCTCTCCAGCAATATCCCGCTGATGCCGGTAATCCGGCCAAAGCTTTCGACCGGTGAAAAGCGGGTCAGCCGCTGCTGCTGTTGCTGATACCACTGCTCAAGCGCCACTCTCATTACCAGTTCACCTTAATGTTGTCGCGACCGTTGAACTCGATCTGGTCAGAGGTAATCGCCACCAGCCGCAGGTTGTCCACCTCGTCGCCCACGAACAGGCGCTGCCCTTCATCAGTGACGATATTGGCGCGGCTGCCGGTGGTGATTTGCACAATCCGGAACGGCAGTCTGACCTTCAGCAGCCTGACCTGATTGTTCAGCGGGATGTCGCTGCTGTAGGTAGCGTTAAAGCGTTCAAGCATACGGTTAAAGATTTGCATCTGAGCCTTGCTCAGGCGGCCCGTCAGCCGCAGCCGCTGGTTATGCATATCCAGTTTTACAAGGCTCGCCAGATCGCGTTCGCGCAACATTTTCTGTAGCGGCGCCTGCAGTTCCGCGGGCGTGCGGGGATGCCGGGAGTCGGCGACCTGCGTCTGGGCAACGGTGGGCTGCAGAACCCAGCTCATCACCGTCAGTGAGAGCAGCAGCATCAGGCTCCAGGCCAGCGTGCGGATGCTGCGGCTGACCACCCCTTTTCGGGCGGCGGCAGGCACGGCGGTCTCTGAGGCCGGCCCGGCCGGTGCTTCCGGTGCAGACGCGGGGGCAGGCGGCAGACAGGCGGCCCACGGCGTATCGACCTGCGCAACGCAGAGCCAGACGTCAGCCACCTGAAAGGGGGCGTCCGGCGTGATGCTGTACGCTTCCCCGCCGTCCGGCTGTGCCAGCCAGCCGGCCTCTTCCCGGCGCAGCTCACACTGGCGGGCCGCAACGCACGGATCACTCAGCATCAGATCGGCCTCTTCGGCATGGCCAATCAGCCATCTGTCGCCAAAGAGGGGTAACGCGGCGCCTAAATGCAGGCCAGACAGCACGCGCAATTCGAACATGATTAACTCTCCCACGAGGTCAGTGAATAAGCGGCCGGATCCAGTTCGATACGCCCCAGCACATTTACGGCGAGATTAGGTTGCAGCTCTGCAAACGAGAGCACCGGCACATAATGAAACGCTTCCTGAATCAGCCCGCGCAGCGGACTGCGCAGATCCTGCGCGACCAGCAGCACGGCGCTTTCCGGGGTTTCTGGCGAGAAGGCGGTGGCGATGACCGCAAGAATGGCGCTGATCTGCTCATGGGTAAGCGCAAAGAACAGATCGTTCTGCGTCTGACGCAGCGAGTCCCGCAGCTGCTCTTCCAGTTCCGGCGTCAGCAGCCAGACATGCAGGCCATCCGGGCGGGCATACTGATAGCAGAGGTGACTTTTCAGCGAGATGCGCACCTGGTCGGTCAGCAGCGAGATGTCGCGTTCATACTGCCCGTGTTCGATCAGCGCTTCGGCGATGGCCCGGACCGAACGCAGCGGGATGCGCTCCGACACCAGTTTTTGCAGGACGCTGGAGAAGCGGGCGAGGGGCATCACGCGCTGCAGCTCCTGCGACAGCTCCGGCTGTTCCGACTCCAGCCAGCTCACCAGTGCGCGGGTCTCCTGCAGGCCGATGAAATGCGGACTGCTGGCGTGGATCGCGTTCTCCATGCGCCTGACCAGAATGTCACGCGCCGTCCAGCGCTCCACCTCGTCGTTCTGCAGCAGCGGATGATCCGCCGCCAGCCAGATGAGATCGCCCTCCTGACGCCGCTCGTCGCCCTCAATCACGCCCTCCCTGTCGGCGGGGGCGATGTCATCCAGCCAGCGCCGTTTCACCGCCCGATGCGACACGTTAAACGTGCCCGTGACCTTGGGAATTTCATACACCGAGAAGCGAAACTCATCCTCCGTCTGCGGGTCGAGAAACTCGATGTCGAACGCGGGCAGCGTGAAGCCGAAGTGGTAAACGATGCGGTTACGCAGGCGGCGAATATCCTGCACCAGCTCCAGCATCTCCGGATGGCCGCGCCAGGAGGCGCAGAAGTTGATCAGATAAGGTCGTGTCGGGTTGAACTGGCGCAGATCCTCTCTGCCGTTCAGCTCCGGGGGAATGACCTCATTTTCCATTTGCGGCTGCGCAAGGCTCAGGCTCTTTCTGGCACGCCAGATCTGAAAACCGCCGCTGATCATCGTCAGCGCGGCCAGCAGCAGAAAAATGGCCGTGGGCATCCCCGGCAGCAGGGCAAAGCCCACCATTCCCATTGAGGAGAGCAGCCAGGCTTTGGGCTGGCTGGTTAACTGCTCGGCTATTTCGCGGCCGATATTATTGTCGACCCTCTGTTCGTTATCGGACGAAACGCGGGTGATCAGCATCCCGGCGGTCAGTGAGATCAGCAGCGCCGGGATCTGGGCAATCAGTCCGTCGCCGATAGTCAGAATCGAGTAGATATGCATCGCGTCACCGGCGGGCATGCCCAGCTGCAGCACGCCGATACTGATGCCGCCAATCAGGTTAATCACGACAATCACCAGCCCGGCGATGGCGTCACCTTTCACAAACTTCATCGCGCCATCCATCGCCCCGAATAACTGGCTCTCTTTGGCCAGTTCATTACGCCGGTTTCTGGCCTGCGCCCCGTCAATCAGGCCGGCACGCAGATCGCTGTCGATGGACATCTGCTTACCGGGCATCGCATCCAGGGTAAAGCGTGCGGCCACTTCGGCCACCCTTTCGGAACCCTTGGTGATGACCAGGAAGTTCACCACGGTCAGGATCAGGAACATCACCATCCCCACCGCAAGGTTGCCGCCCACCACAAAGTTTCCGAAGGCTGCCACCACATGGCCGGCATCCTGCTGAATCAGAATCTGGCGGGTGGTGGAGATCGAGAGCGCCAGGCGGAACATGGTGGTGAGCAGCAGCACGGCGGGAAAGGTCGAGAACGCCAGCGGCCGGGGCAGATACATGGCCAGCACGACCAGCAGAGAGGAGAGACAGATATTCACCGCGATCAGCGCATCAATTAAGGGCAGCGGTAACGGAATAATAAGCATGAACACCAGCGCCATGGCGAAGGCGGCACCGACCACTTCGGACCGTTGCATGGCGCTGATAGCGATTCGGTTCATTATCTGAAACAGGGTATTCATCGTTGTTGCCTCACGACGCTGCGTTGCGGTTACGGCGCTGCTGGCGCTGCTCCGCTTTCGTGACGTCTGTTATCATGCCGCGCAGCAGCTTCAGGGCGCTGTCGCGGTTCTCCTGGGCGGGCCAGAGCGAGGCCGGGACGCCGTGCAGCAGCGGGAAAAGCGCACTCAGAAACAGCGGCAGATGCTGCCTGTTCTGGCCGAGGATCTCGTCCGCCAGCCCGCTAAAATCACTCTGATAGGCGCCGTTGTGGCTGATGTTCAGCATCCGGCGCGCCAGCGTCAGGCCGTTCATGGCAACGCCGGGCACTCTGCTGCGCATGCGCTGCAGAAAGGCAGTGCTGTCGCTCAGCGTCTGGTTGATCCCGGCGGCGTCGCGCAGTCCGCGGTGGATACGGCCGAGCGTAATGACGCTGATCGAGGGGGCAAGGGCGGCGAGATCGTCTGCCAGTGCGCGCTGCAGGGTACGCAGCGTCGGGATCAGATTGCGTGAGCCGATCAGCTCCAGCAGCATATCCAGCATCCGGGTGGCGGACTGCTGGTGGACGATGCCGTCGTAATAGAGGTTACGTAACGACTGTTTACGCTCCGGATCGCGGGTATAACCGGCGATGGCAGAGGCGGTGTTGTTGCCTGCCCGAATCGTCTGGCCGTGTGTCTGCTGCAGCTTATCCAGCTGCGCGCCGGCCCGGCTGGCCAGCACCCGGTCACCGCGCTCCTGTGCCTCTTCGCCGACCATCCGCAGCAGCAGGGCGGTGCGCGTCGGATCGCCGCCGGTCTTTTCCAGCAGGGTGTCGCTTTCCGGGGGGGGATCCTGACGCAGGGCGTCACGCAGCCATGCCATCTGCTCCAGCGCCGGATGTTCATCGCCACCGTCGATCAGCGTAAACAGCGCATTCAGCTCACCGACTTTGCTGATCCCGGATTTGCCACGCGGCTGACCGCGTAACGCATTCCGGCGCTGCTGCGCTTTCTGCTTCCGCTCCATTTTTTCGCTGAATGCGGCACCTATCTCTTCCATCGCGTCATTCAGTGACGTTTCCCTGGCGCGGATATTATCCGGCACGGCGTTTTTCGCGGCGGCCGGTGGCGTATTTTTATGCAGAGCTTTCAGCGAGTGCGCCAGCGCCGGTATCGCATGTTGTATTTTCAGCATCGCCAGCCCTCCTCAATGATTATTCTCTCTTTCTGTGTCAATACAGGCAGACCGGTTCCGAAAAAGCCGTAAAAAAAAGGGCGAATAATTTCCTCAGGAAATCAGTGCAATTTTTTGCATTTCCCGACGGGTATCAGGCGTAAAAAATTTCTCAGATAAATCTGTATTAAGAATTAAATCTATTCATAAACAGCGGCTTATTTTTTAAACTTCGGATGGCATATCTCTTGCTGTGTAACGCAATCCATTGCTGTTACTAAGAGATAAGAAAATGCTTAATTCAACGCTTGTATCTGCGGTTACAGAGTCCCCGTTAGCCATTACCGTAAACTGGGATGAGATCTTCGCAACGCATAATAAGAAGCTGTTAAATTTTATTCGTAAGCGGATTACCAGCCATGAAGATGCGGATGACATCCTGCAAATGACCTGTCTGGAAGTACTGTGTAATCGCCATAAGTTTCGCGGCGCATCCCGCCCGGAAACCTGGGTATTTGGCATCGCCGTTAATTTAATTCGTAACTATTACAGGTCGAAACAGGTCCACTATCTGTTTGATAACCTTGATGATGAGACTACCGCCGATCTGCTGCAGGATAACGATCCCAGCGATCTGGCGGAAAACCGACAATTGCTGAGTCATACGCTGGCCTCCCTCGAAACCTTATCCGTCGACGTCAGGGTTATGCTCTCGATGCTTGTGGATGAAGAGGGCAGCTATCAGGATATTGCGCAGCAGTTAAACATCCCGGTCGGCACCGTGCGTTCACGACTCTCACGGGCACGGGAAACATTGAAAGGCAGGATTTACGCCTGAACAGGGCCTGCCGAAAAGGACAAATTAACTGCTAAAATTATCAGCTCGTTAATATTTAGCGGGTAATGACTATCATGCCGCTGGAACGTTATTTCTGCGGCCTGATAAATCCCCGGAGGGAATCATGCTTTTACAGGGTGTATCTGGCCAGACTGAGCGTCACGAAACCACGATTTCCGGTTTATCAAATATTGCCTTAAACAAAATTCATGATGCGATCTATTTGATAGACAGCCAGCTGCAGATCAAATATGTCAACGAAAAGGCCTGCCAGCTGACGGGCTACTCCCGCGAGGCATTTTCACAGCTGAGCTTCGACATCATTGATAAAGAACTGCACGACAGTGATGTCTTTGCCCTCTGGTGGAAGCTGAGTACCCGCCCGGAAGGGATACAGTTCACCTCCCATCATACCGGTCGCGATAACGTTTTTCCCGTCGAGGTGAGCTGCAGCGGTTATCAGCAGGCGGGTGAGCTGCATATCCTCTGCATTGTGCGCGATATGCATGAAATCCGCCGGGAAAAAGAGCAGCAGCAGCAGCGGGAAAAGCAGCTGCATCAGGTCGTGGAAAACTCTCCCGACCTTATTCTGCGGTTTGATTTGCAGACCCGCTGCCTCTACGCCAACCTGGCGGTCCGCAGCGGGTTTAATCTCAGCGAAAACGATCTCCGTCGCAGGCCGCTGACCGAAAGCGTGCAGCGCGGCGGGATTGGTCTGAGCCTGTTTAAGCTGGTCTCACGCACCCTGGTGGATGAGAAGGTGGCCGAAGATGAACTGGAGATCGATTATCAGGGGGAGAAGCGCATTCTGCATGTGCGCTGCGTGCCGGAATATGCCGCAGACGGTGAGCTGGAAAGCGTGCTGGCGGTCGGGCGCGATATCAGCGCAATCCGCAAGGCCGAAGAGGAGCTACGGCAGCTGACGCACAACCTAGAGCGGGCGCGGGAAGCGGAGAAAAAACAGCTGGCGCGGGATATTCATGATGAGCTGGGCCAGCATCTGACCGCGCTGCGCACCGGGCTGTCGCTGCTGGCGATGCGAAAAGATCAGTCGGTGGATGCGCAGCAGGCGAAAATCGGGCAGCTGATGGGGCATCTGGACAGTACCATCCAGGTGGTACGGGATGTCTCGACCCGCCTGCGGCCCAACGTGCTCAATCTGGGATTAATTCCGGCGCTGGAGTGGCTGCGCGACCAGTTTGTTAAGAACAACGGCATCCGCTGCGTCCTGCTGGCACCGGACGAACACACCGTAGTGCTGGATGAGGCGACGCTGACGGCGGCGTTTCGCGTGGTACAGGAGTCGCTCACGAATGTCGTCCGTCATGCCAGCGCGACCAACGTCTATATCTTCGTCAAACTCAAGCCGGAGGCGCTGCTTATCGACGTGGTCGACAACGGGAAAGGGTTCAATCTCAGTCGGGTGAAGAAAGGAACCTGCGGGCTGCATGGCATGAAAGAGCGGGGACGGATGCTGAATGGAGAAGCGACCATCGACAGCACACCTGGTAAAGGGACGCGGGTCAAACTGACGTTTCCTCTCTCTGTAAGCGCGAAGTCTGTCCTATCCAGTATGAAAACCGGGAGTAATAAGTGATGAGTCAACGCATTCGTCTGATGATTGCCGACGATCATGCCATCATGCGCGAAGGCCTGAAGCAAATTTTTGCGCTTGATGAGAATATCGACGTGGTCTGTGAGGCATCCGATAGCGGCCAGGTGCTGGAGCGCCTGCGTCAGCACAATATCGATCTGCTGCTGCTGGATATCTCTATGCCGGGCATGAGCGGAGAAGATCTCATTACCCGCCTGCTGCCTCTCTATCCCCAGCTGCGTATTCTGGTACTCAGCATGTACAACGAGCCGCAGATTACCCGGCGCGTTTTAAATAATGGCGCGCTGGGCTATATCACCAAAGATAAGTCGCCAGAGGTGTTACTCAACGCGATCCGCACCGTGGCGCAGGGATCGCGCTATATCGATCACGATCTGGCACAGGAGATTATCTTCTCTGACTACCAGAGCGCGAATCGCGCCCCGCATGAGAGCCTGACGATGCGCGAACGGCAAATCATGATCATGCTGGCCCACGGGGAGTCGATTAATGCGATAGCTGACGCGCTCTCTATCAGCAATAAAACCGTCAGCACCTATAAATCACGCATGATGAAGCGGATGAAATTTACCAATAACGCCCACATCGTGAAATATTCCCTGCAGCATAACCTGGTGCAGTAACCTGCTATTGCTACCGCCTGATGCGTCGCGGGCGGTGTGCGGCGGTCAGAGAGGGCGGATCTGGCGGAAGGGGGCATAAAAAATCCACGCGGTGGCGTGGATTTAGCCTCTGAGAAGCAGAATGAATCAGCTGTCCTGTTTCAGATGAGATTTAAGCGCGTCCATTTTCGCGATGAGCGGAATCTTTCTGGCTTCAAGCGCGGATAGAGTGTCATGATGTAATTTCATTTCACCTGAAGCACTCGCCTTGTTTTTTTCTAATAAGTGAATGGACGCTTGTTTGACGTTAATTCTCTGCTCAATCTCCTGTCTGGCAGAGACAAGGTTTTCAGGCCTGAACTGACCGATATCACGGTTATATTCATTCCTGAGGTGTGATATTTCTCTTTTCAGTGCCTTGATGTTTTTAGGCGCATCATTGAAGTTCTGTACCAGTTTCTGCCACTGTTTGCCCGCCTGATCCGGCACTTTAGTGGGGGCAGAATAGTCGCGGCGGCCTTCTTTTAACGCATAACCGAAGTGCCTGATGGCATAGTTATCGCTGCTCAGATGTTCACGCCAGCTGGTGGTGCCAAACCCCATATCCTGCTTATCATAGATACAGCCCGCCTCCGCTTTTTCAAGATCCTGCTCTGCGCTGGTTATCCCGTGCTTCCTTGCAAAATCGAGCAGAACGGCACGACTGTTTTCATGTGCAGCAATGATCTTCTTTAATTTACTGATCTCAGCATTTTTGCTGGTCTCGATCTGACTGATTTTTTCTTCCGTTTTCTTCAGGCGCTCGGCATCTTTGGCCGCGAACGCGCTGGGTGAGGTACGCTTCAGGGCATCCGCGAGAGGCGCGATCTCATGATGCAGTTTTTTGATTTGCACGTCCGCATTGTCGATATCTGTCTGAAGTTTAGCGATCTGGCTTTTTTTCTCTGAGATCTCTTTGGAAAGTAACTGGAGGCTATCAGAAACGCCTTCCATTTCGCCGTTAATTTTTGCATTGTGCGCATTGATTTCGTTTTTATGCATGTCCTGCACGACCGGAGCCAGTTTTTGTTGAATGTTTTTAAGTTGCTCTTCTTTTTTATCATGCATTCTGGAGCTCTGCGCTTCGAGCTTGTCGAATAACCTGCAGAACGTATCCTTCAGCGCGGCAGGGTTTTTAGGGCATGATGCCATTTTTGTCATCAGCAGCTGGCCGACCTCAACTTTATCGCATTTATTAAGGATTCTGTTCAGCGTGTTAATATCACCTTTATGAATCCGTTTATCACTGTCGTTAAGTAAGTTTTTATAGGCTGAAATAAAGCTGTTCTGGTCGCGTACGCTCAATGAGTCAGACATGATTTTGTTCCGGGGTTTGATTAAGGAGAAATTCAGCAATGTCCGGAATCGTATAGCGCCCGCCAGAGCGTTTCTTCTAAAAAACGCTTTTTATACATTTTTCCTGTCGCCGCAGTTCGCGCTATTGTTTATATCGGCAATTTACGCACTAACCTGAATCAGATCATTCCCGCTGTGCCGTCCTGATAATCACTTTCGTGTGAGGAACGCCCAGTGAATGCGCCTGAAACATGGCGCAGGCCGTCGCGGCTTGCCGGAATCGCCACTAAATCCCGGCTCAACGGCGCAAAGTCCAGCTCAGGATCAGACCGGACATTTCTCCGGGCGATAATGGATAAAGCCGTCATCCCGTTGCTGGAACGGTGGAGAGAGTGCCATTAGCGTAATCGTGAGGCCTGATAAACCTAATAAATAAGGATGGCGATCTTTGCTGGCAGATCAGCTGCAGGAACGCCCCGGCAGACGACGGCAGAGTTAGTCCGATGGAGTTTTTTAGTCACGAAACAGGCCGCAGTGTCGTCATCATCAGGCTTCTTAACGGCGGCGTTATCATGTCTTATTGTGTCTGCCCGGAACCTGAATTGGGTTGTTGTCATCTTAATGCCAGGAATACGACATCTTTAAGCGCTTTATTCCAGGTTAACCCGCACAGGTAAGTTGTGGCAGAAATGACGGGGAAGCTGTTCTGTGCCAATTACCTTGCCGACAGTGAGCACGGTGCTGAAAATTATTACATTGAATACTTAATTGCGGCTAATTGTTATAAAAACGCCAGCCAGGATCGCTTGCCACAGAGAGAGAGTGATTTGAACCGGGAGGGTCTGGAAAAAATGATATTCAAAGCGTAGGAGCTTTCGCACAGACGGTGCAAAAAACATTAACATTCCCTGTAGTATCTCGCGTAAAGTTGATGTTGAGGTAAAGATGAATTCAACGCCTGTCTTCTGAAAAATAATGGCATTACCAGCAGTAACTGTCATTCCCGCGTCATCATGCGCTGAAATGGGAATATCGTTACCGATGTTAACACGCAGCAGAGGCGTGTGGTGAAAGGCACTATTTCGCCAGCACTGAACGTTGTGCCGGTAAAATCTGGTCTGGTCATCTACGAAGATATTAAAACAGGAGGTTTTAAGGGGGCGGCAACGTTGATCATCACTCCGCTGCCGGATCGCCAGAGGCGTTTTTTGATAGAGCGTCTAATCAGCGCATGTTATGTTTCTGCTTGCAAAATAAGAAGATTTATCAGGTGTAGCTGTCTGAAATATGTATTCATCCTTTGTTCTTATTCAGGAGAAAGTAAATATTCATGTAGCGTGAGGACATTACTTTCAGTGGTGACAGGGACGTCATTTTTTAATGCTTATAATAAGGACGAAGTGACTAAAAATATTATCGTAAATAATAAATGAATGATATGTTTTAGCTATTAACTAATATGCATCGATCGTTGAAATCAATTTCACATGCTATGGGTGGGGTGGTACTGTTTTATTACATTCACAGTAAATTCGCATTGAGTTTAATTCTTTTGTGCACATCGAAATGGAAAGGACATTATTCCTCGTCATTGTTAAATTAAAGTTACAAAGAGGTTGGTTTTTTGTCTTCTGACGATCTGGCAGAAGCGATTTAATATCATGGATTGAGATATTCACTCATGCGTTTTCCTGAAGGTACCTTCACTCAAAGAACTAAACGCCAAAGGGATTTAAAATGAAAAAATGCGTAGTAAATGCAGGAAAAATTTACTTTCTTAATTTCACCTTTAATCCGAATTCGAGAACGCTGCAGCAAGACGATACCATTGTACAATTAAGGAAAAAACAGTCCGATGTGCTGGCATTACTGTGCAGAAAATACCCTGAGCCTGTTTCTCAGGCTGAATTTCTTGCTGAAGTATGGGGGGGCGGTTATGTGACTTCACAAAGTATCGCACAGATGATCCGGTCTTTAAGAGTAAGTCTGGGAGATGAGACAAAAAGTATTATTGTCACGATCCCCAAGCTGGGGTATCAGCTTACGGCCAGGCCCAGTTGTGAAGAGCCTGAAGCGGAGCCCCATGAACCTGGTTTTGCGTCATCCTTTCCTGAATACCGTGAAGCAGACAATGTTTCTTTTCCCGCCCGGCCGACAATGAATGTGACTTCCGTGAGTACCGGGTCGATGTCGGTTATCCCTCATCCTGCCCCCGTAAAGTTGCTACACAGTAAGAAGTTTTCGCCGCAGACATTATTTTTAAGTGCAGCCGTTGCGCTTTTTTTTAGTCTCATTTTTGTTGCCATGACGGCAAGAAGTAATCCGTTTGATCTGATTAAAGATGAGGATAAGATTAGCCAGGTGCCGTTAGCTAACCGCGTTTCGCCGACGGGCGAACATTTTTTGTATTGCTGCAACACCACCCAGGGAATAATCTGTCAGTCTAAAGCGAATTTATCGAGTGCTAAATGCGTCACGCGGCAGGATACCGCTTCAAATAATTAATGACGTGAGAAATTACTGTTTATTAGCAGGCATCAATTAAAAAAGCACAATGCATTTTTTTGTCATTTTTATTGCTTACCGGGGAAGTCGCTGACTGGTCATTCTGATACTAAAACGCAAGCAAAATGCTTGCGTTATTTTTTTACCCCTCGTTATCGACAGACGAAACGTTCGCGGATGCCATCCTGGCCGGGCACCTCAATTTTATTGATAACTGCCGTCTGATATGCAATCAGGGAAATGATATTTTTGACATACCTGTCATGATGCACCGGCGTCTTTGAATGATAGTGACCTATTCCATCCCATGTATAGCCATAGCGCTCAATACTTCGCCTGAGCAACCAGGCCCCTGAGAAAACGTTAGCACAGCTATTCTCCCGTAGTAACGTTTCATCAATGCCCAGCGCCTGTAACGCCTTAAAATTTATCGTGTTAATTTGCATTATGCCAACATCGACGCTGCTGTTGGTATTGCGATTCACTGCCTGCTGACGGTTTCTGGACTCCTGCCAGATAATAGCTTTGATTAGCAAGGGGTTTATCTGGAAGCACTGCGCGGCTTCGATGATGCAGTCAACCTTTTGTGCCATCACCCAGGGAGAGAACAAAAGAGACAGGGCCAGCGCAACGGGCGTAAAGGGTTTTATTTTCATGATTTGTCTGTCCGGCATTATACCGGCATCAATCGCTGAGAAGATTATAACGACGGATCGCTGTCGGTCTCGTTGAAGCTTTTATACATCATGTTATTAAAAAGCATATTCACTCCCAGCAGCTGAGAAGCGCGTTTATCCAGCACGTTGTAAGCATAATCTTTGAACGCATCGCTATTGCGCAAACAGGTGTCGGCGTAGAGCAGCGCTTCATTGAGTTGGTGCATCGAGACGTTCCTGTCGGGGGAAAGCGCCCGCATTTCATTCATCATCTCGCCCAGCGTCTGTTCGGGCTTCGTCTGCTGAAAATAGTGGCGCACTTTATCGTTAAAATGCTCGTCCGCCGCGTCACCGTCCTGAACGTATGACGACGAAGAGGCAATAGTGTTGATGCTATTCATGGTTTTCATCCTTATCCGGGTTAACGGTTTCTGAAGAGATACGGTGGCTCATATCGATAAGTTTCCCTGCCAGATTGCGCAGCAGATCGGGTGTCAGGTGATTGAGGATGTCAGTCAGACCGGCGGTGTGTTCATCCGCCTGCTCCAGCCAGCTGCGGCACAGCGTTTCGCTCGGAAAGCGCACCGCATCCATGTCATTTTGCACGGTGATATGATTGTCATCGGTATAGAGGTAGTTCGAGGTGTCCGCGCCGTCCGGCAGCTTTACCGCTCGCGGAATAACGATGCGCAGCGCTTTCTGGTGCCCACACTTTTCCTGAAGGTGATGGATAATGCGCTCGACGATCATCGGATCGTGTAAGGACTGCCTGAGTGCGGTGGCGATCTGCTGGCGAAAAGCGTCCTGTCGCTTATGCTGCTGGCGTTGATACTCATCAAGCAGCGTAACCAGCTGCGAGAAAAACAGCGCAAAGCCGGTCTGGAACGCCTGCCTCTCACAGTTTTCACGCAGCCTCACCGTTTGTTGCTCATATTCGGCATGAATCTCACTGCAGCGATTCAGGGTACGCTCCAGCGCCACGGCCATCCGCTGATGGCGGGTTCGCTCAGAGGATTTGATCACCGTGAGGCGATGCAGATCGTCGGGTAACTGATCAAGAGTAATGGTGCGCATAGGTGAAGGCCATTCGTAGCAGATTAATGTGGTTCAGCGTTTTCGGGGCGGCGAATTGCGCAAGCGCCATGCCGGACGGGAAATGCAGCATCAGACGCTGTCGCAGCGCGGCCGGTAAACCGGGAAACTGTCCCAGAATGAAGGTAACGCCGCAGGACGCGGTATTCAGCGCGATATCGCCGTCATTAAGCGCCACCTCGTGAAGCAGCGGCAAAGAGATAAAGGCCAGCAGACGCGGGTCAGACATCAGCACGGCACCCATTTCAGGCAGCCTCTCCCGCTGCAGATAGCCGCCAATCAGATGTGCAGCGAGGGGAATCAGATGCCAGTGGGAAAGCAATAGCGAACACCTGGCTTCGTCGGGCTGCCAGCGCGGGGGCAGATCAGAGAGTTTGCCATGCCTCAGCAGCCAGAAATTAAGTAGCCTCTCCTCCCGGGTTTCAGGCGCCCGGAAAATTTCCGCCAGATGGCTGTGATGGGTGTAGCCTGCCGGGGCGTATAAAATGGACATTATGCGCGGATCGCCGGCGTTCATGATTTCGCCGCCTCGTCTTCAATCTGTTCTGCTGCCTCATGCGGAGGTGAAGAGGGGCGTTGTCTGAGCTTATAGATCATCAGGCCCGCGATGCCGGCTGCGCATAACCCCATCGCGGAAAAGAGAATGATCCACAAAAGAGGGATGCGGGCGGGAACGCGGGTCGGCGCAACGTACTGGATAACCGGGGCGGGGAACAGCACCACCGAAATATTCTCGTAGCGTACGTCATCGAAGCTATTTTTGATTAAGGTTTTTATCTGCGAGATAAACAGATTATCGTCAATCTCCCCTTTATAAGAAATCAGCACGCCGACATGACCGGTGGCCTTTTTTCCGCCTGTATCGTTATTAAACGGGGGATAGCTGACATGAACACGCGCATTGACCACCTGAGCGATCATGCGAAGGGATTGCTCAAGCCGCTGCTCCTGTAATGAGAGGACGCGGGCCTGCTCGGCGTTGGGTGACGCCACCAACGCGCTTTCCGGAAACGCCTGGCCAATCTGAACGTCAGCGGCCCACGGCAGCTGGTACTGGTTAATAATGGATAGCGCGGCGGTACTTTCAGATTCCCCGACCGAGACGGTATAACCTGCTTTGAGATTGCCGGCCTTTTTCGCAGAAATATTATGCTGCTGCAGAATGGCCAGAACCTGGTTGGCCTGCTCCTGCGTCAGGTTGAAGAGAAGATTCTCGTCATTACAGGCGCTAAGCATAAACGTTAATAGCACCGCAGCGAGGACGCGTGAACATTTCTTCATCATTATTGCGATTTTTCCAGAGTTTCTATAGTGCTTACCGCCTTGCGTGCAAGCGTGCTCACCAGAGAAACGTAGTTACTGTATTCACCGATATAGTTCTGTAACATCTGTAGCTTCTCCGGATCGCTGGTGTAATGCGGAGACTGGCTGAGGGTATTAATCACATGTTTAAACTGCGCGTCGGTTTCGCTGACTTTAGTAAATGTGCTGGACACTAAATTATTAAAGTTTGTGTCGTGAACGCTGACGGACAGGCTATCATCCGGGTTAAGGGTGTCTGGCGAGATCCGGGTTAGTGCCGACAAGGCGTCATTAAATTGACTCATACTTACTCCATAGCAGAAAAGGGTACGAGAGCGACACGTACCCATGTTAGTTAACGGAAGTTCTGAATAATGGCTGCGCCAATATCCTTATAGGCTTTCACCGTACTAGTCTGGGCATTACGAAACAGCGTGTATTGCTGTAGTTTCGACTGATAATTGGCCAGCACGGCCGGATCAGACGGGTCGGCTTTCAGCTGAGCCTCGGCTGTCTTTAATTGTTCTATCATGTCTTTAGCACCCGCTTCGAAGCCAGCGGATACTTCATCCAGATAATAGCCATTGAAATCTACAGCAGACGCATTTGAATCAGCCATTTAAGTCTCCTTGTTTTAGGGGAAAGTACCAATGACGAGGGTTCAAAAACAGATAGCCATTAGAAGAGTCAACATACGACTTATCCTGTAACCAGTTTTCGTCGAGATTAATTGAAAAATTAATCACGCGGCTTCCCCATTGGTGATTGTATTGCTTAATGAAATGCTGCAAAGAACGCAGGGTGCTGTCGCTGAGGGCATCGCGAATCACTAGCGCGTAACCGCCTGCCGAATTAATCTGGCGGTAATATATGTGCAGGCGGTCCAGACCCTGGCGAGCGTCCTGTAATAACTGATCTTTGGTTTTAACCAGAACCCGGATATCAAGGGCAAAGGGGATTTTTTTCAGAACAGCCGCTTTGAAACTTTTTTCTTCCTGCTGGTTTAAGTTTCTGTAAAGTGCAATTGTCGGGTGCTGAGGTCTGGCGTCGTCAATTTGTAAAACGGGGTAGCCCGCGTTCGCCAGCTGCGCAACGACCTCATTTCGTTGCTGCGTTAACCAGACAGGTACCACACTCTCTTTGCCCTTTAGTTTGAAGATCGCTTCCCGTGTCCATTCCATTGCCTGATAGTTTCGTGTCAGCACGTAGATAAGATTATCGCGGCCACGAACAATATCGACAGGCATCGGTGCACCCGCTAATGCTTCATTTAACGTTACCACCTGCCGTTCACTTTCCAGTTTTTTATACCCGCTAACGCCCGCGGTAATCACCAGAAGTAAGAGAATAAAAAAACCGAAAGTAAGGGCGTAATTTTTTTTTGCCCGAAAATCGGGCCGCCTGGTTTGTTCGCTAAATTCCGCACTGAGGGCCGGAGGAAGATTAAAATTTTCAATCTCCGCCGGCCAGTTCTCTTCGTCACGTTTGATGGCAAAGCGGATGTGCTCATGCACGAAAATCTCATTTTCCTTTAGCCGTGCCGTGTAGCTTTTGTCTGTTCCCTGTACTTCAAGCCGATAGCCTTCGTCTGATTCGTCACCCTGGTAACGCGCTGATAAGCGGAGAATAATGTTGGGTGACGGAATGTCACAGGGGAGATAAAGCGTATTATGCGTATAGGCGGCTGCATGATCGCCGGGCGACATCATGGCGGTCGTGTCATCCTGGAGTGCCAGCCCCGGGTTGATGATGAGAAAGTAATCGTCTGCCGGAAGGTGGAGTTCACAGCCAAACATGGGGCCAAACAGCACCTTCAGGGTGAATTTTTTCTGTGCCTCTGGTACAGGCCTGTCATCATGTAATTCGTTCATGTCGCTCTTCATAGAAAGGGCCATTAATAATGTCAAACACGTTCGTACGAGCAAAGCCCATGCGGTTTTATTTTAATCTGCGCGACAACATCCTGATGTTAAGCCCTTCCTTTTAATTAAAAGAGTTTCAAAAGTCATGAAGCGCCTCGCGCATGAAAAGCACTGTTATATTCACAATGAATTTTCCTGGCGTTTCAGGAATATTATCTCGTTAAGATGGGCCACTGTAGCGCTCTCAATACGCAAACTCAATGTTGTATGTTGATCTTTTGTTGAAGCTTTTTTTATGATTTTTACTCTTTTATTATTAAGCTTTTTCTTTTCTTTATTCTGTTTATTCTTTTTTTATCTCGTACAACCTGTATTGACGCGCAACGATTTCCTGATAGATTCTCAGGCACATTAGATAGTTCTTAATCGAGTGATTAAATATCATTTCTGAACACGAGCTGAGGTAAGAGAAAACTATGCTGGTCAGCAATACTCAATGCCATCAGAAAAACATAATGCGGCAGAGAAAAGAGGATAGCGCACATACGGAAATGCCGCTTTTCGTGAGTGATAAATGTATCGATTTAAATAACGGCATGTTGTTTGCCCGTCCGCTAAACCGTGAATCCACCCTGGCCGTCTCGGCCACAGGGGAACTGCGGGAGAACTATGACGATCGTCTCAATACTATTACGCACCCCATTGTGTTATCGACCCTGGATAACATGAAAATTACCTTTGCAGGGGCGTGGATGATTGAAATAGTGTCGATGTCGCAGGCGGCCACGTTATTTTCATTTCTCGATTATCAGGCGAAATCCCGCAGCGTGATCGCCGAGCCATGCGCGGGAGAGCCCCACGCGGCTTTACTGATGCATACCGAGCGGAATCTGGCCATTTTAGTTGACGGTGAATGTAAAACGCTGATGGGCGTGCTGATTTTTACATTATTAAAGCCCCAGGATCGCCGCCTTGAAAATCTGTTTTCGTTTGTCAGGAATGTCGAAAGCTACTGGATTGCCCACTTTCTGTTATCGCAGGTAATGAATGAAGATAAAGAGAGCGACAGCCATAAGATTGGTAATGCCAGTAAAATTTATGGTGTATCTGAATCCTATTTCAGAAAGCTTTGCCACCATGCGTTTACCCGGGGGCCAAAAAAACAGTTGCGCCTCTGGCGAGCGGCGCACAGTGCCCTGCAGCTCATTGAAAAAGATAATTCAATTGCGGCCATCGCAGGCAATAACGGCTATGCGTCATCGTCTCATTTCTCCAGTGAAATAAAATCGCTGTTTGGCATTACACCGAGGGAGTTTAAAAAATTGGAAGGCTTGCTTGATGAATAAGATGGTTGCGAAACGGCGGCGCCGCTGCCTGCCGTACGTATTGCTGGGCGTACTGAGCGGTAATCCGGCCGTCGGCGCATTACTGGATACGCAGGATTATTCGGGTGGCCCCGTCGATGTCGGTAACGGTTTGCGGGCCGACGAAAATACCTATATCGCCAGTAATAACAGCGTCCAGCAGCTGTTTTTTGTCATCGGTGGCGCGCTGAATAAACCTTTTGTTGTCAGTACGGAAGCGGCCAGAAAGCGGGTGTCAGGTAAGTTCGACCTGAGTAAGCCGAAGACGCTGTTAGACACCTTAGCTGCACGGACCGGGCTTATCTGGTATGACGACGGCAGCTCCGTATACGTTTACGACGCCAGCGAAATCAAAAGCAACATTGTGCGCCTGGCCTACGCGCCGTTTGACCGGCTGGTGGCCTTCATCAAGTCATCAGGGCTCTACGACGCGCGTTTCCCGCTGCGTTCAGACGGGCGCTCTGGCTCGTTTTATGTCTCCGGGCCGCCGGTTTATGTCGAACTTATCGCGGCGGCGGCAAAATATATTGACGCAACCTATGCCCGACCCGGAACAGGTGAAAGCACGATCCGCGTGATCAAGCTTAAAAACACGTTTGTAAACGACCGCACCTTCACCCAGCGCGACAGCCCTGTCACCGTGCCGGGCGTCGCGACGGTGCTGAACCAGCTGCTGAATAACACGGTCGACAGCCGTGGCGGACGTTCCGCACTGGCCGGGGCGAACATCACCGTCGACAATGATACGCGAGGCGCGCTTGAGGCCGCTTCGGCCACGCAAAAGGGAAATTTTCCACCGTTGCCTCTGTTTAATTCGGGGTCATCGGCGAAGCGGGAGGGTGAGTCAGAGGCCTTCGCCCAATCGTCCATCAATATCGTCGGCTACCCGGACACCAACAGCTTGCTCATTCAGGGTTCCGAAAGGCAGGTGAGTTTTGTTGAGGATTTAGTCAGCGCCATTGATGTCCCTAAACAGCAGATTCAGCTGTCACTGTGGATCATTGATATTTCGAAGGATGATATCAACGAGCTGGGAATTCGCTGGCAGGGTGCGGCAAAAATAGGCAATACCGGCGTGACGTTTAATACCAGTGCACTGACGCCGGAAAACAGCCTTCATTTTCTGGCGGATGTCTCCGCACTTGCGCAAAAAGGCAATGCGCAGGTGGTTTCACGTCCGGAGATTCTGACGCAGGAAAATGTGCCGGCGCTCTTTGATAACAACAGCAGCTTTTACGCCAAGCTGATAGGTGAGCGTAACGCCTCACTCGAAAAGATTACCTACGGCACCATGATTAGCGTTCTGCCACGTCTCGCGCAGCGTCAGCAGGAGATTGAGATGATCCTGAATATTCAGGATGGCGGCCTGCCCCTTAATGCGGAGGGGAAAACCGAAAATGTCGACAGCTTGCCCATGGTGAACAACACCCAGATCAGTACGGAGGCGCGCGTACCCGTGGGCTATAGCCTGCTGGTCGGTGGCTACAGCCGCAACCAGGATGAATATCATAACGTGGGTGTTCCGCTCCTGCGTGACATTCCGCTTTTAGGCCGGTTGTTCGACTACAGCTATACCAGCCACAAAAAAATGGTTCGCCTGTTCCTTATTCAACCCGGTTTACTTACGAGCGGAGAAACCTGGCAGGGCCGGGGAACGGAGGATAATAACCCCGTCCTGGGCCGGACGTGGGCGGGGAATGACGTCACGTTGAAATCGACGGTCTCCATGTTGCGTGAAACGATGAAAAAAAATTAAGGACCCGGTGAATTATGGACATTCGTTCTGTTGCCAGCGTTGACTTTAATCGCCCTGAATCACCCATCCTGGACAACCGTGATGCTGCAGGCCGGGCCGAAGTGGAGGCGGGCGAAGAGGCACTGCCGATCAATTTGCAGGAAGAGATGAATAATGCCGCAGAGGAAATGGCGGATCTCCTCAGCGCATTTGGTCGCTTCAGCAAAGCCGGCCGCAAAAATGACAGCGCAGATAACGATTTTGTCTCCTCTATGCTTGAGGATCTGGCTGACGAGAAGCTGAACACATTAATTAAACATGTAGCCAGACTGAGCGACTTCAATAACCTGTTGAACTTCGCCCGCCAGCTTTTCCCGGATGACAGCGACTTAATGCTCGCACTGCGTGAAATGCTGTTGAGCCGCCAGCTCTCTGAACTTCAGAAGAAGAAAATTAAAGAGGCGATCGCCGATTTAGAAAAGTTTGCCGACACTAAAAAAATGCAGTCAGGAATGAACGTCGGTCGTCTGGCAAAACGGTTCAGTGACGGTAGCGGTGACAGACCGCTGTCGGCGAAGGATCTGCGCAATAGCTATCTTAATTTTCTTGAACTCGAGATGCCTGCAGGCTTTATTTATAAAGACTGGATTGATGTTTACGGTTATCAGAACAGAACGCGTTTGCTGGTCTTCACGCTGTCGGCGCTGGTTGCTGATATGAAAGCCAATGAACCCGGTATTCACACTTCTGAATTCGGCCCGCTCAGCGCAAAACTGTCAGATGCACGCCTGCTCAACACGCTTGACCAGTTGCTGAACGACAGTTTTGCTAAATTCCCGTTCCGGGAACAGATGAGAAATCATCAGCAGATGCTGGGCGAGGGGGATATTGTCGGGCTTTATATGGCGGGTTTAGTGGACGCTGACCAGTTTAAAGTCACCCTGAACGCGTTTAGTAAAAACTTTATGTCATTACTCTTGATCAAACAGCGGTCGATGGTCATTCAGGAATTGCGCAACGTTTATAACGTGACGCCTGACTTTATTTTCGTCGATACGCTTTATCGGGACGTCATTGTCAATCATCTGGCTGCTTTGCTGCGTGACATGCTCGAAAAAGAGAAAAATACCGGCATCTGGAATGAATATTATAAATAATCGCAGGCAATCGCATTTGTCTGCCCTGGATTGATGTGCAACTACTTATGCTTAGACGATTTATACTTGAACTGCGTAACCGGCCAGAGCTGATTATCTTAACGATAATGGTTATGGTCGTGGTCATGCTGATTATCCCACTGCCGACCTACCTGGTTGATTTCCTGATTGGACTCAACCTGACAATGGCGCTGCTGATTTTTTTGGGATCGTTTTATATTACCAGAATTCTGGATTTTTCGACGTTTCCCTCCATTCTACTCATTAGTACGATATTCCGGCTGGCGATCTCAATCAGTACCAGCCGTCTGGTGCTGGCCGATGCCGATGCCGGGGAGATTATTGCCAGCTTCGGGGAGTTCGTCATCGCGGATAATCTGGTGGTGGGCTTTGTCATCTTCTTTATCGTGACGATCGTGCAGTTTATCGTCATCACCAAAGGGTCGGAGCGCATCGCGGAAGTGGCCGCCAGATTCTCATTAGATGCTATGCCGGGCAAACAGATGAGTATCGATGCTGACCTCAAGGCAGGGGTTATCGACGAAAAAGAAGTCAAGCGACGCCGCAGCGATCTGGAAGCGGAAAGCCAGTTATATGGTGCGCTTGATGGTGCGATGAAGTTTATCAAGGGCGATGCCATCGCGGGGATCATTATTATCTTCGTGAACTTACTGGGTGGGATCGCGGTGGGCACATTACAGCACGGCATGGATTTATCCCATGCGATGTCTGTATTTACGTTACTGACCATCGGCGATGCGCTGGTTGCACAAATTCCGGCGCTGTTAATCTCTATCAGCGGCGGCCTGATCGTCACCCGCGTCAATAACAGTGAAAATACCAACCTCGGTGCGAAAATCCTGCAGGATATGTTTCACAATAAATTCATCCTGCTTGTCACGGCCGTACTGGCTATTGCTCTGGGGCTGTTGCCGGGCTTTCCGTTACCGGTATTTGTCCTGCTGGCCGCTTTACTGTTCGGCATATTCCTCAGGGATAAACTGGCGGCGAAAAAAGGGAACAAGCCGACAGCTCACGCGCCAGAAGAGGATGAAGAACCGGTGCTGAAAAGCAAACCGGTGATGATCGACGGGGAGTATATCCCGGAAACGATCCCGCTCATCATTACTGCCTGGAAAGGCTACGAGGCCTACTTCCAGGAGAATAATTTATGCTCTTTACTCAAGCGTAACTTTTTTATTGAGTACGGCGTGCGTCTGCCGGAAGTCGTGATGAACTACGACCCGCAGATGTCACGCGGCAAACTCACGGTTGCGATTAATGAAATTCACGTTGCCACCTATGACATTTTACCGGGCATGTGCAAAGTGCTGATGCGTGGCGATGAGCTGCAGGTTATTGACCCGGCCGTGCAGGCGGTGGAAACAGCGCAGGGTATCGCTTACTGGATCCCGGAAGAGCGAAGTGAAACCGCCTTACAACTTGGCTTTTATTCAAGAGCGGCGATCGATGAATTCTACGCCTGCGTCTCGACGTTGCTGGTGCACAATATTTCTGAGTTCTTCGGCATTCAGGAGGCCAAAACGTTACTTGACGATCTGGAGAAAAAATATCCCGAGCTACTTAAAGAGTGTTACCGGAATAATACCGTGCAGCTGATTACTGAGGTTTTCCAGCGGCTGTTACAGGAGCGTATTTCTATCCGCAATATGCGTCTGATTCTTGAGGCCTTAGTCCAGTGGGCGCCCAAAGAAAAGGACCCTATTATGCTGGTGGAGCACGTTCGCAGCGTGTTATCACGTTACATCTCAAATCGCTTTGCGGCCAACGGGCAGATTCGCACCCTGGTGATGTCGCACGATATGGAAAACCTGGTTCGTGGTGGCATTCGCCAGACCTCTGGCGGAACCTTTATCAATCTGCCGCCGCCGGAAACAGAAAGCATTATCAGAAGCCTCGAACAGTGCATTATCAACAACGGCGCTAACGCTCGCGATATTATTTTGATGGTGTCGCTGGATATTCGGCGCTTTGTGAAAAAGATCATAGAAGGAAGCTATCCGGAGATGGAAGTGCTGTCTTATGGCGATGTTGCATCCGGCGTGGATGTTGATGTCATTGGTTCGTTAGAAAATTAATCGAGGTAATAAATGAAATATGACGTTGTTGCACTGTTATCCGGCGTGCTGAATGAGGCCGGAATGGCTGAGATTCTGGATAGCGATCTGAGCAACCACTCCACCATCTCTCTGAATATGAAAGATGATATTCCAACCATTCACGTCAGAAGTGAAGATGATGAAGTCTGGGTGTGGGCAAAAATTGTTGAGCAGACTCCGGCCTCGCTGAGCTATTGCAGCGCGAGTTTATTACCGCTGATGATGAATCATAACGAAGAGTATTTTTACACCGGGCAGCCCTGTTTATATCCCGTCGACGGAAATATTGAACTGCGCGCTCAGGTAAAAGATCAACATCTGCACGCGTCGGATGATTTTTTATCGATGCTGGATTACTACCTGAGTATTTTGCAGGAATATCGCGCCGTACTGGTTTAATTACTGAGGTTTATACCATGGTCGCCCAATGCCTGGTTCATCTGGCACACCCGTTACGTATTCAGGGAAATGTGATTGAAGCGCATTTGCCGGGAACGCGTATCGGTGAGATATGCGAGATCCAGAAATCCTTACTTGAACCTGAAGTGCTGGGGACGGCCCAGGTGATTGGGTTCAATAAGGAACATACGTTACTAAGCCTGCTTAACGATAATCAGGGCTTTTCACGCAGCAATGTCCTGCTGCCTACCGGCAAGCCTTTTCGTATCGATGTGCATAAAAATATCGCCGGGGCAATCATTGACGCAACGGGTACGGTTCGCGGGCGCCTGGACAACGGCGTGCAGCAGACTTTACCCGGTGCGCAAAGTCTGGACGCCTGCGGGGCGCCGAAAGATTTTACTCAGCGTAAGCCTATCACTGAATCCCTGGCCACCGGTGTCAGGGCCATTGATGGCCTGCTGACCTGCGGACAGGGTCAGCGTATGGGCATTTTTGCGGCGGCGGGCTGTGGTAAAACGTCTTTGATGAGCATGATCGTTGAACACTCCGCAGCGGACATCTACGTCATCGGGCTTATTGGCGAGCGTGGACGTGAAGTCACCGAGTTTGTGGAAGAGCTGAAGCGTTCGTCGCGCTGTTCTCAGATCGTGCTGGTTTACGCAACCTCAGACCGTTCCTGCGTTGAGCGCTGTAACGCGGCGCAGATTGCCACGACGATAGCCGAGTTCTTCAGCGGGCAAGGTCAGAACGTACTTCTGTTTATCGACTCGATAACCCGCTATGCGCGCGCGCTGCGTGATGTGGCGCTCAGCATGGGAGAACTGCCCGCCCGAAGAGGCTACCCTGCATCCGTATTTGAGGCTTTGCCGAAATTACTGGAGCGGCCCGGACGCTTTTTAACCGGCTCCATCACGGCCTTCTATACGGTGCTGATTGAAAATGAGGAGGAGTCGGATGTCATTGGCGATGAGGTTCGCTCGATTCTTGATGGCCATATTTATCTCAGCAAAAAGCTGGCCGCGAAGGGACACTATCCGGCGATCGATATTATGCAGAGCATCAGCCGCGTATTTTTGCAGGTAACCGATCCGGAACACCGTCAGCTGGCAAAACGTTTTCGCGAATATCTTGTCCGTCAGAAAGAGATGCAGCTCTATCTGGATCTCGGCGAATATCGGCGCGGCGAGAATCCGGAGAACGATGCGGCGTTTGATCGCAAAAATCAGATGGAAGCGTTTCTCCAGCAAGGCATGGAAGAAAAAACCGACATGCAGGCCTGCCTGGAGAGCTTATATGGAAGCGTGGCGTAAAGGGCGCGAGTTTGTTTCCCTGCTCGAGCGCAAACAGCAGATCCTGCAGGGCGATATCGTAAAAACGGAAAACCGCTTAGCGAAAATAAGGCTGAAAATGGCTGAATATCAGCAGGAGTGCGCTGATATTAACCAGCAGATAAAAATGTTAACCCCCTCCGGGTTACACAGCCGTGCAGATATTTATAAGGGAATAAGGCAGCAGGGCGCGTTATTGACTCACCTGCAACTGGTTCTTCATAAAATAAATCAACTGGAAAACGAAAAATATAGTCTGGAGAACACCCTTGAGCAGCATCGCGCCGCAATGAGCATGCTGGATAAAAAGCACTACAAACTTTCTTATTATTTGCGGCCACTGCGCCGCGAATATTTACGCCGCTGTGACAATGATGCAGAAAGCGAAATTCAGGAGATTGCGGGTTATGGTAGAAAAAATTTCTGAAGTCAGTATGAGCGTTGCGATGAAAGGGGCGTCAACGCCGGATGACCACACGCTGCTGAAACAGATAGCGAAAAAGAAAAAACAGGATAAGAGCAGTGAGATGCCTGCGCTGGTCGCCATGCTCCCGCCGGAAATGCTGGTTCAGTTAACGACGCCCTCTGCACGGGGGGGCGGTCTGCAGAAAACCGAAAAGCTGGCGGCGAAACAAGCCGCGAGCGACTCTCCGGGCCTTGCCGCAGAACTCCGGCAGACAAAGCAGGGCGATGGCCTGCGCCGGCAGGTGGCGCAGGCGGTTGCTGGTCAGATGGCCAGAACGAACAGAGGCAGCAGCGCGGTCAGCGTCCGGAAAGATGAGGTCAATGGCCCGTCAGTCACCAGGGCTTCGGCAGGCGCATCAACGTCCGGGGCGCAATCCACCACGCCTGTAGCCACACAGGTGACAACCGACGTGTCCGCAGAGGTGCCTGCAAAGGTGGCGACAAAACTTCATCCCTCTGCGACGCCTCAGCACCCTCATGCTGCCGCCCGGGCAAACCCGCTCATCGTCACGTCATCGGCCCCTGTGGCGGAAGCGGACGGTCAGAAAAAGCCGTTACGGAACAGAGAAGAAAGTGGTGAAGCAAGACCGCTCTGGCAGGAGGCGAAGCAGCCGGAGAGTCTGGTAGCAAAGCCGGGCGAAACCGTGGCCCACAGCAGAAATAGCCCCGTAACGCTTGCGCAGTTAAAGACGCAGGCCGGGCTGGGAAGCGGGGTAAAAAGCGGAAACGATGGCCAGACACTCGAGGTGAACTACCAGTTTCAACGCTGGACAGGCGACCATTCGGTCAGAGTGTCTGTACCCACCGACGCGCGCCGTGACGGCAATGTCACGTTGCTGCCTTCCGATGTTCGTGCAGCGGATGTGCTGCTCCGCAATATGGGCCAGCTGACGGGTCTCAGCCCGGATCTTCTGCGCCCCCAGCAGGAGCGGGATGAACAGCAGCAGCAGCGGCGGCAGCAGCAACAGCAGGATGAGGATCAGGAATGAGCCTGAGAGGTCATTTACGCAAGCCTGACGGCCGCCAGCTAACGCTTAGACTGCTGCGTAACCATCATCCTGGCAGCGACATCGTGGGGTTTAGCGGGCAGGAGCGCTATCTGCAGGTGCAGCTTGAGGATAAGCAGGGCAGCCGGGCGCAGGCCTGGCTTAGCGTGGACGCCTGGCTCGGCTACATGGAGGTCCATCTGCCCGGCATCCCCTGGTCGGAGGTGCCTCTCAGCTATCTGGCGCGCTGGTTAAACCATCTCGGACTGAGTTTTTTGATCGGGGAGCAGGTGTGGGATGCCGCACAGATTACGCTACCCGCAGACACCCTGCCGGCAAAGGCGCTTGCGATCCCCGCAGAGCCTTGCCCGCTGCTTTGTCTTGACTGGCCGCAGAGTGAAGAGCGCGCATTGCCCGTGCCGGCCATCACCGCTATTGATGTGCCATTCCAGCTCAACTACGTGCTGGGATACACCGCGCTCTCGCTTGCTCAGCTGGCAGACGTGGCAGCGGGGGATTTGCTGCTGATAAAAGAGAATCTGCCCCATCTGGCAATAGGCGATCGCCGATTTTTTAAACTGCGTTATTACCCGAATAAGGAGGTTATTGTGGAAGAACAGCTGGAAGGGCATGACCAGGAATATTATGAAGATGAGGTTTTGCACGACTGGAGCAGCCTGCCCGTCACGATTGAATTCGTGCTGGCGGGCCAGACGGTGACCCTGGCGGAATTAGAGGTTATAGCACCAGGCACCTCACTGGCGCTCTCCCCGGAAGCGGAAAAGAGTATTAAAATTTACCTCAACAAAAAGCTCTTTGCCCGCGGTGAGCTGGTGGCGCTGGAAAACGGCTCTCTGGCCGTTGAGGTTCATCACGTGAACCCGACTCGGCCAGGTAACAGGGTGCAGCCTGATGCTGAGTAATGATATTTCGTTAATTGCGCTGCTGTCGTTTTTCACCTTACTGCCTTTTATTATTGCCGGGGGAACCTGCTTTATTAAGTTCTCTATCGTACTGGTGATGGTGCGCAATGCCTTGGGGATACAACAGGTTCCTTCAACCTTAACCTTAAACGGCGTCGCGCTTATTCTCAGCGCCTTTGTCATGATGCCGGTGTGTCAGAAAATTTCTGGCTATATCGAAGCCAACCATATCGACTTCAATGACAGCCGTTCTGTCACACAACTTATGGATCAGGGATTAGGCAGTTACCGGGCTTATCTGGTGAATTATTCCGACCATGAATTAATCCGCTTTTTTTATAAAGTCCAGCAGCAAAAAAGCGGTGAGCCGGCGCCTGAAGTGGAGGACCATGAGTTAACGGCCCTGCCGCTGATGACTCTGATGCCGGCCTATGCGCTTAGCGAAATACAGAGCGCATTTAAAATTGCGTTCTATCTTTACGTCCCGTTTGTGGTCATCGATATGGTCGTTTCCAGCATCCTGCTGGCCTTGGGAATGATGATGATGAGCCCGGTGACTATCTCAATCCCTGTTAAGCTCATTCTGTTCGTCTCAATGAACGGCTGGAGTTTATTAACCAAAGGACTGATCGCCCAGTACGCCGATCTGATGACATCATGAGTCAGGTATTATTTATTGGCAATTCCGCGCTGCTTGTTGTGCTGAAGCTCACGGCGGTGCCTATCGCCTTTGCGACCACCGTAGGCATTATTGTTGGCCTGTTTCAGACCATCATGCAGATTCAGGAACAAACACTGCCCTTTGGGCTGAAAATGCTGGCGGTATTTGCCAGCATTTTTATGCTGATGGAGTGGTTTTCAGCCGAAATGATGAATTTCGCCACTCAGGCTTTTTATATGGCGTTTCGTTAAAACGGAAAATATATGCTGTTTGTGGCCCTCTATCTTAATTTTCAGCACAGCGTGCTGACTTTTGTCATGGTCTACGCGCGGCTGGCGATCGTCTTTTATATGTTGCCGGTACTGGGCGAGCGGGTTCTGTCAAATCTGATTATTAAAAACACGCTTATTTCTCTGACAATCGTCGGTCTCTGGCCCTGTTTTGACGCGCTAACCGATCCGGAGCAGGGCTGGCTGATTATCCTTATTAAGGAGTGCATTATCGGATTAATTCTGGCCTTTACGCTCTGCATGCCTTTCTGGATCGTCATTGGCCTGGGTGAAATGCTTGATAACCAACGCGGCGCGACCATCAGTGACAGTATCGATCCGGTTAACGGCGTACAAAGCTCGATACTGTCAGGCTTTCTGAACTTTGCCTTCGGCGCGATTTTTTTTGCCAGCGGAGGCATGCGACTGCTGCTGGACGTGATGGTGCAGAGCTATCGCATGCTTCCACGAGGAAGTTCTTTAGAGGGCATTCACTGGGAACAGGCCGGCGATCTGCTGGTGGTCTTGATGCAAAACAGCATTCTCCTTGCGGCGCCGGTGATGCTGGTGATGATGATCGCCGAAATGTTGCTCGGCGTGTTCGCGCGTTACTGCCCGCAACTCAACCCTTTTTCACTCTCTCTGACCATCAAGAGCTTTATTGCCTTTGCCGTTTTGCTTTTCTACGGCTTTCACTCGCTGTCTGAGAAGCCGCTGCATATGTTCTCGCTTTCCGCTTTTCAGCAGTTTCTTCCCTGAGGTGATCGTTTATGGCAGAAAAAACAGAGCAGCCTACCAGTAAAAAGCGCAGGGACTCCTCCAAAAAAGGTCAGACGTTTAAAAGCAAAGATCTTATCACCACGGTGATCCTGCTGACCGGATGCTTTTATCTGGCCTATGGCATGAGTTTCAGTGACTTTACCCATTTTTACGCCATGACCCTGCTGTACAGCACTCAGGTTGGAATAAATGATTATCTCATGGGCTTAATGCGCATTTTCTTTCTGCTGAGCCTGCCATTTATTACGCTTTGTGCATTAATGGGGATGGGCGCAACTTTACTGCAGACGGGTTTTTCTATTGCAACGGAAGCCATAAAGCTGAATTTCAAGGCGCTGAACCCTGTGGAAGGGGTAAAAAAGATCTTCAGCATGCGCACGGTAAAAGAGCTGGTGAAATCAGTTTGCTATCTCATTGTGTTTGCGGCGACCTGCTATAGCCTGATTCACAACGACCTTCGCCAGATATTAACGCTTTATCGGACCGATATCGCCGGGCTTATTGCCTGTTGGGTGTCGCTGACGCTGAAGGCCGTGCTGGTATTTGTCGGCTGGTCCGTTTTTGTACTGATTGCAGATTTCATCGTGGAATATTTTCTCCATTTCAAAGATCTGAAAATGGATAAACATGAGGTCAAACAGGAACGTAAAGAGAGCGACGGCAATCCGCAGATTAAAAGTGCCAGGCGGCGCGTGCACCAGGAGATACTTTCCGGCGAGGAAATGGCGGCGGTCAGAAATTCCGAGGTGGTGATGGCAAACCCAACGCACATCGCGATGGCGATCTATTTTAACCCGGAAGTGGCATCCCTGCCGTTTATTGCGCTGCGCTGTACCAATATGAAAGCCAAAGCGGCGATTGCTTATGCGGAAAAAATCGGCGTGCCGGTTGTACGCAATATTCCGCTGACCCGCAGGCTGTATGGCACCTATAGCCAGTACAGTTTCATTTCGCTGAATGATGATGTGCTGATGGACGTGATGGACATTCTTATCTGGCTACGCCAGGTCGAAGCCGCGGGCATGACGCAGATGGCGATGGCCGACGAGGAGGCCGGGTCGGTATTGCCGGAAACACAGCAACCGCCAGCAGACCACTCGTAGCGGACAGCTGTGCGGTTTTTTTGTATTAAATAGCGGGGCGTAAAAGTAAGATGATTTTATCTTCTTCACTGCTCGCCTTTTGCTTAATTGGCTGATTCAGGATGTTAACAATTAACAAGGAAAGAGGCTGCAATGGCTGATAAGAATATGCTGGATTTACTCAACGACGAAGAAGATTTTGAAAGTGATGAGCAACTTGATGCTTATGCTGACAGCCTGCTGGAGGCTATTCAGAACGGGGCGACGCTTAAAGACGTTTATGCCGTACCTGATGACACGATGCAGGACGTTTATAAGCTGGCGTATGATTTTTATCATCATGGCAAGCTGGACGATGCTGAGTCGCTGTTCCGCTTTCTCTGTATTTATGATTTCTATAATCCTGAATATGCGATGGGTCTTGCGGCGGTCTATCAGCTTAAAAAGAACTATGCCAAAGCTATCGAGTTTTATGCCCTGGCTTATTCATTATCGAAAGAAGACTACCGGCCAATGTTTTATGCGGGGCAATGTAACCTGATGCTGCGACAGGGTGTGCAGGCCCGAAAATGCTTCGATATTGTTATTGGCAGGTGTAAAGACGCGGTATTAAGTGAAAAGGCGAAAGCTTACATTTCCGCGCTGAATAAAATAAATCATGACAAGTCCGATCCTCCTGAAGAGGAGAAACCTAATGAGGAATAAATATGGAGATAATCAGGCAGGTGACGCAACCCGTCATTCCGGAACAAGCCACCCAGGAGACGGCAGATAAACATCAGGCGGGAATGAATGCGGGAGACGTTGAGTTAAAAAAACAGACCGCACAGGCAAAACGGCTCGGCAAGGCAGAATTAAAAGATCATCCACAGCTGAATTCGGTTAAGGGCGCGCTGCGCACCCTGCAGCCCGACCAGCTGCTCAGGCTGCTGAAGTCGACGATTAATACCGTCAACGGGAATACCCCGGAGACGAACTTAAACAATCAGGAGATACCGCAGCTTACGTCTCCGGTGAGCCGTGAACCTGCTGCGGCAGACAGCGGCAGCGAAGCGAAGATCTCGGCTTCGGCCTGGGCAACGGCATTGCTCGGGAAAGTGATGCAGCTTACGAACGAAACGTCGATGAATACTCTGCTTGGTCAGTTGCAGGGTATCAACGTCATGATGGATGGCGCTGCAAATGCCTATTCTGAAATGGCAGCCCGGTTAGAGCAGCAGGGAACGCAGTGGGCAAGCGATGCGGACGCCCTGAAGGCGTTGCAAAAGCAGGCTGACGCACTTTCACAGGATGCCGGAAAGGCGCAGTCTGCGCTTGATGACGCACAACAAAAACTGGCGGCACTTGAGGCTGAGGCCGCGGCACAGACCCTGGTGTCGGCAGCATTACAGGGCAGGATCGATGCTGCCAGAACGGCGGTGAACGCTGCGCAGGCTAACCTCACCCAGGCCACGACCGCTTATAACAACTTTGCGACTAAGACGCTGAATCCTGCAATAGCGGCAGAGCAAAGCTCACGACTGGCATTACAGGCGACGCAGACCCGGTCGCAGATCATGATTGATTCGTTCAACCCGCAGCAGCAAAACATCATTGAACATCAGCGTAAGGAGGCGGATGCAGAGTCTAAAACCCTGACGTTCCTTATGGCCCTGATGGCGCAGCTGATTGATAAAAGCTCCAGCGATGATCTTCAGGCGTCGGCAGAGCTGAAGCAAAAATTGGCGGAAGCAGCGGCCAAAGACGCAGAGAAAAAGGCCAAAGAGTACGAAGAACAGGTCCGTAAAGCGGAAGAAATGCAGAAGACGATGGGCTGCGTCGGCAAGGTGCTGGGCTGGGTTATTACGGCGGTCAGCTTTGCCGCTGCGGCCTTCACCGGTGGCGCGTCTCTGGCACTGGCGGCCGTCGGGCTGGCCCTGGCAGTTGGTGATGAGATATGCCAGGCCGTAACCGGCCGTTCGTTTATGGCCGACGCGATGCAGCCGCTGATGGATGCGATCGTGAAACCGCTGATGGAGATCATGGGTAAATATTACTCAGCCATTCTTCAGACCCTCGGCTTCGATAAAGAAACGGCAGATATGGTGGGTCAAATCCTCGGCGCGATTGCGGCGGCGGCAATACTGGTCGCCGGTGTCATGGTGGCGGGTAGCGTGATGAGCAAAGTGTTTGGCACGGTAATGAAAAAGATTGGGGTCAACGTGGCAGAAGAAGCCAGTAAGACCATGGGCAAAAATGTCGCTGTTGAATTAGAAAAAGAGGTTGTAAAGGACATCACCAAAAACGTGGTGCGCACTGCAGTGAAGGAAGTGGCGAAAGATACAGGGAAAGAAGTGGCTAAAAAAGCCACGAAAACGACCCTGCAAAAATTGATGGACAGTGCTGTCGGCCAGGTCATGAAGCGGTTGAGTCAAGGGTTTGGCCGTTCATTGGGTGCAAACGAACTGCAAATGGCCAAAGTTTCAAATTACAGCCAGAAGGCTGTTCTCGGTCTGAGTGTCATCAATACCTCAGCCCAGGCGGCGACCGGAATTGTTGCGGCCAGTATGCAGCTGGAAGCGTCGAAAATCAGAGCTGACATGATGAATGACGCGGCCCTTCAGGATTTGCTTAATGAAATGATGAGTCGCGCCATCGACAGCTTTACCCATCGAATGGAATCGGTCAGTGAGATTGTGCGCAATATTTCCACGGTGGCAGAAAATCAGGCGCAGGCTGGTAAATATATCACTAAACAGATGAGTGCCGTTGCCGGATAAAACGGCGGGACGACTTTTACCCGCAATACTATAAAGGAGCTTTATCAATTATGTCTGATATTACTATTGGTGCTGGTGCGTCAGAACGTTATGCACGCGTGCAGGACGTTCAGACCGAAACAAAAAGTGTTGTCGTTCAGGAAGAGAAAAGAAATGTCCAGGACGTGTCCGATCTCGCCAAAAAAGAGGGCATGCTGTCGTTGATGATGGAAAAGCAGAGTCTGCGTACCGATACAACGCATGCGTCATCGGCGGCTCAGAAACGTAAAGGGGGAGAGACTGAAACGGATACCCCGGCTAAAACGGTGAAATTATCCGTCGCAGGGGAAGGGGATGCCAATAAAGCTGAACGCCTGGCAGCTTCCGTGCCTGGCGTATTAACGTCACAGATTAATATTACGCAGCCAAATAATAAATCGGCAGAAACGGGTAAGAGTGACAGCCACTCCACCGTGAGCAACGCGTCCTCTTCTTCTTCTCAGACGCGTTCGCAGCCCGCGGTTGAAGGCGGCACGGATATCACCGCCGCAGATGCAGCTGGCCCGCGGTTCATCAATGTCGTCGGCTCCATGAAGCAGCTCGAGCTGAGCAATACCATCACTACTGTCATGCTGAATGCTGAACGGGATGCCAACAAAGCGGCGGCGGCAGCAACAAATCGCAGCATGGATGCGGCGGCTCGCGCCGGCAATAAAACCATTGAGGCGGCCCGACAGAATCTCAACGGGGCAATCACCTCTGGCGCGCTGGGCATTGCAGGTCAGGGCGCAACAACTGCGACCCAGATGAAAGCGCTCAACAAAGAAGGGGTGTCCATCACCAAAAACCTGAAACCCGCCCGCAACCTGGAGCTGGGTGTTCGTGAGCATCAGACCGCGATTAAGAGCGGCAAAGACAGCATGATTCATCAGAACAAAAAGCTGTCCGGTGATGTTGAAGCCACCATGACCCATCCGCAGGCCGCTGATATGCATGCCAGCGCGCTTAAGCGTGATACCCACAATTCAGTGCAGCTTGCGACGCAGAAGAGCCGTATTACCGCCGAGTACGCCAACCAGGGCGTGCGTTCCGGACAGGGCGCTATTGAAGGGGCATTTGGCGTATCAGCCGCTGAAAAACAGAAAGAGGCAGAGCTGGCCCGTGCCGATCGTGATGTGAATAACGAACTGGCTAATACCCAGAGTCAAACGGCCAGAAAGGCCGCAGAGACCAATGCGGCCATCAGAACGATGACCGACACCATACTCAATGCGAACAACAGCGCGGTATCTTCCATCGCGGAACGTACACGCTAACGCTGAAGAAACAAGCAACGTATGCTGGAGGTCTGGCATACGTTGCCTGAAAGGGATGACGTAATGCTTAACGTAAATCATGTTGCAGCCAACCCCGTTAGTTATTATCCCGTTGATAGCAACGCTGATCAGGCTGCGCCGATGGCGGAAACCCACGCAGGTTCAACGTCGGAACTCAATACGAAACTCATCAAAGAACTTATTGCCAGATTGAATACCCCTGATAAGGCGAATAAGTTAGATGAGATCAGGGCACTGCTGGGTCAGTATGGTCTGGATACCAGCGGCGAAGATTTTAATAACAGCAAACTGCTTGCCTCACTGGACCGTCTCAAAACGGCCAGTGACGGCGCGCAACCGTCGGATGACGTTACTGAGATGATCGCTGCTCAGGAACAGCGCGTGAAGAGCAGCGCTCAGGCCTTATCGGACATCCAGCGCGAGATCGTCACAAACCGGACTAAGGCAAGCTATTCCCTGAGCCAGTTCTCGGCCGGGAAACAGAGAGCGGCGCTGGAATCGGCATCGGAGGGCGATGAGGCCGAAATTTCCACCCACACCAGCTACGCCGATCTGTGGGCGGGCATGGCCCTCGCTATTAAAGAAATCAAAGACGATTACGTAGATTTCTATGCCGATTTAATGCAGAAATATACGGAAATGTACGAAGCCTATAATACGCACGTACAGGGGGCCGCCTCCAGTGCCGTTTCTACCGGTGATGACGGTAATAATGTTAAATTCGATGCGTCCCTCATGAGTAGCGGGTATACAAACTTCAGGAAGGAAATTAAAAGTATCGATCTGGGCAGCGTAAAGAACTGGAGTAAAATGACGTCAGATGAGCGTAAAAGTATGGAGACCACGCTTGCACCCGCATTTAAAGTAGATGACAGCGGTAAAATCGAATTCAACCTGGATCAGTACAGCGCCGCGCCTGATCATCCATCAGGTATCAGCAATGGTAAAGTTTCTACTGCCAGCTACCAGGCCTGGCTTGCCTCCTTTAATGCAGGCGGCAGCGCCCTGCAAAGTAATATGCAGGCTTTTGCCCAACGTTATAGCCAGGCAAACAGCACATTCGATAATTTAAATAAAGTATTGAGTGGTGCAATTACTTCCCTGGCGGAATGTGCAAAAGACGTTCTTAAAGCCTTAGGTTAAAAACGGGCTGAGTGGGTTATATGAACAGCATCTACAGGTTCGCATCGCAGGAAAGTTTAAGACAGGATATTTATCTGACTCAGGGCGTCAATGAAAACTATGGTGCATTCGCCTGCCGCGTTTCGGGATTGCAGGTTAATTTTCCGGAGCCAGACACATTTTTAAGACGGTCGGACAGCTGGTCGTCTGACTGCTCACAGGGCAGTTTTAAAGCCCATTTTGACTATGCGTCAACATCAGAAGCGCATTATTCATTACCTGGTGAGGGTGTTTGTGCTGCACAACGCTATTTTTTTTATCTGCGGACAGAGGCCCCGAAAGAAGCCTCTTTGTACAGAAAGGATCATGCGGATAAAAATGTAATTGCGCAGCCTGACAGACATCGTCACTACCCGGAAATGAGTGATAAGCCAGATAAAACCGTCTTTCAGCGGCTGTTAAATTTCTTTACCCGGTGCTTTAAGCCCTGCATCAACGTAAACACATAGGACAGTGGAGGAGTTAATATTATGCCTGGATCTATTAATGGTGCAGTCAGACAGGATATTCAATCTATCTATGCCAGAGGCATGGAAAGCTCAGCATGCGCGACGGGAAGGCCCGCTTTTATCAATCTGGTAAAAGAAGGTAAAAATGATCCCATAGCCCTTTTTAAACAACAGCCGCATCAGACCGTGAATGCAAAAAAACTTGTTTTGCATGAGGCGCAAAAAAATCTTCCCGCTGACTTCCTGCAGAAAACGTTAAGTCCGGAAGGAAATAAGATCAGGACGCTTATCGGTGTTATCTATCAGGATGTGCAGGACAGCGGTAATGCAGAGGATCTCGCCAGGCTCAACAAAGTCTGTAAGAAATTAGCCGACGCTAACGGTAATGAAAGCAAAGAGCAGAAAGTCGCAAAAGAACTCTCAGGCCTGGTTTCAAAATACAGCGAGGGGGCTTTTGAGAAGGTGGTCAACACCTATATTCAACACTGTATGGAGACCTGGGAAGATCATCACCAGGCGAAGGCAGTGGATACGCAGGACAAGGCCATTTTTAAGCAATGTCTGGATGTCTGCAAATCGACGCTAAAGCACGACGTTGAAGGGCTGACGCAGCCCGATCAGCCCTGGGAAAAGATGGCTCAGAAGCTGAACTTTTTCGTCAACGACTGTGCCGCGATTTCAAAGACGCTGACATTTTATGAGGCGGATCCGGTGTCTCCGGCTCCCCAGGGCCCAGAGATCCAGGATCCCAACCCGGACGGTGGAGCAGATAACCAACGGTTCTTTATTCCAGCCGGGCCAGGTCAGGGCGGCATTACCCTCAATATCACCAGCCAGGGGGGAAGTGTTGGCGATATCACCCACGCAACAGGTGCGACGAACACCGCGCCCGTCGACTCCAACGCGACAATTGTTAAGCACATTCTTGATTCCGGGCTGACCAATGTTGAAAAAGTGGGGCTGATTAAAGACCTGTTCAATGCCAGCATTGGCGACGGTAGCAACTTCCTGGGACATCTGGCCGGTGTACAGGGTTACAGGCAAGAACAGGCTGTCGATGTGCCGCAGCAAAACGTCGCCAGGCGGGAAACTGAAACCCAGACAACCCGGCCTGAATCAGAGCACATCGCGACGCAGACTGAGGGGGCGCCTGATACGGAAACGGTTAACGATGCAACGCCTGGCCCTCAACCCGATGTTCAGCAACCGCCAGTCAGGGTGGCTGAAGAAAACAGGCTGCAGACGGCGGTCGACGGCGAGGTGTCCGGCAGGGAGGATGTGCATCATCCGGACGCGGACCACGTTGATGGCGATATGCTGCGCGACAAACAGGCGCCGGACGGCCGCACGCCTTTATCTGGCAGTGCGTCTGTTTACACCACTTCACGCACCATCGACCCGCTGAATCGCAGATCGCCAACGCCGACGCATTTTGTTCCCTCCGGGCCGGAGACACTACCTGCGCGGGCAGGCGGAAACGTCGTTACGCTGGCGGATAAGTTTGAAGCCTTGAAGCAGAGGTCTCCTTCAGCCTTCGCTCACCTGGATAAAAGCGGTGTCGTGGCTTCAGAAGCGGAAAAAACCGAATCCACTTCGGACCATCATGCTGAGAAGCGCCTGACGGAGAGCCTGAAAAAGCCTGAGCCGGACTTATCCCTCCATTATCAGGTGCCGGATGACACTTCGGCAGCGCGCAGCGTACCCGCAGGTATCGACACGGCTCACCCAGATAGGGATTCAACGGAGGGCGCGATGGTTCGCAAGGAGGGTGGGGAGGTCAGCCATCAATCTGCACCTAAAGCTTTCCAGCCGACACGGATGAATACGGCGGCCACAAACCTGTCCGGGAAGCGGTCCGGCAACGACCGTGTTTATACCACGGTGCGCACTGTGAATTTATGGAACAGAGAGACCAGGCCGGTGAATTTCGTTCCTGAAGGTGCCCAGTCTGACCCAGCCGAACTGGATGCGGTGACGTCGCGGATAAGGCCACGAGATCACTCTAAATTCGATGCGCTGGAAAATAAGAGAACTGAACAGGACAAAGAACGCCTTCCTTTTCAGGAAAAGTTAGCTGAGTTCATACGCCGACGCGAGCAATAGGTGACTCACCATGAATGACGTAGTGGTTGATAAAAAGGTGGTTTCGCTGGTTTTGTACCTCATTTATCAGGTTAACGGCGTTCCGCCAGAAAAGATTAAACCGGAGGACAGCTTAATTACTGACCTGACGATGGACTCCGTTGAGCTTATCGATCTTCTTATGCGGCTCGAAGAGATAGGCGTAACGATCCCTGAGTCAGAGATCAGTAGTCGCCTGACCGTGGCGGATCTTATTCAGCGCGTACAGGAAAGTGCCTGACGCCGTTCATTCAATGTCGCCTGAACAGAGGGAGGGCGACAGTCAATTAATAAGGAAATGATGTCATGATGACAATGCCGATTCCGACTGCTGAATTGTACCATGCGATGGTAAGCGCGAGTGCCAAAGCCGCGATGGCCGCCGGGAGTGCCATCAACGGCGTCCGGCAGGGCTTTCTTTCCTGCGTGACAAAAGTTTGCAACTCGCTGGTCACGATGAAAGACGCGGTCGTTGCAGGTTTCCATCGTCTCAGTGACAGGATGCGTCACCCGGCCGCCGAAACGCCGGTGTCAACACGGCCTGTGACTATGCTTGCCCCTGTTTCGGTCGTCGATACCAGAACATTCTGTCAGGAACTCATTCGCAAAATGGAGGCTGAACCTGGCTCTATAAATGGTATGTTCCGACAGAGTCCAAAGCATAAAATCAGTGAATTTAATCAACGTCTGACCGATCCGGCTGCACTGCTGGAGGCGGTCAGAAGTGACGAAATTAATAATGTCGAAGCCGGTTTTTTAGTTAAGCAATGGATGGGACAAACGCTGGCAGACAATAAATTCTCTCCGGAAGAGTGCAGGGCGCTGGTGGCCAATAAGGACAACCGGTCTGAAGTGAATAAAATTTTTGAGCAGAAATTTAATTCCTCCGATCCCCGCGTGATGGAGAATAAGGATAAATTTATTTCGCTACTTTCCGTCATGCGGAAATATAAAGAAGTCTCGCTGGCAAACCTCAACATGGAGAACCGTCAGCACGACCCTTCCGTGGTTGGCGTGGTGGGTATCGCACAAACATTGGATTTAGATTCAAAGCTAATGCTCGCCACTACCCCGGCAGAAATAGCGCTGCGTCATAAAGAAAAAGATGAGGCGTTGACAGCATTCACGGCTCTGCTGGACCATTGCCCGCCTGGTGTGCCGCCGAAACCGGCCTTCCTGCGATCCCACTGACTCCCGTATTTCCGGAACACACAGAAGGCCTGCTTAGCAGGCCTTTTAACGTTAATCTCTGCCGGTGACCAACATGCGGCAGACTTTTTCCTTAGCTTCAGCCCAGGGGCTGGCGTCGCCCAGGCTGGTGAGGCCGGGTGACGAAAGTCATGGCTGATTAATGCCGGCATACCGTCCACGGCTGGCCACTGAGCACCGGTTTACTGATGCTTTTGCGCGCATGCGGTTTGCGGCGCGTTTTAAGCTCGTCCCTGCAATGACCCGGCGCTTTAGCCCGTTAAAGAGTTTACACCCGCAACGCTGCCACAAATATACAGCGTCACAACTGTGCGGTTTCACGGAAGTGTTTCTTTCCGGATGTCAGCCAGAAGTTGCCTGCCTATACTGCGATTTTTATCCCGGAGCTGTTTCCTGTGAAAGACAGTGCAGGCTCCGGTTATGGCCAGGCTGGCGTGGTAAGCATTCAGCGGAGAGATTCAATGCAGGCACGATGCCACAGGTGTCAGGGTGCACAGGCTCCGGGAGCCCGCCTTTCCCGTTCGTGGGTGCTCTGACGTCAGCCAGCATCGCTAATCCTGCCTGAGGAGCGCCATCCAAAGGGGATCAACGCGTTCAACCAGCTTGCTCATAGCATTGCGGATATCCTCATCAGGCTCCGTCATCCGGATACCTGCCAGCCGCTGTTATCATCGAAGCAGGGGACGCCATAAAGTGCGTCCCCGGTATCCGAATGAATATCGGGAGGCGTGTTTTTATGGGTCACCCCTGGTTTCTAATCCTTATGCTGACAGAACATCCCTTTACACCCTCAAACCAGATTCAGAGATTACGACGCGTAAAGGTTAACTCCAGCGGATTAAACAGATTGCGGAAGAAGGTGTCGACCTTTTTGATGTTACTGATATCGCTTTCCGTCAGGGTATCATTCCTGAGGCGACCGACCATCTCCATGGTAACGTCTTTCATCGCCGCAATACTGTCGCCGTAGCGAGCCACGTTTCCGGCTTCTTTTTCCAGCTGTTGAGCGGTCGTCTGAATGCTGTTTACGGCATGATGAAAGAAACTATCCGGGTAAAGGTTTTTATCCGCGGGCAGAAACGTCGTCGTTGCCATGTAATTCAGGGTTGTGCTGAATTCCCGAAGCACGGCCAGGTTATCGGCAGTGGTGGTGTACTGCCCTGAATCGGCAAACGGGAAGGACTCAATCACATAGTGGTTATCGCGCTCGCCAGTGGGCCCAGGGGACGCGATCTTCTCTTCGCCATCGTTTTCGCCAAAGGCAGGAATATTCAGCTGCTGCGCATAGGTGTAGGTCTGACGGAATACGGCCGCAGGCGTTCCGGCTATAATAATTTTATTGCACGGTTTATTTTCCCGGATCATGTCATTAAGAATATCCGCCACGTTAATGGAGTTCTGACCACTGTTTGTGGAAAAATGGTCGGTGTGGATTTTTTCCGCCGCAATACCATTCCCGACCAGAATCTCTTTAAACCGACCCGCTTCAGTTTTGTTTACGGCGATGTGATGGCGATCGGTGGTGCCATGCCCGCCAAATCCGCTGGTAATAAATTGCAGGTGTTTAGCCGAACCGGCTAATTTAGCGACATGAGCGACATACGTTTCATCATTTTTGCCGTTCAGCACTAAGAAAGTCCCTGGTTTATCGTTTTCACTCAGCCATTCCTGCCCGGTTAGTTTTCCCGCTGTCTTCAGAGAAATCACCTTGCCGTTATCACCGGTATTAATATGCAACGCCACCGGCTGTGTCAGAACATCCAGTTTCCCGCGGGCAGCAATATTAAAGGCTGCTTCCATCGGCTGTAATTCGTTCATAAGGGGGGCGACGGCTTTAGGCTGCGCCTGAAGAGCGTAGCCTGCATTGACCAGTTTTTGCATGACCTTTGCGGTCTGGTTATCGGCGAGATGCTTACCGCCATTAACGGAGTGGTGCAGCGTTTTTCCGTTGGCGAGAAATCGGGTTCCGGGATGCCGGGCCATCGCCAGCTCTTTTGGATTCTTTTCTGCCGTTTTTAAGGTGCATCGGGCAATTCTCTCTTTAATCCGCATTATTTTGCGTTCTACCGGAGAATCATGTTTCCTCATTTTTGACGTTGAGGCGGAGTTACTGACATAGTCCATTTTTTTAATAAAGGTTGTTTCAGCCGCAGCCTTATTTTGAGACGTTACGGGCTGCTCTTTTCGTGACAAATTCGCAGAGTCAATGAGGGGGGAGTGTGTGGCAGACGTTATCATGATGAACCTGTCTGTTCAGTTAAATGAAGTAATAATATAAATGACGGATGTGCAGGATTATTTAATAAAACGCCTTTTTCTGGCACAGGTTGAAGGGCCCCGTTTTTCTGGAAAATTAAAGTCTCTTTTTCGTTAGGAATAGCCCGGTGCCATGGCCTGAAATAAGGCGAATGCTGTGTTGCCTCTTTAACAACAGGCCTGGGCTGAACGTTCAGTTCCGCAAATGCAGGTGCTACGACTATTTTCGAAACAGCTTCATATCTTTCCGATTTGCTGAGGATTCGGTGCCTGTTTATGCTCTGTCCTGCGACGCAGAGGGCCTTGTGCACAGGCCAGACAAAATGGTCAGCAGCGTTGAGCATCGCGTTGCCAGCTTAAAAATCAGGTGAGTTTGACGGCAACGGATGCAGCGCCTTGCTAAGCCGTATCCTGAAGATTGTGAAAGTGGGGCGGGGTTATTACGCTGCAGGCAGCTGACTGATTGCGGAAAAATTACACGTCCAGGGCTACACAATGGGTATGTTTTGGTAATTTTTTGGCCAGCCTTTACGCTGCAACCATTCTGTGAGGAGCAGCTTAAAGCGGTCAGAGGCGTGATGAATTCATCAAAACGGTGTGATGACGAAATGAATGATGATGCAAAAAAAAATCCACGCAGTGGCGTGGATTTTTACAGGTCTGTCAGACCTCATGGGGTGCTGAAACCCCATGAGCCAGTTGTTAACTCAGACGTTAAACAGGAAGTTCATCACATCGCCATCTTTGACGATGTACTCTTTGCCTTCTGAACGCATCTTGCCGGCTTCTTTCGCACCCTGTTCACCCTTGAAGGCGATAAAGTCTTCAAACGCGATGGTCTGGGCGCGGATAAAGCCTTTCTCGAAGTCGGTATGGATTTTACCGGCAGCCTGTGGTGCCGTCGCGCCGACCGGGATAGTCCATGCGCGAACTTCTTTCACGCCTGCGGTGAAGTAGGTCTGCAGGTTCAGCAGGGCGTAACCGGCGCGGATCACGCGGTTCAGGCCCGGCTCTTCCAGTCCCAGCTCAGCCATAAACTCGTCGCGATCTTCATCTTCCAGCTCGGCGATGTCAGACTCAACCGCAGCGCACACCGGCACTACGACAGACCCTTCCGCTTCAGCGATAGCGCGAACCTGATCCAGGTACGGGTTGTTCTCGAAACCATCTTCATTGACGTTGGCGATGTACATGGTCGGTTTCAGCGTCAGGAAGCTCAGGTAGCGGATGGCCGCTTTCTCATCGGCATCCAGATCCAGTGAACGCAGCATGCCCGCTTCAGAGAGGTGCGGCAGGCACTTCTCCAGCGCGGCCAGTTCGGCCTTCGCATCTTTATCGCCGCCTTTGGCTTTCTTCTGCACGCGCTGAATCGCACGTTCACAGGTGTCGAGATCGGAAAGCGCCAGCTCGGTATTGATCACGTCAATATCTTCAGCCGGGTTCACTTTACCCGCAACGTGGATGATGTTGTCGTTCTCAAAGCAGCGAACCACATGGCCGATCGCTTCGGTTTCGCGGATGTTGGTCAGGAACTGGTTGCCCAGGCCTTCACCTTTCGACGCGCCTTTCACCAGACCGGCGATATCGACAAATTCCATGGTAGTCGGCACCACGCGCTGCGGCTTGACGATCTCAGAGAGCTGATCGAGACGCAGGTCAGGCATTGGCACAACGCCCGTGTTTGGCTCAATGGTGCAGAAGGGGAAGTTAGCCGCTTCAATACCCGCTTTGGTCAGCGCGTTAAACAGAGTGGATTTACCGACGTTCGGCAGGCCCACGATACCGCATTTGAATCCCATGGTTTAATACCCTTTATGACTGGATGGACAGTGCGCCAGACGGCGAACTGTCGGAGACGAACTGGAAATTTCGCGCATTATACACGGAAACGCGACGATTCGGGCGTTTAAGCCGGTTTGAAGGCGTGCAGACGGTTCATCGCCTTGATGCGATCCTCTTTCAGCCACAGCTCGGTGCAGCGCGCCGCTTCATCTATCGCATCATCGATCAGCTTCTGCTCGCTGGCGGGCGGCTTGCCCAGCACAAATCCGGTCACCTTGTTGCGGTCGCCGGGATGGCCGATGCCGATGCGCAGACGGTGAAAATTGTTGTTGTTGCCCAGCTTGCTGATGATGTCTTTCAGCCCGTTGTGACCGCCGTGGCCGCCGCCCTGTTTGAACTTAGCCACGCCAGGGGGCAGGTCGAGTTCGTCATGCGCCACCAGGATCTCCTCCGGGGCGATACGATAAAAGGTCGCCATCGCCGCGACCGCCTTGCCGCTCAGGTTCATAAAGGTCGTCGGCACCAGCAGGCGCACATCTTCTCCGGCTATCGCCAGGCGGGCGGTATAGCCATAGAATTTGCTTTCCTCTTTCAGTGACTGATTGTGACGTTCAGCCAGTAAATCCAGATACCAGGCGCCCGCGTTGTGGCGCGTGGCGGCATATTCAGCGCCCGGATTGGCGAGGCCTACAATCAGTTTAATGCTGCTCACAATGATTATCCTGCTGTTATTGCGAAAGGGCGTTAGTTTACTTCGCCGCAGGCGAGATGACAAAGCCGATGCCGCGAAATGGTTCATGAGGGTGATTAATCATTTTCTATCTAAATCAACAGGCTGCCATCAGGACCACGCAATCCTTTATGGCTGATGTGTGATCCAGTACGCAACGTTGACTTCAGCCATTGCCTAAACTTATGACACTTAACATTGTGTGCGGTTCTTAACCTGTATGGATGGAGGTTCAGCATGAAACATCAACACTGCCGTATGGCGGGTAACAGTTTGATGGTACTGGGATTAGTCACGATGGTTCTGGGCGTGGGTGTCTCCATTGCGAACCAGTTGCCCACTCTGAACATGCCGCAGATCCTGGCGCAGGGTGCGATCTTAAGCATCTTTATCGGCGCACTGCTGTGGCTGGTGGGCGCACGTGTCAGTGGCCGTGAAAAAGTGGAAGATCGCTACTACTGGCTGCGTCACTACGATAAACGCTGCCGCCGGTCGCCCAACTCCCACCATTAACTGATGGCGACAGGGAGCGGATGCTGCGCGGTGCGGTTCCGGCCGCTGGCCTTAGCGTAATAGAGCGCCGCGTCCGCCAGTGCCAGTAAATCATCAAATCCCTGCTGCGGATGCGTAACCGTTGCAAACCCGATGCTGACCGAATAGGCAACAGCGTCGGGCCGCGACGCACAGACCGCCAGGCGAATCGCTTCACACCAGACCTCCGTTTCCTTTGACGCCGCTGGCAGTATCGCCGCAAACTCCTCGCCGCCCATGCGGGCAAAACGCCCTTCGGCTGGCAGCAGTGTCCTGACGATCTCGCAAAAGTGGATTAAAACTTTGTCACCCTGCTGGTGGCCATACTGATCGTTGATGCTTTTGAAATGATCCAGATCGAACAGGATGGCGCTGTAAGGCCGGTTCTGACGCCGGCAGCGCGCCACAATCTTCTCCGCTTCACTCAACAGGGCGCGCCGGTTCCATACGCTGGTAAGAGGATCGTGCAGCGAAGTCTGCCTCAGCGTGACCTGCATCCGCTCGTTGACCATGGCGAGAATGGTAAACGCCAGGCCGATAACAAACAGAATAGACTCCAGGATGACGTAAACCGAGAAGTCTGAGCCGCCAATCGCGCCCGGCTTTGCAGTGGGGATTGCGCTGTCCAGAAACAGGCGCGCCAGATGAAACAGCAGATGAATCCACAGCAGCAACTGCGCGGGCCAGAAGGTAACTCTCAGCGTCTCGCGGGCCTGCCACATCAGCTGGATCAGGGCTGCGGTATAGAGAATGCAGGCGATGCAGAGCACCACCACCCGTCTGGGCAGGCTGTCGTAAAAGGCCGGGAAACAGCAGAGCAGCGCCCAGATCAGGGCACCCAGCAGCCAGTGATGGCCGATGGGTTTACCGCAGAAACGGCGGAACGCATTCAGCAATGTGCCATAGGCGAGCAGGACCACAATGTTGCCGACCGCCACCGGCAGGAAATGCAGACCGCTGCTGCGCAGGCTGCTCAGAAAGACGGAGATCAGGGTGAAAATCAGCGACAGGCTGGTAAACCCCAGAATGCGATCGCGCTGTGAACCCAGCCAGGCGAAAACCATGATGATGCTCAGAAACCCCAGAACATAGAGCTCGCAGACAAACAGAGTATAAATATCGAGACGCATGATGATGGGTTTCTGGTGAGAAAAGGCGCTGCAAATTACCATTTAATGCTACAGGGCAGAAGCGGGGAACACAGGGTTTTGTGAAAAGAGTGAGAGGCGTCAAAAACCGGAGGTTTTAAGGAAATTTATCGCGCTAATATCAGAAAAGAGAGCGCGTTAATCCGGAAGCGGGCGAAAAAAAACCGGGCACAGGGCCCGGTTTAGCGAAGATTAATGCTCGAACATCGCCGAGATTGACTCTTCGTTACTGATGCGGCGAATCGCTTCGGCCAGCATGCCAGACAGGGTCAGCGTGCGGACGTTCGGCAGAGACCGGATCTCTTCAGAAAGCGGGATGGTATCGCAGACGATCACCTGGTCGAGTACAGACTTACGCAGGTTTTCAACGGCGTTGCCGGAGAAGATCGGGTGCGTGGCGTAAGCAAATACGCGTTTAGCACCACGCTCTTTCAGCGCTTCAGCCGCTTTGCACAGCGTGCCGCCGGTGTCGATCATGTCGTCGACCAGCACGCAGTCGCGGCCAGCAACGTCACCAATGATATGCATCACCTGAGAAACGTTCGCGCGAGGGC